>Ga0116231_10005900_pt1 | contig 23819 bp, 14 predicted proteins | sample S1TSphgellanicum_2_FD_89695 | JGI IMG/M metagenome (GOLD analysis project Ga0116231, IMG submission 89695) | Host-associated microbial communities from peat moss isolated from Minnesota, USA - S1T2_Fd - Sphagnum magellanicum MG | ecosystem: Host-associated > Plants > Peat moss > Unclassified...
GAGAAAAGGGGGGGGGGAGAGAAAGAGAAAATCAAAAAAAAAAAAAAAAAACTGCGTTTCACTCTTGATCTTCACTAAATTCTGATCTGCATTGAGCCTCGTTCCTTTTAACTGTGAGCCTTTGAGAGAGAGAGAGGCAGTGGAGGAGAGCCGAAATGAGAAGATGCAAGGGAGAAGATGAAGCAAGTCTTGTATGAAGAAGAAGTAGACGAGTCCAAAATGGTAGAGGGAAGAGGAGAGACAACAGCAACAACAGCGACAACAGATGATGAAGAGCATTGCTTTCAGAGATGGAAACCAAGCAGCTGATGAAGAAGAAGAAGAAGAAGAAGAAGAAGCTATAACAACAACAAGTTGATAACAAAGTTCTCTCGCTGTCGGAAGGGCGTGATGCGATGGGGCAATGCTATGGAAAGGGAATAGAACTTGACGACGACACCTTCAAGCAAGAGAAAGAGGAGGAGATCTCATCAAAAGCTTCAAAACGCAACAGTAGCAGCTATGATCACCATCACAACAACAGCAGCAAAGATTACTATTACAGCCATGAGAGCTACAACAACAGCAATTGGAGTAGTCACAGTAGCTTCCATTCTGCTAGCGGTGCAGCATCGCCTGCCAGAACAACGAAGGCAACAGCATTAGGACTTCGTCCTCCTCCATCACCTGGTCATCTGGCAGCTAGTCCTCTTCCTCGCTATGCATCCTCCACTCCTTCAACGCCACTCCGTCTCTTCAAGCGGCCATTTCCACCTCCATCGCCCGCAAGACACATCCAATCGTCTCTTGTCAAACGCCATGGAAGAGCAGCAGCAGGAGCACCAAACCCTAATCAAGGAGGTGCAGGAGGAGTAGCTGCTGGAGGTGCTAGTGCTGGTGGTTTCATTCCACAATCTTCTTCTGTTGAATTGTGTGAGAATCCTCTGGACAAGCATTTTGGGTACCCCAAGAATTTCAGTGCGAAATATGAGCTGGGTCATGAAGTTGGGCGAGGCCATTTCGGTCACACTTGCTTTGCCAGAATCCGCAAAGGCGATCTCAAAGGACAACCCATTGCTGTCAAAATCATTTCCAAAGCCAAGGTTTCAGTTTCTTCTTCTTCTTCTTGCACATCCTCTCTCTCTCACTCTCTCAACATCTCCCATCAAAGCTTGCTCTTCTTCATGTCATAGTCTCTCTGCTGCAACTCAAAAAGAAAATCCATAGTTCTAGTTATTGCTGCTGCAACATACATTCCTAGTGGTTTCATGCATATTCTCTCCCTCTCTCTGTCTCGACTCTCCATCAAAGCTCTTCTTGTCATCTCTCTGCAACACAAAACTCATAGTTCTAGTTACCACCACTGCTGCAAACGAGGTACCAATCATCATAGTGATTGCATGCACATTCTCTCTCCCTCTCTCATCTCCATTGAAGCTCTTCAATGTTGTCACCACTTCAACAGAAACTGAGAGAACTTCTAGTTACTGCCACTGCAAATATAGTTCTAGTTTTACACCTCTATGACATACAAACCATCTTGTTGGGATATGTTTTCATGCATTGTGGTATTTTGTGAGACTCTCTCTCTGAGGGTTTTATTATGTTCTCAACTGCACACAGAATGGATTGATTGCAGGTAGATTTTTAAGAATTTATGTACTATATGACAGGATTTTTTTGTTTTTATTTTGTTTTGGGGGTGTTTGTGCTGACAGATGACAACAGCCATAGCAATTGAGGATGTGCGACGGGAGGTGAAAATACTGCGAGCTTTAACAGGGCATGAAAACTTAGTGCGCTATTACGATGCTTGTGAAGACAATCTCAATGTGTATATTGTCATGGAGTACGTGTCCCTGCGCACCCTTTCATTTGTATCCTTAGAGCATCCCCATTGGTGCTCAGTATGTGACCCTGCAAAAATATTTCTTACATCCAAGTTTAGTTACTTACTTTTTTGCAACCCTACCCGTAAAACAAAAAACTGGGACTGCAAATAGGTGGGAGACGACTAATAGCAAACCATATGGACCAATCATTATGGTTGGCCAATCAAAAACAGGGAGCAGCAGTCAAATCATATTTATTACACTCTGCTCTGGCAGGTGCACAACTTCCTTTTACCAGCCTCAGCAATCTGTGCAAAAAAGCTGGGCTAAAACCATTTTGCTGAGCCAAACCGGCATGTTTTGACTTTTCTTCACCCAATTTTAATATTCAAGGTCACGTACTGAGTATCACTGGGTATGCTCTTAGGAATCACTTGATCGATCACATCACCCATGTGATTGATACCCTTGCATTGGTTTTGATAGTTTTTGTATGTGAAAGAAATGTGAGGCCAGCATCTTTTGAAACTCCAGATTTCTGAAAGCACCAATTTTACTTGTCTGATGGAAAGCTATCAACTGACTGTCAACCTGTCAACCCTGGAACATAGAATGGTTTCCAGAGTAAGGCTTTTTCAGAGGGTTAATTAATAGCGGTGTCCCACAAAGAGAGCCTGGTATGCTGATGTTCCTTATATCATTTTTTATTTTTTTTGCGGGGGTGTTGATGAGAGGAGTTTGTGGGTGTGGTGATGCAGGTTATGTGAAGGTGGTGAATTACTGGATCGAATTTTATCCAGGTATTATTTTCTTCTTCTTTTTTTAAATATAGTAACAAACAAGCTGTGAAGGGCATGAAAGGTTTTATTCTGGCTTCATTGTGGGGGGGGGTGGATTATGTTAGCTTTCAGAAGTTCTTCATTCCATGACTTCTGCTGCTGTCAGATCTGGGGTCTATATGTGTCACTTACAAGGGAGGAGTTTGGTTTGAAGTGAGTAAGTGGGTATAGAAGCTTTTGTGATTTTCATTGGCAATTGGTAATATAATATCTTATTTGTTCTGGTGTATATGGAAGTGAGAAACCTATCTCCCACTGTATTATGTTGCCCACCTGTAGGGCAGTGTTATAGTTCACAACCCATTCAATCTCTTTTTGGGTGGAAATGGTCAGAAAAAGGGTGGTGTACTTGACACGAAATGTGGTGGTTTTTTCTTTTTCTTACAGAGGTGGAAGATATAGTGAAGAGGATGCAAAAGTTGTGGTCCAACAAATTTTGAGCATTGTATCATTTTGCCACCTTCAAGGAGTGGTCCATCGTGATCTCAAGCCCGAGGTTTGTTTGATTTCTTGCTCTCTTCCTATCTCTCTCTCTCTCAAGTGTTAAAACCACCATGTCAATGTTTGTTGAGCTCACTCTTTTCTTAGCCCAAATTGACGGTAGTTCTCCTTCTTGCAGTTAATCACAGCTTTCCAAGTAGATTTGCATATTTTTACAAACCATGAACTGTATGTCGTAGCTTCATCCTTCAACCCAGTTGCATTCTTGTCTTCTTCTTCTTCTTCTTCTTCTGGGATTTTTTCTTGTGGGTGAAAGTATCATGATGGTGATGTAGCAAACTAAGGAGTGAATGTAGTTGCCATGCACTGCAGAACTTTTTGTTCAGTACCAAGGATGAGCATGCTCAGTTGAAGGCCATAGATTTTGGCTTGTCGGATTTTGTCAAACCAGGTACTTCTGGATACAGCGGTTTCTTGATAGTGGCTTGCTTGCATTGATTTTCTGTTTTGGCACACTCTAGGATAGAATTGTGTGTGACTCTGCTTACCACCCAATTTACTGATTGTTTTGGATTTCATTGTTTTGATGCACAAGCAGTGGTGGTTCATGAAATTGGGTTGGGGGATGGGGTTTGTTTCATGTAGATGAGAGACTGAATGACATAGTTGGGAGTGCTTACTACGTTGCACCGGAAGTGCTGCACCGCTCTTATTCCATGGAGGCGGACGTATGGAGCATTGGAGTCATAACATACATTCTGCTGTGTGGGAGTCGCCCATTTTGGGCTCGCACGGAGTCAGGGATCTTCCGTGCAGTGCTGAGAGCAGACCCAAGCTTTGAAGAACTTCCCTGGCCTTCTGTATCAACTCAGGCCAAGGACTTTGTCAAGCGCTTGCTCAATAAAGACCTTCGCCGACGCATGACCGCTTCACAGGCACTTAGTATGCCCCTTTCTCCTGCTGGTTCCCACTATCTTGGTTCGCATTTGACTAGTCAAATCAGATGCCAGTGCTGTAGTTTGGAAGGCAAAAAAGAGAGGTTTTTTTGTGCTTCAACAAGTTTTGAGCATTGTAAATACTCCTGGCAATAATAAATGTAAAAGGTTTGGTCATGATGCAGTGCATCCATGGATAGGCACCAATGAAAAAGTCCCCTTGGATATATTGGTGTATAGGCTTGTACGCAATTACCTCCGATCCTCTTCCATGAAGCGCGCTGCTCTCAAGGTTAGCAACTTGTCTCCACAATATGAACTTTGGGTGCTGCACACTGTCCACCATAATATGTATCAGGTTTCTCACTGAAGACGATATTACTGTTACAAATGTCTACACACTCATGGACCTACAACTTTGCAAGTTGATCAGGGCCAGAATTTATCTTGCAAAATCCTGGGTGTTAGAAATGGCAGACCCCAATTTCAATTTTGTACAGGATTTTGACAAGAAAATTACTAGAGGTTTCATTTTTTTGGCATTACCACAGGCACTATCGAAAACATTGATGGAGGAAGATTTGGTGTACTTACGAGCTCAGTTCCTTCTCTTGGAGCCAAACAAGAATGGACGTGTCACATTTGAAAATTTTAGAACGGTGCATTTTCAGACTTGCCATTTTCCTTCTCTTTTTTTTTCTTTTCAAGAGCTGTTGTTCAAGCAACTTCAAGGGTTTTTCTCAGAGTCCTAGCTGCACAAAATGGGTTCATCTTGATCTCAGGCCAGTTGGGTAGTTTGGAGTCCATTCTATGCCTCGTTATCAATAGGAATGGTCCTGATATCCAAAAATCCTAAACAGATATCTTGAGTTGGGTAGATGTTTTTACAAATTGTTAAAATCTTGAATGCTATCTTTGAAGTGTTGTCCTGATTCATAATCTTTATTTGGGGTTGTTTGATTGAGCAGGCCCTGCTCAAGAATGCAACAGAAGCAATGAAGGAGTCTCGTGTTTTTGAGATTTTATCCTCGGTATGTTCATTACAAACATCAGAAGTGACAATAATATCATATTATGGTCTCTTCCATGACTTTCTCAAGGTCTACTAGCAGGGATGAGGAAGGGAGTTGTATTAGAAAGTGGGCAGAAAGTATTTACCTGAAGATGCAGAAAAATACAAGAAAGTTTTGTAAACATGAAGCAATCAAATGCTGTTTTTGTGTACAGTAGTTGTGAAGAGGAGATCTAGGGTTTAGTGTTAGTAGGGATAAGGGTTAGGATTTTAGGGTTATTTGTTCTGAAGAAGTGATAGTTTCAGAGTATTGGGTCACTGAAAGAAATTGGTGTCTGTGTATTTCAGATGGACTCCTTGTCCTTCAAAAAAATGGACTTTCCAGAGTTTTGTGCAGCTGCCATAAGTGTGCACCAATTGGAGGGCACTGATAGGTGGGAAGATCATGTACGCACTGCCTATGCATTCTTTGAAAAAGATGGCAACCATGTTGTTTCGATAGAAGAGCTGGCCCGGGTATGATCTCTACCTTCTAGATGCTGACTGTGTTGCTCTGGATGTCTCTTGGCTCGAAAAAACTGTGTTTTTTTGTGTCAAATTTTGGGTTCTCTTCTTCATGACCACAGATAGATATTGATGCTTATTTTCAATGGGTATTAATTGCCCAATTACATAATTATTGGTGAATTTTAATTGACTAACAAAAGCTCATCCCCATTGACAAAGATAGAAATTCTGGAAAAACATGCAGGAGATGGGTTTAGCACCATCAGTCCCGGCAGCAGTATTTCAGGATTGGGTGAGACATTCAGATGGAAGACTAAGCTTTGTGGGATTTAGTAAGCTACTTCATGGTGTCACAAGCCGTCCCAGTGGCCGCCGTCACCACCAATAATGACCATCCATCTCCAATCTCTTTCTTACATATCTTAAAATGTTTTTTCTGTAGTACAGAAAAGATCACAAGAGTGAGCATTTGACTTGCTATTTTGCCACAATTCATCAGTTTTCCATCCAAGTATGACAGCGTCCAAGATGAGGATTGCAGCTTCCATTGAGAGGGGCATATGAAAGGCAACAGTTGGTAGAATGACCACTAGCCTGAATGGCATTGTGAAAGTGGCAGTTGTCAGGATGAGAATTTCATTTCTCTTGTTGAGAGGTGCGATGAAAAGTTCCAGGAAAAAGCAAACAGGGATCTGTACCTGTACAAAGCATTTCATATGCAACAATTTGTAAGGTGCGAATGAGAGTGTTGCACTAGTAGTTTCCAACCCATCTCTTTTGGGCACCTGTCAGAGGTAAGCTGTAAAACATTCCTGATCCACCTGAGTTATTTTTATGCATTCTAATATGCTTCATTTACCTTTGTAAAATGACCACTTTCTTTTTCTTAGGTATCTGGCACCATATTGGGTGCCTGTCAGAGAGAGATCAAATTTGACTGTGCAAGTCATTGCTGGAGGTTATACTCAACTATTTAGTGTTATGTACAAGGCATCTGATAAGATGTGAATTGAAGGACAAGTCTTTGTATTGTTGGTCTTATTGTTGAGGGATAATGGGTTTGTCTCTTTTGTGTTGAGAAGTTCTGTTTCTGGTCCCTTACATCACATTACTTTGATCTCTGCACATATTCTTCTAATCTCAATCTTGAATTTGAAGGCATTGATATGTGTGTTGATGGTCTGTCGCACTAATGGGTAGTTTGATAAGGGTAGCATGTCACAAATTCAATGTGGTTGGTGAGACTACATGGACAACATTGTTGTGCATTACGAACTTGGCACCTAATGTTATCAAAAATAATGAAGTCTCACAAACAAAACAATGCATGCAAATGGGAGTGGCTCTATAGTCTCATTCTTGTTTAGTGTTTATGAGATTTCAAAGCACAGTTGAGAATTAACCTCTTGAGAACTAAAAAGCTAAAATTTTGTTCACGTTGGATTGAATTTCAACAAAATGTAAATCATACATGAAAAACTCTTTATTCTTATCAAAAAATTGAATTATTTACAATAATTATCTGATAACATTCTATAATATTCTAACTTTGACAAGCATTTTGAGCTAGTTGTCTGATGTTGAAATTCTGTGCATGTTTGGAGTTGTTGGTGTGTCAACTAAGCTTTTACTATAGGAAAAACTGGCTACACATTTTTCATGTTTTTTATCTTGTTGAAGTTCTTTACATTCAGAGATCTGTTAAAGGATCAAACAAGCTTTTTTGGTCAATGTTGAACCACCCATTGTGGATAATAGTATGTACATTTTAATTAGAGATTGGATTGCACAATCAAGTGAAAGATCTAATGAAGATAGTATTTTACTATTCTAAACAAAGTTTGTTCATGAATTCACCCCAAGTCATATGTGAATGGGATAGAATGACTACCTTGTGGTTACATCACCTTAAACATCAATAGGGTTTACAATTTACATATATTCTAGTGACAATGATTCATCAAAGCACAACTTTAGATTCCATAAGTTGTAGTTGTCACTCAGATAGTTTCAAACTAAAATCTGTTTAGCCCATTCCCAAGTGAAGAAGCAGGAAATTGTGTTTTTTCAAATCCTTATCTTTTTAAAGTTCTTCTTTTTCAACACCATATTCACAAGCAAATTTTAAATACCTTTTCCACCAATTTGCATCCTATTTCTCTTCAATTCAATTGAATCTTAATCCAATTATAAAATTGAGATTCAACTCAATTTGAAACTTAATTCAATTTGCTTGCAATGCCATTCAATGTCTTCATTCAAAATGGAACTTAGTTTCCACATTGAAATCAATTATTTTTATTCATTTATTGATTGAAGTTTATCGTTGTTGGTAGTGTGTAGCAACACAAAGCCCAAGTAATATATGTATATGATAACAACAACTTTCTTGGTGATTATAAAAATGAAATTGATATTGACAACTTTTTAATCAATTTTATATAAATTATGAATTTGATGCATGATTTTGCAAAACTGTAATCCCAAAATTTTATGTAATCTAATGCTTCTATAACTATTAAATCTTTTTAAATTTTCTTGAGGCTTGCATAATTTGATGGATAACTTCAACAAGAAAGGTCATCATCATGACCAAAAATGAAATAGGAAAAATAGAATCTCACAATTGTAAACTTTGATGATACAAAAGATGATGAAGATTGTGCCACTATAGTTTTGACTTGGTGGTGATTGAAGAAAGATTTTAACAGCCAAAAAAAAATTGAAAATGTTACCATACATATAACTAAATGTATGAAAGAAACAAAAAATGAATTGAATGCAAAACCATCACAATGCGATCACATACATAAACTAACCACCCATACATGATTTAGCACAACCAAAAAGTGAGACAAAATATTTGTATAAATTTTGATTTTGGGTGTTTACAATGTACATAAAAACAACCACTGCAAAAATGCATCATCATAACTTCAATTCCCAATCATCCTAATTGCAAATGCAAGAAACACAATCATCAATTCTATCACAAAACTTTGTCATTAAGAGGTGCAAAGATGATGAAATAAATGAAATAAAAATAAAAACCTTAATTTTATGAAGAGGTTAGCATCAAACATGATGTCATAGGATTTCAAGATGAAGTTCACCATTACATTGAACAAAAAATAGATTACATTTAGTTAACACCAATCAATTTTACCATTCACTAATGTTATGTTTATGGGGCAACTTTGGCATAGGTCATAAGTGTTGAGGGCCATGAGGTTGTTTTGAGTTGTTTTATTCATCTAATTGTAGGCTATTTCAAAACAATTCATAGGGATGAAATCAACTAAGTAACACCAATAACTAAAGAAATAATAACAATTTGAAGATTAGAGGCATAATGGGCATACTAACCAATGGTTGACATCTAACCAATCTACATGCTAACCATGTAGACATCTATGTGATGACTTATTCATCACCCACCTTTAGACCTATTCTATCGCCTTGGAAATCTACTTACAAACTTACCCTTCTACCATTAAAATTTTACTTAAATGCTTGGCAACCTTTTTATTTGGAATGGGTGCACAATTATTTGTTTCTTCTTCAAACTTTGTCTTCTTTGTCCTAGGTGAATCCCTCCCTCTCCAACTTGACAATCCTTTGAAATGAATGGACAATTTTATTTTTCATGGTCAATTAGGTATGGGTATATCGACATTCAATTAGTTATCAATGCATATATTGACCAAGAAAGATGCTTTCAAGTAATATGAATGGGACTTGGAGTTAACCAAGTAGGAGTAGGTTCCATTGGCATAATTAAGAAATTGAAATAAAAAGTCATTTGTAGATTGGCAAAAATTATTAGTAATCCATGTGGTAAGATTATGTTCCCAAGCACTTGTATTTGCAAGTTGCTTATAACCATCAATTAAGACATTGTCAAAAACATCCTACTAGAGTAAGGAGGAAACCTAAAAGATCACATATCAAGTTATAAAAATATCATCCCAACATTTGAGAGAGCATGTGAGAAAACCAAAGCAAATAGGGGTTGGCCTATTACTTGTTGTTAGTTTAGCCTTGGGCGAGCCAAAGGTTGAGCCAAAGGTCAAGGCATTGCTTGACTCAAACACATTCAAATAAGTGTGTGAAAGTGCAAGGAAAGAAGCCCAATATTTCTAAGTGGACTCCACTTTGAGAGTTGAAAATTTTAGAGTGTCTTGAATTTTTGGATTAAGGTTTCGAGGTGATCAAACCTTGTCCAAATAAAGTTATTACATCAACAAGAAAAAAAGGGCTGCATGAAATTGTCAAAGGCTTTTTGAAAAAATTCCTAAATTTTCACTAAATTTTTAGGAAGAAAGCTACAAAATTGCCAAAAAATGTTTACATTTACAAAAACCTTGAAATGTATTGTTCAAACAATACTTTGTCTAAACACATGTTTCATTATTTGAAAAACAAATTGGGTCCTACATGACCATAAAAGCACCAACGTAATTTGGTTTTTAGGAATTGTTTTATCCTAATTGGTTCATAATGACACAAATGTAAAATGGTGTTTTATTTTAAGTTGGATTCGTAAATGACTCCAAATAGAGGAATATGAGCCTCTTACCCACAAGAGCAAGTTCTTAAAAGCAAAATAGTTTTTAAATCATGATTTATAAGTTGACTTAATGGGTCCAAAAGGATGTTACAACATATTATTATGTAAAAGTGTGCTTAAAATTTTTCTCATAAAAATGACAAATGTAACCCTAAAAAATTAACTATTTTTATGTTTTATAATGGTCATGTAGGACCAACAAAAAACATAAAAATAAAGGAAGAAGAAGAAAAATAGGGCCCTTGCTAGGGTTGAATGTATATTTTGAATTGCATGTGTCTAGAAGAGTCAAATGAAAATTGGATTGGAATTACTTATTGTTATAACAATAATTGTTATTCTTAGTTACAAGTGGATGATATGCACCATGGACAAAAAATTGAACATAAGTTTTTTAGACATTGAGAATGCAAATTCGCAAAGGTAGGATGAAAATTGATGATAGACAATGTAAAATGGCCTTGAAGGTTATGGTCACTAAGAAAAGGGAACATTTAAACCAAAGGTTTAAAGTGTAGTTGAAGAACATTTCCTATGATAAGTGTAATTATTATTTTCTCTGCGTAAAAATTTGTATTAATGTTGTAAATTTAAAATATTTTTACATGACATTCTTTAAATTATTATGAAAACATGTGGAATAATTTGAATTAAATTTAATGAGTATAAAGTACTCGAAAACACACATAATGCATTGTAACTAGTGCTTTTGTTGTTTTTTATTTTTTAAAGGATGTGTACAATAATTATTAAAACATGTACATAATAATATAATATGTCTCATGACTAAAAAGTAAAAATTTTGACCACCATGAAAATCATGAAATTTTAATCCATGACATTTTATAACCAATCACAATTTACCATATCGTTTTGGCAAACACATGTCACAAATATGTTTAAGTTGGAAATGATAGGTTCTTTAATTTTGAAAATTCATTCATTAATAAGGTGAAACTCCTACAAATATATAAAATATTAATAGCTTGAACTTTTAACACAAATGCCTTTTTGCATTTATAGATGTGGAACTAAGCATTACATTTGTATTCAATACCCTTATCTTAACATCTTGAATTTCATTTGTGAATTTTTAGCTTTTGTGAATTTTCATGTGCACCTTCATGGAATTATTTTTAATTTCATCTTTGAATGTGTAATTTTAGTGATATTTTTGGTGGAGTAACTTCATTTATGCATTTATACCTCCCTACATTTATTTAGTGTGCGTTTATGTATTATCAAATTACATTCATCTATACGCCTATATTGACATCTTTTTAATGTGGAGAATCTAGATTTCAATATAATTACGAATCCTTTAAAACACAATGACTTCACCTTTAAATCATATGTTTCCATTTGGACTTTTGTTCAATACATTTATTAGGATTGTAATCAAAGTAGGAATGTTAGATTATTCATGATTGGCAATTGGTCACCTAAAATCCAAGGCCTTTGAGGTGTGTGGTCCCAATGTTGTCACAAAAGGAAGCTACTTGTTTGTACCCCAAATTGTTTTGAAACCTATTTTGTTGATTTGAAACTTTCGTGTAAAATGTTAGCCTTGCAATTCTCATTGGTTCCATTTTTTGGAAACATTCCTCAAAAAACAAAAAAAAACATCTTGTTCATGCACAAACCAAAACAAAAGTTCAATATTTTGTAATCAACTTGAAAAATATTGCAATATCATTAACCCAAAAAAGAGTTGTTGACCATAATGTTGACTAACAAGCATTGACCAATGTCTTTTTCCTTCAATTTTGTGATGTAGTAGAAGTGGCAATCATCATCCACAAGCATGTCAAGCCCAATGTAAAGCCCCAAGGTAGGTGCATTCCCAAAATGAGAGTTTAGTATGAGTCGGTGCCTAGCATTGCATTCTTGCAATGCCTTCCACTCATAGGCTTTTTACCCATTGTAAAGAAGAAGATGAAAGTTATCATGGACTTATGCAATTCACAAAAGGCATAGGAGGTGGAGGGGAAGGCACTAATGTCAAATGCCTTCCACCATATGAACCAAGGTCTAGGGTGGAAGGCACACATAGCAATGCCTTCCCCTTCATAAGATCCAAGGATATCAACATTTAACATTGCCTTTTGCAAATCTACACATTAACATCTCCCACTCCATGTTGGAGCAAGAAATTTCACCTAGTAAGGCACCCTCCAAATTCAATGGGGGCATTTCTCCGAGATTGTTTGGTGTACTCCTAATGAGTGAGAGGTAGGGACCATAGGCATTATTTCCCTCCCACTTAAGGAGTAAGTGTAAGGTCACCACTCTTTCCTAAGAGGGATATTCATGGATATAATAATGTGACCTGATCTTTCATCTTGTCAATGAAGTTTTTCATTTGTGTCAAAATAATAATAATAATAATGTGGCTTTAGGGTGGCCTCCAAATACACTAAGGTCCACTTTACACAAGGAGTCAAGGCCAATGTTCAACTCAAATCAAGCATTCGTATTGGTGCAAAAGTTGAAATTGGTCACAAGGGCTTTACACTAAGAGTCAAGGCTGAAATAGAAAAAATGTTTTCAATCTGCCCCAAGTTACTAATAAATGCTGAACTTTATGGCCTTGTATTGGCCCCAAGGCTGAACAAAGGATACCATGGAATTTGGGAAGCCAATTTGCAGCCCTCGGGGCCAATGTTCCAGCATTTATTGGCCTTGCCTACCAAGCAAGGCAAGGATATAGTGTTTAGATTCATTATAGAGTATAGTAGCTTAAGGGAGTTTTTTGGCCCCTAAGTAATTAATAGGTCTATTTTATATGAGGATTTTCGAAAGATGATATTTTGGCTGTGTTGAAACTTGAGATTAGTTATAGAGTTATGATATCTTGAAGGATTTTGGTTTCTTGTAGAGGATTTTTTTTAAGAATATATTTTTGCATGGTGAAATATTTGGATTTTGATCATTCTTCTTTTGCCTTAAGATACTTTTAATGTAAATGGCAAGGCCACAGTGTGATACACCCCTTGTTAATTTCGTGACATCAATGTTCTACCATGTATTAGTAACTTGGGGGCCAAACAACAAGCCAAAAATGTTCAAAGTTGGCCCCAATTTTTTTCAGCTCTAACTCCTAGTGTAAAGTGGGCCTAAATATCTCCCAAGTGTATAATGCCAAATTTGGGTATAAACTAGTTATAAAAAGTTAACAGAATTAAACAAACAAAGCTTCAATATGCTGGGCTAGATTCTGGAACCTTAAGTATTATGAAAATCTAACCATCAACTAATCAATTACTATGCAAATGCCATGACCCATTACCAAGTGGGACATAAATTACTAGAACTGGCAACTTGGCAAATGGGTGGGGGTGGGGGGGGAGTAAGGAACTTCATGCAAGAAGAAAAGAAATCAAGAAGCATTCATGGAGGTGCTGCAACAAGCTTTAGTATTATGGGGAATGCCTAAGGGACCCTCCATTTCCCTCTCTTCTTGAGAGAGAAGTTTCTTCCTTTTTTTCCTTGCTTTTGGTAGCCTAGTGTGTAGAATTTTATTGTCTGAAACAACAATTCTTCAATTTTTTTCTATTTGGAGGAACTTTGTGTCCATCAGGTACATGGAAGTAGGATGCATCTTCCAAAAATAACCGCATGAAATTGTGTGCCCAAGAATATGAGGAAGAATGGAATACTCTTCTTATTAGTGACAAAATGAGTTGACAAAGCTCACATGGTCTTCCTATAACTTTCCATAGTTTGGGGGGGGAAGGGGGAATCTTAGGTTAGGTCGGTGAGCTTTTTCCCCCTTTTCCCTCTTTTGCATGGCTATAAATCAACAGGTTTATAGAATGTCCAAATTCCAAATTCCTTTGGACATTCTAAACCCTAAACCCAAACCAAGGACAAAATAGAAAGCTCAACTTGTAGAGTTGAAAGAGTAGGTATGAAGGAATATAACATAGGGAAATGTGAAGGTTCCAAGTACTACACCTTGTCCAAATCAAACCCTAAATCCACCCACACACTATCTTTCCTTTCTTTTCTTTTCTTTTCTTTTGGTACCACCCCATTGGGTCAATCACAAATAGGCTATAACTATTTTAATGGGGCCCTTTGGATGCTCCACAAACTAATTAAAAACTTGATGAAAGTCTTCTAGTTCACATGACTACTTAGTGCTGGCGGTTCACCATGTCCCCATGATGATCCTAGCTCCACAACAACTTGTAGAGATTTAGAAGTTGTTATAATTCCTAGGGTGAACCAGCACATACACTCATACCATGGTAAAAACTAGAAACCCTAGGTTTTGTTTTGTTTTTTTGGGTTGCTTCTAAACATTATAAATATTATGTATTTAGACTAAATCAGGGGATCTCTGTGTCCAAATTTAATATTGGACCCCAATTATGGGCAGAATGAACCAGCTCCCATAACACACCATACATGATGGATGGCTATACTACAATGGTTAGCTATTCATGTATGTCTACTTACCAAGCAACCGATTAAACTACCTGACGTAAATAGTGACCACTAACATTTCATACTTACTTATTTTTGGTACTTACCCACTTACATAAGTAGTTACCTAAGTCGGCCAAAAGGGCAATAGGATGGTTGACCACACAAGTTACCAAGGTTCCACCTTTGGTAACTCACTCAGTTAAGGTTCATCCACAAGGGGATAGGATGAGTCATAATGGGTTTCCAATGGATGGTGCACTTGGTGGGTGCCAACTTGTTGCCACTCCCAGAAGGCAACAAGGCCATGGTGACTTAATTGTTTACAAACAAAGTCAAGGTTCCAAGTTGTAGTGTAATAAGTTTTAGCAAACAATAGGAGAAAAGGGTCCTATTCAAGTTGCTTACAAATGGGTATTGTCAAGCAACTTGAGTGGGAGGACTCTTGTCAACACCAAACACCAATTTGCAAAGCAAATCGGTATCGTCAAGCAACTTGAATGGGAGGACTCTTATCAACACCAATTGGCTTGCAAGTTTGTGGACAAAGAAAAGAGTCAAGATTCATCAAACTAGTAGTCTAGTCTCCATTAGGCTACCAACAATAGGAAATTGAATGAATCTTTCTAACCCAATAGTAAGAAACTCCCACCAAAAGTGGTTTCTAATTTTAGTTCTTCTTCTAGGGTAACAATCTTGTGGTCCAAAAAGCATGAGCATTTCTTTGTCCTATTCTTTAGTACCTTTTCAAGTTCAGAATTAATTAAATTATTTTTTGAAGTTTTGAATTTTTATTTTTTTTGAATTTCTCTTTTAAATGCCCAAGTTTAAAGAAATTACAAAGGAGTGAATTTTTTAAAATATTGGTCTCATTATTACGTTTGAGGTTTAAAGTCTAGGGAAGGGACCTACCAAAGAAAAGAGGGCTGCCTATATTTATTGTCAAATTTTCATAAATTATTTTGTTTATTGCCCAAGTGGATTTTGAAAAATAATATAATTATTTGGCACCCAAGTGCTGAACCTGAAAATGGTGGCATGATATTATAGGCTGCTTTTTTTAATTTTTAAATAAAAAAGAACCTTACTCTCTTTCCCTGCCTACCAAGTGTTTGGCAATCCTTCCCTCCCAAGCAAATTGTACAAGTGGTTTGGTGAGGTGTGATAAAGTTTACAAACATCACTTTATTAGTATTGTCAATTATTTGCTTCAAGGGGTGGCGTCTAGCCTAATATAACCCACACAAGTGAATGGATGAAACTCCCATTCAAACAATCAAGATCCCTTTTGAAAAGTTGTGCTCATCTATCAACCTTATTAAAACCCCATTTGCCTTTTTAAAAAAGGGTTCAATAATTGTTTTTCTTCTAAACTTGCATATTGTTTTTTAATTCAAATGTATTGCATGTACATTGCAACAAAAATTAATTTTCTCTATATATATATATATATATGAACACATACATATAGGATCATATGGCCATATGGTATGCCATACCCAACCTTCTTGGCAAATTTAGTGGAAAATCATTTTAAAATTGGATGTTCTCATGAATTTCATAGGAACTTTGATGGATTGCATAGAATTTTATAATCCATGTAGAATAAAATCCTAAAAGTTTCAAATTGGAACAATGAACATGTGAGAATTGGCCCATGTTGCCTAACTACACTTTACCAAAAAAAAAGTTCAAATCTTCTAACAAGTTGCCTATTACAATGCAAGTTGTTTCATCTCATGCAACGGGTTGCTTTGGCCCACATTTATACAAGGAAAAAGGGAACTTGGTAATAAAAGAACAATGGAGACATAGTTAAATCTAGTGCAAATTTAAGGTTATAGCTCCCTTTTGAATACAAGATCTATTGTGGAATAACTATAACGATGATGATATGTATAGTAGTTTTTCATGTTGACTAAGATAAGGACAAAAGATGATAAAAAATCAAAGTCAAAATATTTGAAAACCCCATGTGTCAAACCCCAAAATCTCCAACTTCAAGTGTCAAAATGACCTCATAACCTAAATTAATTGATTTTGGCACATGCCTACTAAAATTGACCATCACATATGGTATATCACAATATTAACTTGAAAATTACATGTGTTGATACATAAAAAGACTATTATTCTATTTTTAAAATTGGAAAGAAAATGTATTCCATCAAACAATTTTTTTGTGTAACCAACTCTACAATAGTTATAAACTTCACTAGTTAGGGCCTTCAATTTTTGTATTAGAATTGCAAATAATGAGAAGATTGAGTCTTGTAAAACACTTACTTATTTTATTGAATCAATTGTGATACTTATGGGCTTTCTTGAGTTTCATGAAATTAGTTATTTTGTGTACATCTATCTTGAGTGCATCTTGATCTTTTGTAACATAGTAACAAATCGTTTCATTGGGAGTAGGGGAAACATGATAATCATTGGAAAGTGATCATATGATTAAATTTTTTTTACATTTTTTCTTCAAGCAAGAGATTGTTCGAGCTAAGATTGTCTACTCAAGGAATTGGAAAGATGGAAATTATAGATGGAAAGATGGAAACAAATGACAAACAATCAAGATGGAAAGTTTGTATGGCCCATAGTCATAACTTATAAAGCAACATCACCTTGTTTTACATTACCAAAATTTTCCAAAAGAATGTTTTATATGCCAAAGACCTAATTTCATAGGTTTGGACAAATTCCATGATGTGGTGTTTTGAATTGGGAGTGGTCTTTATTTTCATATCCTTTTTTATTCCATACCTTCATTTTTTCAATGGCTAGTATAAATGGCATTCTCTTCAAGTTGCAAATTCTACATACAACTAATTTGTTCCATGTCTTTGTCCTTGGGTAAATTCTTAAACATTGTTCACACATACTAGTAACATTACTACGATATATTTTTCTCCCCATTTGCACAAATGTCATCAATAAATAGCTTATGTGGCATGCCCTCTATCGCAATTTAATCACAAATTTATTACTGGTGGTAATGTAGTTCCAATTCATGCTTCCAAATTTGAAAGCTATTGATTCTATCAATAATATTAATTTATCAACATGATAATGTGGCACATAAGTTAATAATTTCAAGCTCCCCCTTTCCATCCATAACAAAAGGCCCTTCACAAGCTATTTATGACAAACCTCATTGCACTTGTTTTTGTAAATATTTTGTTACATCACATTGTAGTGCACATGTTGTTGCAACACTACAATACATTCATTGTTGCCCTGCATCATTGTTGCAAACATCTTTCCTAAACAAACAACATAACTCAATAAATATAAATTAGTTTGCAATGAAAAATTTGATATTTGCAAAGAATGATTTGATGTTTACATGTGGAGATTAAAAACAAGGATTGTCAAGAAGGGGAAACTTCAAATAACTTGATAACAACATTGAAATTGGGAAGAACACAAGGAAGTGGTGCTCATCAAATGCAAGCATCTTGAGCATGTGGTTTAAAAGGTGTTGAGAGATTCAAGAAAGCACATGGTGCTTATGTTACAATGGTGAAACAAGATTGTAAAAGACTTGAAAAAACTCATCCATTCCAAGGTGCCAAGATATAGAAAAAAAAGGTGCAAGGAAAATTGGAGTGAATTAAAATTCAATTACAAAAAGATTTTGGATTACCACAAGGGAATTGGACACCATGTACATAATTATGGAAAATGACCATGCAAGAGTATGACAAGTGCCATTATCCTCACCAATTGAACCCACATCTAGAGACTTGAAGATGTATTTTAAAAAGTTGTATCCTTTAGAGCCATGAAGATTATTGGCGCACTTGGGTCAATAACATTAGGACCTACTATTGACAATGAAAATAGTATGCTCCCTAAACAAACTATAAGATTTTAACATTTAACTTGTATCTTGCCATGTACTACACATGTGTAATATGTGTTTTTCCCCCTAATGAATGTTTCAATTTTATAGTCAATACTAACTTTCAAATGTTCAATGGTTGTAACCCTTGCCTTAGGCTTGTTACAAGGGTTAAGGCATGACCATGAAACAAATCAAAAGAAGTTCAAAGCATGGTGTCAACCCAAACACACTTCATTATGAAAGGAAATGTGTGTGAGGACAAAAGAGGAGCCCCCAAGATTTTCAAGTGCACTCTCATTTTGGGAGTTGGAAGTTTTTAAGTGTTTCAAATATACTCCAAATTAATTCGTCCTTAAATTTTTGGAAAGGCATTGAAAAATATTACAATTAAATGGTTTACATTCCAAAAACAAGGATTCATAACAATAATTTATATGGACATATAAATGATCAAAAGTCAAACTACCAAATTGATTCCCATTCGTGTAGATAAAGATTTAAAAGGTTCAAATCACCTCCAACATATTGGAAATCTTTTTTCAAGGGTTACAAGTTTGCTATTGAGATCTTTGGATTTGGAGGTGAAAGAAATAATGAACCCCCAAAATTTTGGGATTCAAAACTTGGTAGGTTAAAAAAATTTGTACTTGAAAGTCATAGGGAAAATGAACATTCCAATGTGGCCTTTAGAAGGAGCTATAAACAAAGGGAACTAGAAGCATGGTGGGGGAAACAACCCTTTTATTCATAAATTAAAAAATACATGGGAAGGGACATGTTTCAACATATGGTGTCTTGGTGCTAAAGAAGTTCTAATGACACCTTGAGTGATTAAATTATGTTCAATTTTACCTTATGTACAAAAGGATATCTTTTGAACCTATTTTTCAAGGGTCCCCAATTGGCAAGGCCCATCTCCACCATGGCTTTTCAAAAGCTAGTAAAAACATTATCCTTGGAATTAAACCCTTATTTATACTATGACAATGTTCAAACCAAAGAATATAATTGATGAAACTATGCAATATGTTTAGGGGTTGTCTAAGGTTTTAAAAACTTGCAAGGTGAACCCCAATGAGTGAACCCTACAAATTGAGAGAGAGGTTGAAAATCACATTGAATAAAAGTTAACAAACACCAAAAGGGTTGGTAAGGGTGACCCACATGGTCCAAACCTCTTGGAATGCCTCCAAACTAAATTAGTTAACACTTGAGCAATCCATCCAAGCATTTGGTTGGGAGTTTTGATGTGAATTTACATATTGGATTTTCTACCATATAAGGCAACCCAAATCCAGTCACAAATCTTTTGTTGAAAACTAGCAATGAAGGGTATCACTTTCCTCGGTTTATAATTGTGCCATAAACACCCCACTATCATGAGTTGCATTCATCAATCTCAAATAATGCAAGAGCTTTGATGAACTTCACAATGGGGCCCTTCCTCAAGTGGCCAAGCCTATACCCTTTTAAAATCATGTAATAAAAAAAGGATAAGAACTTGTAAGCATGTGTTTTTAATCCCACTCCCATTTGAACTTGGATCCCAGTCTAAATTTTGAAGCTAGACTTGAATTCATGACCAAGGTTGGGGCATGACAAAGGAAACATGCTAGAAGAGAGGCCAAGTTGTCCCATGACCTAAACAAACTTTCATAAGTGTGGCATAGTGCAAATGAAAATGTCCCAACATTCCTAAATGAATTTTCATTTTGGTGGTCGGGGACTCATGGGTGTCATGAATATTTGAATCAAGTTTTGGGGACAATACCTTGTTTAGATTGGGTTCTTTTTAAAACTTTGGAATAATCTTGAAAAGTAAATAACTATAATGGGATTGTATTTTTGAAACAAAGACTTGAAACATAAGTTATGGCCATGTGAAAAGTTAAAAGTCAGATTGCCAAAATGATTCTTGATCCATTAATCATCTAAAAGAAAGGCCAAACAACTTTGATTAAAGATTTTGATACATTGTTGGAAAAAATCTATGATGTTTCCTTTGAAATTTTCCAATCAAAGGAATAATGAGATAATTATGTGAAACCCACAATGATTAGATTTAGAATTTGGCAATTTAGGGATTCTTGGTTGGGATTCTTAGGAAAAGATGTTTATTTGGTGTAACTTGAATGGGGAACTATAAAATATACCATAGTGAATAAAGTGATAACTCTTCTTGAGTTTGAGGCATGGTGAAATTTGTGAATATATGTTAATTTATAATAAGTTTGAGGCATGTGATTAATTTGTGCACCATTTTGGTTCCACATTACATTAATTGCCTTTCCTTTTTGGTTTGTATAGTTTGATATGAGCATGACCTTGAACAACTTAACACTAGAAGAAAATCTATTTTTTGCAACTATCATTTGCAACTAATTTTTAGTTGCACACAACATCCAATTGCATGCCACATATTGTATATAAGATATATATATGCTTGTACATTTTCATCAATACATATTGCAAGTTGCATATGCAACTACATGTGCAACTAAATGACAATCTTTTTTTTATGACATGTGTCCATTTGTGATGCAAATCATTTAACAACACATGGCATTTAAAGCTTGTTTTGGCCTCCAATATTATTATAAAATGAACTAATCAAATGTAGATAATTCAATTTAAGGTTTATAAGTTGTTGACATGTGGCACCTAGGTCAGTAGTTAGGTAGATGAATAGGGGGGCCTAGGTAGGGAGGCCTAGTCTATGTAAGTATGTTAAAAATAGTCATTTAATGGGGGAGGGGTTATTTTTAAAGTTTGAACCTTTTTAATTAGCTCATCTTAATTGCCACTTGTTTATTGAACTAATGTACCTAGAGTTAAATAATTTTAAAATTTCAAAGTTATGACAAACAATGTGGGATAAATATCGTAGTTGCAACTTAGGATGCAATGAAGGTAGAAAGGTGGATAAAAACTGATAAATCTTTGGATATTGTTCCATTATTTTTAGAGCTCAAAGAGATTTTGTAGTTTTCCACTTAATGCATCCAAAGCCAAAAAATTGCTCAAATTAGTCTTGAAATGAACAAGATATGTCCTTTGGAAATTAAGGGGGTTAGTGTTTGGTTTAGGCACATTGAAGAACAATTTTTGTTTTGGAGCTCAAGCTTTTTGGTCATTGCTTCATTGTTTTTACACTTCAAAAAGCTTTCAAAAAGCTTTAGATGACACTCTAATAACTTTTTAAATCATTCAAAATGAACAAGAAATGAAGAAAATATAGAGTTGAAAAATAAAAAGATCTAGTGTTTTTTTTTTCTCTTCAAATGATCTTGCCGTTTTCTTGCTTTTTTTTTTGGTTGTTATTTTGTCTTTGAATTTTATAAACCTTCCATTGGTGCACCCATGGCCACGAAAAGCTTTCAAAATTAATAAAAAACTAAGGAGATCTGGGAGGTTTTTGGTGGGTAGAGTAATGTTTGGTGATGGGCCTATTTACCTTAGAATTATACCTAGATATTACATATTAATTGTTAACTATTATAACAACTACTATTTAATGCTAGATATTACACCTACTAATTAGACTATCTATTATAAATAATAATAGGTAATAGGTAATAAAATTATAATAATCTATTATTATTTTTATTGAATAATAATAATAATAATAATAAATTATTAATAAGCTCATATGTTTTTGTGAAATATTTCATTGGGTTTGCAATATAACAATATTGGATCACAAAGAATCATCAATAAGATCAACTCATATGTGCAAAGTTAAGAACACCATAATAAAATTTCTAAATTCATCATATACAATGGGTTAAAAATAATCAATTTATGTTTTATTTTGGGCATACATGTGAGGTGTTAAAACATGCTATATTGTAATAGCATGGGCATCGTTGTTACTTTAGGTTTTAAAAATAAATTCTATTGTTCCATTTGTGTATTAGGAACTAATTAAAGATTGAACTTGCATTGACAAATATTGGTATATCAAATTATAAGCTATATTAGCAATTGTTGTCGTCTAATTTCATAATCTCATGTGTAAGCTGCAATGAAAACTGCATTGGTCACAGAATTTGCTAATTTTGCTTGTAGCAAAATGGATTGTTAGAAGATATTAAAACAACTCATTTTGCAAGTGATCCATCTTTGTTCACACTTGAGCAAATGCCACAAGTCACACTAGTTATTAAAAATGATGGGAAATTGAACTTTAACCACAGAGTGTCACATGTCGCCCACCATATTTAGACTATGAAATCCTATTAGTCACCAGATCTAGGCAGAATTTAGAAAAAAAAAAATTCTATTTTATGGACTAACCCTAGCCAAATTTGGCTCATTCCTCATATAATTGATTGCCAATCCACCTACTTGACAAAAATTGAAGCAAGAAAACCCTAATTTATCACAAGGTATGATGCTAACAGGGAACTCTGACCATCGATTTCAATCAATTTCAGCCATACAACTGAAGGAACTAAGGAGCTATATTACATCACATAATGCCTTCGCTTCAAGGCACTAAGCCTTGGACCTCAGGTTCCATCCACCCTTGGTTCCCAAGCCTTTGCTTGGAGGCATTGAGCCATGGACCTAAGGCTCCACCTTTGGTTTTCAAGCCTTTACTTGGAGGCATTGAGCCTTGGACCTCAGGCTCCACCCTAGTCAAATAGGGTTGGTAAAGGGGAAGGCCATGTGGTTAGTGGATTACATCTTGGAAACCAACCGAGATCAGAGACCAAGGTCCGACATTGTAATGCCTTCACAGCAAAGCCTTATAGTGTATAACAATCGTGGATCTCCCATCGATCATATGGCTGAGATTGATTTATTGAAACTATTGATTACGGGTTTGGTGTCGGCATAATACCCCATGCTTAGGATATTAGGCCGTGCGATTAGTGGATTACATCTTGGAAACTGAGAGCAGCAACCGAAGGTCCAAGGTGTAATGCCCGGCAACAAAGCCTGACAATCGAGGAGATCCATCAATTGTACGGCTGAGATTGATTGAAACTGTTGGTTAGGGTTCCTTGTTTAGGGTTTAGATATATACTCCCTGATAAGGAGATTATGTGAAAACTGCCCAGTGCTAGCTTGGAGCAGGAAGTTCTGCCTGGGAAGGAAGTTCTCCCAAGCCCACCCCCAAAGTAAACAACAAAAAAAATCTTCAGGCAGGTTTGTTACAAGTGCAAAATGCCCACTTCATCTGCACAACATTTGTGGGTCCCCTTCTGAATGAAGGAATTTGAGGGCAGATTCTGCTACTTTTCAGGCATTTTAGATTGCAGAATTTGGCTTTCTGGGAGGAAGTGCCAAATTTGAGAGACATGTGATTTTTTGGGGGAAAGAACTCAACTCCTAATTGTAACAGAATCTGCACGCAGCAACAAACCCCCCCCACCACCACAAACCACACCACACCCACCACAACTTCCCATACTAATCTC
>Ga0116231_10005902_pt1 | contig 23816 bp, 17 predicted proteins | sample S1TSphgellanicum_2_FD_89695 | JGI IMG/M metagenome (GOLD analysis project Ga0116231, IMG submission 89695) | Host-associated microbial communities from peat moss isolated from Minnesota, USA - S1T2_Fd - Sphagnum magellanicum MG | ecosystem: Host-associated > Plants > Peat moss > Unclassified...
AGGTTGGAGGTGTGAAAATTCATGGCGGCGGCGAGGACGGCGAACAGGGCGGCCTGACCCCAGACGTCGAAACGGTCCGGATAGACCATCAACAACACCGTCGCCACCGCCGCGAAGCCGGCGAACACGTCGGGCATGGCGAAGGCGGTGAAGACGGGAAGGGTCGAGAGGGCCGCCAGAAACGCCATGAGGGCGAAGTAGCTCCACGCAGCCGCGCCCGGCGCTATAGCCCGCCAGAGGGCGCGGATGAGAGCCGCCGCCAGAAGGGACTGGGCCAAGTCCACAAGCCAGAGGGTGCCGTAGGTTTCAAGAAGATAAAGACAGACGCCGTAGTAGGCCGACCGGGCGCCGTTCTGATTGTGCACCGGCTCTTGATCCCCGCCGTCCGCATGAGTCAGCCGGTAGCGGATGTCGTCGAAATCCAGGATCGGTTTGCCGTGCAGCACGAAGGCCGTCAGCGCTTTGGTGATGTCGTGGCCCTGCGCGTAGTAGTCGTCCGTGTCGGTGAAGACGCTCGGCCGGCCCATGACCGCCGTGGCCGCAACAAGGATCAAGGCGCCCGCAAAGATGGAGACAAGCCCCCGTCGCCAGGACCCTTGCGCAGGGGACGACGGATCTCTCGCCCGGCCGGCGCCATCGACGGTCCCCCCCTGGGCCCGGGACCACGTCCCGAACCCCCCTTTTGAGCCCATCAGACGCGACGGAGGGTGAAGACCGAGGCGAGGAAGCCGGAGGCCGCGAGCTGGATAGCGAGGGCGATGGCCGTCATGGAGGGGACGAGGAGGCGCATGACATTGTTATAGAGGATCGGACCGAAGCCCGTCTGCGCCCAGCCGTAGATGGCCCAGGCGGCGCCGCCGAGACCAAGGAGCACAAGCCCGAGGGCGCCTTGGAGGATGGTCTCCAGGGTCAAGCCGAGGACAAGCTTCTGAGCGCCCCTGGAGGTGGGCAAGACCCCTTCCATGACGCTGTAGCGCCGCGCAAGGGCCCCGAACATGATGAGCTGGGCGCCGATGAGGATGGAGAAGCAAGCCACCACAAGGGTGTGCACGTCGAGGGAGATGGTCCGCGTTAACTGCACAGACCCCTGGGACAAGAGGCAGCAGCCGAGGGCGCCGGCGGCCACAAGCACGACGCCCGGCGCGACGAAGAGGTGCTCGGGACTATGCAGGAGGAGAAAGCGAAGGTGGCGCCAGCCGTCCCGCCAGGTCTTCAGGTGCGGCGCGCGCGAGCGCCCATCCACGGCGAGGGTCGTGGGGACCTCCACAATGGTCAGGCCGTTCAGGGCGGATTTGACCACCATCTCGCTGGCGAACTCCATTCCCGGGCTCTGCAGGCCGAGGGCCAGAAGCGATTCGCGGTGGAAGCCGCGCAGGCCGCAATGGAAGTCGCCGACGGGGATCTTAAAGAACATCCGCCCGATAAGGGAGAGGACCGGGTTGCCGAGGTAGCGATGCAGGAAAGGCATGGCGCCCTTGGCGATGCCGCCCTGGAAGCGGTTGCCCATGACAAGGTCGGCGCCGCCCCGCAGGGTCTCGACCATGGCGTCGAGGGATTCGAAATCATAGCTGTCGTCGGCGTCGCCCATGATGACGTAGCGCCCGAGGGCCGCCTTCATGCCGCCCATGAGGGCGGCCCCGTAGCCGCGCTCAAACACCTGGACGATGCGAGCGCCCTCGGCCTCGGCCAGCTTCTGAGACCCGTCCGTCGAGCCGTTGTCGGCGATGAGCACCTCGCCGGCAATGCCGGCGCGGGCCAGAAAGCCCCGCGCCTTGCGCACGCAGACCTCGATGGTCTCCGCCTCATTCAGGCACGGCATAAGAATGGTGAGCTCGACCCCGTCTTCCTGGGCGGCGAGAGTCTCAACCTTGTCGCGGGCGAAGTCTAGAACAAGAGCGGACACCACAACCTCGACTGCAGCAGTTGAACCGACGACGCGCCAAGACAAACCAACTCGCCGAACTCTTAGGCCGAATACTAGAATTCAGCGCGGTCCCGCTCCTCGAGCCGAAGCTTTCGAAGCCAAAACGAGCCTGGCGCCCAAAGAACCCGCTTTTTTTTGCGGCTCCCGAGGCACTAGCCGGATCGCGTCGTCCGTCCGAGCGTCGTCCCTCGCACCGGCTCAGATCACAATTTCGCGAGCAGCACGAGATAACCCCCGATGCGGTAAATCACCGCATCGTGTCAAGCCGATATTTCATTTGGGCTTTTTCGCTTGGGCGCGAATCCCACAAATTCGTAAGTAACGCGCATCTAACGAAGTCTTCGCGATACGCTAACTTCCGCCGTCCTCCCTCAGGCGCTCCCGCAAGTCCATGGCCGCTCCTATTTTTCACGATCCATCCGGGCGCCGCCGGCGGCGGGCCGCTTTCGGTCTTGGCCTGCTTGCGGCCGCTATTCTAGCCATTTTCGCCGCCTTCGCCGCGACCCTCGCCCTGGCGCCGCACGTGCCGGAGATGAACTTCCGCGATCCCAAGGTCCTGACGGCCCTGCGCTCCCCCAGCGGACGCCAAGGCCCGCTCCGCTGGACGCGCGTGCCCAAGCCGGGGGCCCTGCTGGGCCGCAGCCCGCGTCCGCTCAACGTCGGCTTCTATGTGAGCTGGGACGAGCAGTCCCGCACCTCCCTCGCCGACCACGTCAATCAGCTCGACATCGTCGCGCCCCAGTGGATCCTCCTCAGCGGCTCCAAGGGCGATGTGACGGTGACGACGGACCCGCGCGCGGACGCCATCATCGCTAAGAGCGCGCGCCACCCCTCGGTGATGCCCCTCGTCCACAACGCCTCGAACCGGCTTTTTGACGGGAAAACCGTCGACGCCCTTCTGGCCAATCCGGGCGCGCGCCGGGCGCTCATCGCCAACCTTCAGGAGATCGCCGCCAAGCGCGGCTTCTCCGGCTACATGTTCGACTTCGAAAACCTCTCGCCCGCCGGCCTCAAACTCTATCCGGGCTTCATCGCCGAGGTTCGCGCCGCGTTCAAAAGCGTGGGCCGGGAGATCTGGGTCACTGCGCCCTTCGACGATGACGCCTGGCCCTTGAAGGGTTTGGCAAAGGCCTCGGACACCTTCGTCCTTATGGCCTACGACGAACACTATTTCACCGGCGCGCCGGGTCCGGCCGCCGGGCAGGATTGGTATGAGCGGCATCTTCAAGCCAATATGGCCGGCCTTGATCCCAACAAGGTGGTCCTCGCCTTCGGCTCCTTTGGATACGACTGGGTCAAGGGCGGCAAGGCCGACGCGGTGACCTTCCACGAGGCGACGTTGGCGGCGCACGATTCCGGCGTCGACATCGGCTTCGATCGCGCGTCCCTGAACCCCAATTACTCCTACGCAGAAGAGGACGGCACCGTTCACCAGGTCTGGTTCCTGGACGCGGTGACCCTTTACAACGAGATGAAGGTAGCCAGCGCCTGGCGCCCCCGCGGGTTCGCCGTATGGCGCATGGGGTCGGAGGATCCGGGCGTCTGGGACGTCCTTGGACGCCCCTTCGCCAACGTCAGCGCCGACGCCCTGCGCCGCCTCGTTCCCGCGACCGACGCCGTGGACTTCAACGGCGACGGCGAAATCCTCAATCCCACCGCGACCCCGACCCCAGGCCGAAGGACCCTGACGTTCGACGCCGCCTCGGGCCTTATCGCCAAAGAACACTACGACGTCATTCCGACGGCCTATGTGGTGCAGCGCCTGGGCCATGCCCCCGGCAAGGTGGCCCTTACGTTCGACGATGGGCCCGATCCGCGGTGGACGCCTAAAATCCTCCAGATCCTGAAGGAGAAGAACGCGCCGGCGACCTTCTTCGTCATCGGCGAGAACATGGAGAACTACCCCGACCTCGTGAAGCGCGAGGTTCTTCAGGGCGAGATCGTCGGCAGCCACACCTACACCCACCCGGATGTCTCCAAGGTCTCAGCGCGGCAGGTCGACCTTGAGCTGAACCTGACCCAACGCCTTTTCCAGGTGATCACAGGGCGCACCCTCAGGTTCTTCCGTCCGCCTTACCTCGGCGACGCTTCGCCCTCCACCGCCCGGGAAGTGGCGCCGCTCCTGAACGCCAAGGCCCTCGGCTATCTCAGCGTCGGATTGAAGATCGATCCCGACGACTGGATGCGCCCCCAAGCGGACCTCATCGTCCAGCGCACCATCGACCGCCTGGCGGACAAGAACCCCGAGACCGGCGGGCAGGTCGTGCTTTTGCACGACAGCGGCGGAGATCGCAGCCAGACGATAAAAGCCCTGCCCGAGCTCATCGACCAGATCCGCGCCCACGGCTATCAGCTCGTGTCCATCGCCGACCTCGGGGGCCTGACCGCGGCCCAGGCCATGCCCCCCACCACGGAAGAACAGGGGCAGATCCTTCTCGACCGCGCCGCCTTCGATCTCGTGCGCGGGTTCAATAAGGGCATCAGCGCCCTCTTCATCACCGCCATAGCCCTCGGCCTGGCGCGTCTGGTGTTCCTGGCGAGCCTCGCCCTCAAGCATCGGTTCCGCAACGAGAAACGCACCCCGCCCGAACTGAAGCCGGGACCCGACGCCGCCCTCGTCAGCGTCCTCATCCCCTGCTTCAACGAGGAGGCGGTCATCGTCGCCTCGGTGCGGCGCATTCTCGCATCCACCTGGCCGAACCTTGAGATCATTGTCCTGGACGACGGCTCCAAGGACGCCACCGCCGCCCGCGTGGAGCAGGCCTTCGGGGAGAACCCGCGGGTGCGCCTGATGCGCTTTCCCAACGGCGGCAAGGCGCGGGCCCTCAACCGAGGCCTCGCCGAGGCTCGGGGGGAAATCGTCGTCGCCCTTGATGCGGACACCCAGTTTCCACCCGAGACCATCGGGCGTCTCGCGCGCTGGTTTGCCGATCCCAGGGTGGGCGCCGTGGCCGGCAACGCCCTTGTGGGCAACCGCGTCAACCTCATCACCCGCTGGCAGGCCCTGGAATACGTCACCGCCCAAAACCTGGAGCGGCGGGCTCTGGCCGCCCTGGATGTCATCACCGTCGTTCCCGGCGCCGTCGGGGCCTGGCGCCGGGTGGCCGTTGAAGCCCTGGGCGGCTTCCCCGACGAGACCCTGGCGGAGGATCAGGATCTCACCATTGCGGTTCAACGCGGCGGCTGGCGCGTGGCGTTCGACGCCGACGCGCGGGCCTACACTGAAGCGCCCCACACCGTGCGCGGCCTGCTCAAGCAGCGGTTCCGCTGGTCCTTCGGCACGCTGCAGTGCGTGTGGAAGCACCGCGGCGCCCTGTTCAACCTCAACCAGCCCATGCTGGGCTTTGTCGCCCTCCCCCAGGTCTGGATGTTCCAGATCTTCCTGGCCTTGGTCGCGCCCCTCGTGGATCTGGCGGTGGTGTTTTCCGTCACCTGGGCGTTCCACGACTGGCTCGCCCATCGGGACGAATGGAACAATCAGCTCCTCGTCCAGACCCTGCTTTATTGGGTGGCCTTCGTTCTGGTGGATCTCTCCGCCGCGGCCCTGGGCATGGCGTTTGAGAAGAAGGCGCCCTGGTCGGACCTCCTCTGGCTTCCGGTTCAGCGCTTCGGCTATCGCCAGCTGATGTATTACGTGGTGGTGAAGGCCGTGGTGACCGCCGTGAACGGACCGGCGGTAAGCTGGGGCAAGCTGGAGCGCCAGGCCACCGTGGCCCTGGACGCCCCCCCTGCGGACGTCCGCCCCCAGCCGACTTCCGGCGACGCGGCTCCAGAACCGGCCGCCGCCTGACCCGCCCTACCCGTCCAACCCCTGCTTGTCCGCCCCCTCCCATCCGTCCCTTCCGTCCAGCCCTTGCCTTCCCGCGCCCGAGGCTGATCATGGACGCAAAAAAGCAAGAGGCGAGGAGCGGACATGGACCTGCGGCTGGAGCCGGAGCACGAGGCTTTTAGAGGGGAGGTCCGGGCCTTTCTCGCGTCGCGGCGCCGGGAGGCGGAGGCCGCCGCCCGCGGCGCCCGCGAGGACGTTCTGCGTTGGCAGGCCCTCCTTATTGAGGCCGGATACGCCGCACGAAGCGTTCCGGTGGAGTACGGCGGCTATGGCGCAGCGCCCGATATTCTGAAGACGCGGATCATCGCCGAAGCCTTCGTGGAGGCGAAGGCGCCCATGGGGCTGGCCGGCCAGGGCATCTCCATGCTCGTTCCCACGCTTCTGGACATGGGGAGCGAAGAGCAGAAACGCCGCTGGATCAGGCCGACCCTGCGGGGCGAAGTGGTGTGGTGCCAGGGCTACTCCGAACCTGGGTCCGGGTCCGACCTTGCCAGTCTTCAGACCCGCGGAGAGGCGCAAGGGGAGGACTTCGTCATTAACGGCCAGAAGATCTGGACCTCCACCGCCCACCTCGCCGACATGATGTTCCTTCTCGCGCGCACCGAGCCGGAGGCGCCGCGGCACGCGGGCCTCAGCTATCTCCTCGTGCCCATGTCGACCCCGGGCATTGAGGTTAGACCCCTTCGCACCATGACCGGGCGAAGCGAGTTCAACGAGGTCTTTTTCACGGACGTCCGCGTCCCGCTGACGAGCGTCGTGGGAGCCCGCGGCCAGGGCTGGGCCGTGGCAAACGCCACCTTGACCCATGAGCGCGGCATGCTGGGCGACCCCAACGCCGCGGAGGCCCGCCTCAACGCCATCATCGGCATGATGAAGCAGGAGACCGTCCATGGCGAACGGCTCATGGACAATCCGGTTCTGCGCGACCGGCTCATGCAGCTCCAGGGCCGGGTTCTGGCCATGAAGTTCAACGGCATGCGCCTCATGACGGCGGCGCGGGATCGCGAGCCGGCGGGCCTTGCGGGATTGGTGGTGAAGCTCCAGGGCTGCGAGCTCAACCATCAGCTCGCCGCCCTGGCCATCGACGTCCTGGGCGAGCTCGGGGTGCTTTACGACGGCAGCCCGCATCTGCGCGAGGACGGGGTCTGGCAGCAGCGGTACATGTTCGACCTTGGCCTGATCATCGGCGGCGGCACCGCGCAGATCCAGAAGAACATCATCGCCGAGCGCGGCCTTGGCATGCCGCGCGAACCCTCCTACCCCAGGACGGGCGGCTGATGCGTTTCGCCCTGTCCGATGAGCAGCGGCAGCTGCAATCGACCTTGTCGAAGGTTCTCAAGGACGTCGCCCCCCTCGAGCGGGTCCGTCAGTTCGCGGCGGCGGACGAGCCCGTGGCCCAAGACATCTGGGCCGCCCTGGTCGACGTCGGCGTTTCAGCGATCCTTGTGCCCGAAGCCCTCGGAGGGCTTGGTCTTGGTCTCCTTGAGGCGGCCCTTGTCGCCGAGGCCCTTGGCGGCAGCGTCGCGCCCGCGCCCTACCTCGGCTCGGCGGTTTTGGGCCCCCTCGCACTCCTAAAGGCCGGATCGGAGGATCAGATCCGGCGCTTGGCGCCCCTGATGGCCAAGGGCGAGGTCCACACCGGCGTCGCCCTCAGCGAAACCATCGCCGGGGCGCGGGACGGCGCGGGCGTCAGGGCGGCGGAGGGCGGCCTTTCCGGCGCTGCTCTCTTCATCATTGACGAGGCGGCCGCGGACTTTCTCCTGGTGGCGGATCTCGAGGGCGGCCTTCATCTGATCCCGGCGGGAGGCCCAGGCGTAAGCCGAGAGCCCCTCAGGACCATTGACGCGACGCGCCGCGTGGGCGCGGCGCAATTCCACAACGCGGACGGCGAAACCCTCGCCAGGGGTCCTGCGACGCTAAACGCCCTGCGCGACGCGGCCTTCGTCATCCTGGCCGCGGACATGCTGGGCGCGGCGGGCGCCATGATCGACCAGGCGGTCGCCTACGCCGCGGCGCGGCGCCAGTTCGACCGTCCCATCGCCTCCTTCCAGGCGGTCAAGCACCTCTGCGCGGAAATGGCGGCGGAACTTGAGCCGGCGCGCGCCCTCGTCTGGTACGCGGCGTACGCCCTGGAAGAGGGACTTCCCGACGCGCCCCTGGCCGCGGCCCACGCCAAGGCCCATCTTGCGGAAGTCACGCGGTTCATCGCGCGCACGGCGACGGAGGTGCATGGCGGGGTGGGGTTCACCGATCTTCTGGGACTTCATTTCTGGTTCAAGCGTATCGGCCTCGACCGGCAGCTTCTGGGCGGTCCCGAACGGATCCGCCAGATCGCCGCGGAGATGCAGGGCCTTGTCTGAGGTCTTGACCCGCACGCCCCCCTCTCTGATCGTCCATCGCTGATCGCCTTGCGCGCGCCTTGGTTTTGGCCGTTAGTGCGGAAAAATAGACGTCGTGGGTGGAGGCCAAGATGGACGGCGAACTGCATGCCCGGACCGTTCCAGCGGCGCTGACGGCGGCGCTCGAGGAAGCGCATGTCCCAACCCTGGTGATGGTGCTCGTGCACCTGACGGGCGACAAGGGATGGCTTGATGGGGAGCGTCCGGTTTATGTCCCCTTCGACGACGGTCAGGGCGGCCTTTCGCCGGCCTTCGTTTCCAAGGTGAAAGCCGCGGCGGCGGCTGCCCTTGAGGAGTGGCGTCAGAACCGCCTCACCCCCACCAAACCCGATCAGGCCACCGTGCGGCGGATGATGGACTATATCGCCGGCGCGGAGATCCCCTCCCATTACGCCCCCTTCCTCTCCGAGGAGCTCGGTCTCGAGGGCGAGGACCCCAAACGTCCCCGCTGGGACAAGGAGCCCCTCGCCGCGGCGGCGCCCCGCCTCAGCGCGGTGATCATCGGCGCGGGCATGTCGGGCCTTCTTGCGGCGATCCGCCTGCAACAGGCGGGGATCAAGTTCACCCTCGTGGAGAAGAACGCCGACGTGGGCGGGACCTGGCTGGAGAACCTCTATCCGGGCGTGCGGGTGGATACGCCTAATCACCTTTACTCCTATTCCTTCGAACCGAACCACGCCTGGCCCCAGCGGTACTCCACTGGGGACGTGCTCCTTGAGTATTTCCGTCGGACCGCGGACAAATACGGCCTTCGGGACAAAACGCTCTTCAGCACGACGGTGAAGCGCTGCGTCTTCCATGCGCAAACGGGGGTTTGGGAAACCATCGTCATCGACGCCGACGGCGCGGAGCGGGCGCTAGAAAGCACGGTGGTCATCACCGCTGTGGGTCAGCTCAATCAGCCGCGCATGCCTTCCATCGAAGGGACGGAAAGCTTTAAGGGCGAAGCCTTCCACTCCGCCCGCTGGCCAGCCGATTTCACGGCTGCGGGAAAGCGCGTCGCGGTGATCGGAGCGGGGGCCAGCGCGTTCCAGTTCGTTCCGGAGATCGCAAAGGAAGCCTCATCCTTGACGGTCTTTCAGCGGTCAGCGCCCTGGCTCGCTCCCACCGCGGACTATCACGAGCCCGTCGGCGAGGGGAAAAAGGCCCTCCTTGAGCACCTGCCGTTCTACGACAAGTGGTACCGGTTCTATCTCTTCTGGACCATGACCGATGGGGTCTATGAGGCCGTCAAGGCGGATCCGGACTGGTCGGGCGGTCCCGAAGCCGTTGGGGCTCTCAACGCCGGCCTCGGGGCCATGCTAGCCCAGGCCATTGCGCCGCAGACCGAGGGCCGCCCGGACCTCCTCAAGAAGGTCGTTCCCAACTACCCCTTCGGCGGCAAACGCGCCCTCAGGGACAATGGAACCTGGATCCAGGCCCTGCGGCGCGACACCGTCTCCCTTGAGACGACACCCATCGCCCGCATCACCCCTGAGGGGATCCTCACCATGGACGGCGTCCTGCATCACGCAGACGTGATCGTTTACGGCACAGGCTTTGAAGCGTCCTCCTTTCTCAAGGGCGTCGAAATCGTGGGCGCGGACGGCAGGAGCCTCCATGAGACCTGGGCGGGGGACGCCCGGGCCTATCTTGGGATCACGGTCCCCGGCTTTCCCAATTTCTTCTCCCTTTACGGGCCCAACACCAATATCGTCGTGAACGGCTCCATCATCTTCTTCTCCGAGTGCGCCGTCCGTTATGTAATGGGATGTCTCGAGCTTCTGGCCCGCACAGGCGCCGACCGCCTTGAGGTCAAGTCAGAGGTCCACGACGCCTTCAACGCCAAGGTGGATGAGGCCAACGCCAAAATGGCCTGGGGCGCGCCGCAGGTGTCGAGCTGGTATAAAAACGCCCTGGGGCGGGTCAGCCAAAACTGGCCCTTCCCCCTGGTGGACTACTGGAGCGCCACCCTGGCGCCCAATCCCGATGACTTTATTCTGCGCGCGCCAGGACAGAACGGCGCCTAATTGTACGGCGCCGGGTCAAACGGGCGCCGCCAAATCGGGCCGAGCGGCGTTACAGGCGGTGAGGCCTGGCGCAAGGGGGCCGGCGCGGGGGATGGATGGCCCATGGTTGGGCGACGGCAGGAGCCTAGATGGCCGCATACGATGAGATGTTCGGCGCTTCGCACACCGGCGGGACCGGCGAGGTCCGGCCGGTCTACGGCGAGCTTAAACACTGGATGGACACGCGCTCGTCGGAGTTTTTCGACGCGCGTCGTCGTCAGGCCGAGCTCTTTTTCCGCCGCATAGGCATCACCTTCGCCGTTGGCGGCGAGCAGGAGGCCCATGAGCGGCTGATCCCGTTCGACATCGTGCCAAGGATCATCTCCGGGGCCGAGTGGCGCCGGCTTGAACGCGGCCTGATCCAAAGGGCGCGGGCCCTCAACGCCTTTCTGGCGGACATCTACGGCCCGGCCGAATGCATCCGGGCGGGGATCGTCCCGCCGGACGTCATCTATCGCAATCCCCAATACCGGGTGGAGATGACGCGCATCCGGCCGCCCAATGGGGTCTATGTACACGTCTCAGGGGCCGACCTCGTGCGCACGGGCGAGGACGAGTTCTTCGTCCTGGAGGACAACACCCGCACCCCGTCTGGGGTCTCCTACATGCTGGAAAATCGGGAGGTGATGATGCGCCTCTTCCCCGAACTCTTCGCGCGCCACAGGATTGCGCCTGTTGAGACCTACACCGACGCCCTTCTGGCCTGCCTAAAATCTGTGGCCCCGGCATCCTCCGAGGGCGATCCCACGGCCGTCGTCCTCACGCCCGGCCCCTTCAACTCAGCCTTTTACGAGCATTCCTTCCTCGCGGATAAGATGGGGATAGAACTCGTGGAGGGCGGCGACCTCTTTGTGGACGAAGGCGGGGTGTTTATGCGCACCACCGAGGGGCCCCGTCGGGTGGACGTCATCTATCGGCGCATCGACGACGATTTTCTGGACCCCATCGTCTTCCGCTCAGACAGCCTTCTGGGCGTTCCGGGGTTGATGAGCGTCTATGAGGCGGGGCGGGTCGCCATCGTCAACGCCCCGGGCGCAGGCGTGGCGGACGACAAATGCGTCTACACCTACATGAGCGACATCATCCGCTTCTTCACCGGCGAGGAGGCGATCTTGAAGACCGTCCCCACATGGCGGTGTCGCGAGCCGGAATCGCTCGCCTACGTCCTCGACCACCTGGGGGAGCTTGTGGTCAAGGAGGTCAACGGGTCGGGGGGGTACGGCATGCTGGTGGGGCCCACCTCAACCCAGGCGGAGATCGACGCCTTCCGCGCCAAGCTCCTTCACCAGCCCGACGGCTTCATCGCCCAGCCCACCCTGGCCCTCTCCACCTGCCCGACCTTCGTCCAGCAGGGCCTTGCACCCCGCCACGTGGATTTGCGGCCCTTCGTTCTGACGGGCGCGAAGGAGGTTCAGGTGACGCCGGGGGGCCTGACGCGGGTCGCGCTGACGCAGGGATCCCTTGTGGTGAACTCCAGCCAGGGCGGCGGAACCAAAGATACCTGGGTGCTTGATGAGTAGGGCTAAGGCGCTAACGCGCCGGTGGGGAGGGTCGTGGAATGCTCTCGCGCACGGCTGACAGCCTTTACTGGATGGGGCGCTACATGGAGCGGGCGGACTTCACCGCCCGGATCCTGGAGGCGGCGATACGCCTCTCCTCGCTTCCGGTGGACGACGCGTCGCCGGGCGGAGAGTGGGACAGCGCCGTGGCTATTTCCGACGTGGCGGAACCCTTTCTGGCGGTGCACGGCGCCGCCACCGAGGCTAACGTTTGCGACTACCTGGCCTTCAATCCCGACAACCCCTCCTCTATCCGCTGCTGCCTGGGCTTCGCCCGGGCCAACGCCCGAGCCATGCGTACGGCTTTGACGCCGGAGGTTTGGGAAGCCATCAACGACGCCTGGAATGAGTTCAACCGGCTTGATCCGGACAAGATGGACGTCCAGTCCTTCAGCCGCTTCCTCGAGTGGCTGAAGGGCGTGGTGCGGGCCTACGACGGCGCGGTGCACCACACCCAGTTACGCAACGACGGTTACGCCTTCATGCGCCTGGGCGCGGCGGTGGAGCGCGCGGACAACACCGCGCGCATCCTCGATGTGAAATACCACCTCCTGCTGCCGGAGAACGAGCCCGTGGGCGGTGGGCTCGACTATTTCCAGTGGTCTACAATCCTGAGGGAGGTCTCCGCCCTCACCTCCTATCGCTGGGTCTATCGCGAGAGCATCAAGCCCTGGCTGGTGGCGGATCTTCTAATCCTGAATCGGCAGATGCCCCGAAGCCTCCTCAGTTGCTGCGACGACATCGCCCACCACCTCGATCGCCTCGCCGCCGCCTATTCGCGCCGGGGACCCGCCCAGCGCCTCGCCACGGCGAGCGTGGGACGCCTGGCCGGCCTCAGGATAGACCAGATCTTCCAGTCCGGGTTGCATGAGTTCATCATCAGGTTCATTTCCGAAAACGCGCGCTTGTCCAGCGTCATCGCCGAGCAATACCTGCTCTAGCTTCCCGACCTTAAGGCACCCGCCCGTCCCATGCGCATCCGCATCGACTACGACACGCGCTACACCTACGACGCGCCTGCCCGGGCGGCGGCGCAGCTTCTGCGCATGACCCCGAGAAACTCGGACAGCCAGTACGTCGCGCGCTGGCGCGTCGAGATCGACGTGGATGCGCGCGCCCCCATGGGCGAGGACGGTTTTGGCAACATAACCCATGCCTTCTTCACGCACCGACCTCTTTCCCATCTGACCATCACGGTCTCCGGCGAGGTGGACACCACCGACACCCATGGGCTTCTTTCTGGAACGCCCGAGCCCCTGCATCCGGACGTCTTTCTGCGTGAGACGCCCCTCACGGCCACGGACGCGCCCCTTCGGGCATTCGCCGCTGAGGTGGCCGCGAGCGCCCGGGGAGACGCGCTGGAACGCCTTCACGCCCTCCTCGGGGCGGTTCATCGGGAAGTGGGCTTCGATGTCAACACCACCCACGCCGCCACCTCGGCTGCGGAAGCCTTCGCCCACCGATCAGGCGTCTGTCAGGATCTCAGCCACATCTTCATCGCCTGCGCGCGGCACCTGGGCGTTCCGGCGCGCTACGTCTCCGGCCATCTTGTGAAACTCAACGGGGAGATCACCCAGCAGGCCAGCCACGCCTGGGCCGAGGCCTTGGTGCCGGGACTGGGATGGGTCGGGTTCGACGTGGCCAATGGGATCTGTCCCTCGGAGACCCATGTGCGGGTGGCCACCGGGTTCGACTACCTCTCCGCTGCACCCGTGCGCGGGGTGCGCATCGGGGGCGGCGCCGAGCACCTCTCGGTGAAGCTGGCCGTGGCCAACATGGATCAGCAACAGACCCAAAGCGCGAGCTGACCGGCTTTTGCGCCACCGGGATCGAACCGCGCGGACATAGCCGTTAGAGTGGAAAAAACACTCCGGGGAGGCGCGCATGACAGCCCATCACATCCGCTTCGAAGTCGATCAGGACGGCGTCGGCCGCATCACCATCGATCGCCCAGAAAAGCGCAACGCCATGACCTACGCCATGCTGAACGCCTTCATCGAGACGGTGGGGCGGGCGGGGGAGGACGCCCGGATCCGCGTTCTGATCATCACGGGGACGGGCGGATCCTTTTGCGCCGGCACCGATCTCGCCGATCTCGCCACCATCCCGGGGGAAACCCGGGGGGTTCGCGGCGCGGCCCACGAGCACAGTGTCTGGTGGCCCATCGTCGCCTGTCCTAAGCCTGTGATCGGCGCCATCGATGGGTATGCCGTCGGCATGGGCGCGGAGTTCACGAGCCAATGCGACGTTCGCATCGTCAGCTCCCGGGCGCGCTTCGCCTGGAACTTCGCTCACCGCGGCCTTGTGCCCGACACCGGCGCCGGCTCATGGCTGCTCCCACGCCTCATCGGCCCGTCTCGAGCCTTGCGCCTTCTCTACTCCGGCGGCTTCCTGGACGCCGCCGAGGCCCTTGAGATCGGCTACGCCAACGCCCTTGTGGCGCCGGAGGGGCTCCTTGACGCCGCCTATGCGGAGGCGCGGCGCTACCTCTCCTCCTCGCCCTTCTCCTTGCGCCATATGAAAAACCTCGTCTGGCGCGGCCTCGAGCGCGATGTGGCGAGCCACATGCAGGCCCACGTGGAGGCCCTGTCCGCCGCGTTCAAATCTGAGGATCACAAGGAGGGCGTCGCCGCCTTCCTGGAGCGCCGTCCGGCCCAGTTCACCGGACGCTGACGCCCGGCCGGGGAGTGACAGCGCCAAGCCTTCTGCGGCAGCGCCGGCGGCCCTGCGTCGCCATCAGGGCGTCGGGCCGCCGCCGAGACGCTTGGCCGGCGCGCCGGCGCCCAGACCTGGGAGCGCATCCTCTTTCAAGGCCACGCCCGTCATCCGCCGGCGCCGCGCCTCTTGCATCAGCCAAGTCGTCTTGGTGGCCGCGAGGTCGTAGCCGAGGCCTGCGGCGTGGACATTGGAGATGCAGTTGCGGTCCGCGTCGCGATGACCCCTGCGCGGGGCCCATGTCAGATAGACGCCCAGGCTGTCGGCCACCGAAAGACCTGGTCGCTCACCGATGAGGACGGCGCACATCTTTGCGTTGAGGGCCTCGCAGACATCGTCGCCGAGGGCGACCCTGGCTTGTTCGGCCAGAACCACCGGCGCGATGGACCAGCCCGGGAGACGGCGAAGACAGGCCTTCAAGGTCGCAACCGCGTGGGTGTTGACGGCGTCGGACGACAGACCATCGCAGATAACGAACACCGCGTCGAAGGGGTTGGTTTGGCGAAGGTCGATGAGACGCGCTCGGCTCTCCGGGTCGAGACGCCGCCCGAGGTCAGGTCGGCGCAGGTAGGTCGCCCGGTCGCGCGCGCCGCTGCGGACGTAATGCGCCGGACCCATCTTGCTTATCTCCCGGGCAAGGCGCTCAAAGTCCACGACGCCGTGGACGGCGTCCCGGGCGTGGGCGTGGGCCCGTTGGAAGTCCAAGAGGGCGCGGGTGGATAGGCCGTCGCCGCAGCGCTCGAGGCCGATCCGAGCGGGCGTCGCTGCGCGGAAGCGCGCCCAGGGGTCGTCCGGCCGGGCCGCCGGGGGACCGCGATCCTGCGGCATCAGGCCAACAAAAGGGTCATGGAACGATCTTTCGGCGACAGGGGCGCAAGGCGGCCGGTGGCGTCGAGCATGCCCATGGTCTCAAGCCAGGCCTCAAATTCCGGCGCCGGGCGCAGGTTCAGAAGGTGACGCAGACCCAGGACGTCATGATATCCCAAACTCTGATAACCCAGCATGATGTCGTCCGCGCCGGGCACGGCGATGAGAAAATTGACCCCGGCCACGCCGAGCACCGTCATCAGAACATCCATATCGTCCTGATCCGCTTCAGCGTGATTGGTGTAGCAGACGTCCACGCCCATGGGCAGGCCGAGGAGTTTTCCGCAGAAGTGGTCTTCAAGCCCAGCGCGGATGATCTGCTTGGAGTCGTAAAGGTATTCCGGCCCGATAAAGCCGACCACCGTATTGATCAAGAAGGGATCCAGCGTCCGCGCGACGCCATAGGCGCGCGTCTCCATGGTCTGTTGGTCGACCCCGTGGTGGGCGTCGGCGCTCAAGGCGCTGCCCTGGCCTGTCTCGAGGTACATAACGTTCTGGCCCACGACGCCGCGCTTTAGCGACAGGGCCGCATCGCGGGCCTCGGCCAGCATGGAGAGGGTCACCCCGAAGCCCTGGTTGGCCCGCTCGCTCCCGGCGATGGATTGAAACACCAGATCCACCGGGGCGCCCCGCTCAATGGCCTCAAGGGTCGTGGTCACGTGGGAGAGGACGCAGGACTGGGTGGGAATGTCAAACCTTTGGCGAAGCTCGTCGATGAATTCCAGAAGGGTTACGCAATCGGCGACGTTGTCCGCAGCCGGATTGACGCCGATAAGGGCGTCGCCGATGCCGAACCTGAGGCCGTCGAGGACGGCGGCCATCACGCCCATGGGGCTGTCGGTGGGATGATTAGGCTGAAGGCGGCTGGACAGGCGTCCTTTTAGGCCGACCGTCGTTCTGAAGCCCGTCACCACCTCACACTTGGCCGCAACGGTGACGAGGTCGTGGTTGCGCATGAGCTTGCTGACGGCTGCAGCCATTTCTGGGGTGACGCCGGGCGCCAGGGCGCGCAAGGCGGCGCTGTCGGCCTCATAGGACAAGAGCCAGTTTCTGAAATCCCCGACGGTCATGGCCGAGATGGGCGCGAAGGCCTTGGCGTCATGTCCGTCGATGATCAGGCGCGTGATGTCGTCGATCTCGTAGGGCACCACGGTTTCATTCAAAAAGACGCGCAGCGGCACGTCGGCCAAGGCGGCGCGCGCGGCGATCCTTTGCTGGTCTGAGGTGGCGCAAAGGCCGGCGAGTTCGTCGCCGGATCGGCGTGGGGAGGCGCAGGCCAGAAGGCTCTTCAGATCTGCAAACCGGTAGGTCTCACCGGCTAGGGTTGATCCGTATTGAGGCATGGATGGTCCGTTAGGAGAGGGTCGCCTGAACGCGCAAGGGGATATTAGCCCATGTCGGCAGCCAAGGCTCGGCCCCGCCGCGCTTGCGCCCCATGGGGAGCGCGCGGGCGAACCGGCGCACGACGTCGGGACCGGGCGGCGCGGAAAACCACGCCATAGCCATGGGGTGTTCAATGCGTTCCCCATGACTGCATGGAGGGGGCGGGCGCAAAGGACACAGCGGCGACGGCGGCGCCTCGGCCCGTACGGTCCGGGGGCTTGTCTTGGGGGGTGTCCGGGCCCCGTAGCCGGGGCGTTTTGCCAGGGGCCTTTTCTCTGGCGCCTTTTCTCTGGCGCCTCTTCTCTGGGGCCCTTTGTCGGGAGCCTTTTGTCGGGGGCCTTTTGTCGGGGGCGGGCGGGTTTGGATGATCTCGGCCGGGCCTAACGCAGCTGGCTGTCCTTGCTGCCTTTCCGATTAAAGAGGCTATGGACGATGGTGCGGTCGCGGCTCGCCTGGCATTGGACGCAGGTCTTTACGCCCGGGAGCGCGTCGCGGCGCGCCTGCGGGATGGTCTCCCCGCATTCCTCGCACGCGCTGAAACTCTCGCCGGCGGGCAGGCGCGCCCGAGCGGCTGAAACGCCGTCGGCGACGGTGTCGGTGATCTGGTCGACGACGGCTCCGTCCTTCGCCCAACCCGTGGCCATAACCCAGACCTCCGCCTGTAAGTCCCTCCTCTCCTTATTTAGTCCAAACCCGACAGTTGGCGAGGGGCGCGAGCGGGGGGGCTGGCCCCGTCTCAGGGGGGACGCAAGGGACCCTTTTTAACCCAGGACGCCCTAGGGCGGGAGGCCTGCGCAGGCGCGGTTCGCCCCGTAGCGCCTCACCCGCCTTTAACGGCGGCGGCGGCGGCGGTGGTTCGCCACCCCCCGCCGAGGGCTTTGAATAGGAGAATTTGATCCTGGACCAGAGCGCTATCGGATGCGGCGACAGCCGCGTCGGCGCTCGTCAGGGTCTGTTGGGCGGTGAGGAGATCGAGGTTGGGGATGGCGCCGGCGCGGAACTCCGCGGCGGCGATGCTGAACGCGGTGTGGGCCCGGGACTGGGCGTCGGCCAGGGCCTGGCGGCGGTCAAGTTCGGCGCTGTAGGCGGCCAGGGCCTGCTCGGTCTCCTTAAGCGCCTGCAGCACTGTCGAGTCGAAGGCGGCGAGGGCGGCGTCAGCGCCCGCCTTGGCCTGCCGGATCCTGGCGCGTGGTCCGCTCTGGTTGGGGAAACTCCAGCTGATCTTGGGTCCAACGCCCCAGGCCAGTCCTGCATTTCGGGTCAGGTCCGCCGTGTCGGAGGCGACGCCGCCGTAATACCCGCCAAGGGTGATCCTGGGATAGAGGTCCGCCGTGGCGACGCCGACCCTCGCCGTGGCCGCGGCGATGCGCCGTTCCGCCAGGCGCACGTCCGGTCGCCGCTTTAAGAGGCTCGCGCCGTCGCCTAAGGGCATGGCCGCGTTGAGGCGAGGCGCGAGGGCGCATGCTTCGGCTTCCTTCGGCGCGTTTACGGGGGTTCGTCCAAGGAGGGCGCCCAGTTGGAGGAGGGCTGAGCGCCTCTGCCCGACAAGGGGCGGGAGGGCGGCCTGGGCCTGGGCGAGGAGACCCTCGCTGCGCACAACGTCGAACGCCGTGCCGGCGCCCGCCCGGCGCCGGCTATTAGCGATGGCGGACTGCTGGCGGGCCAGGTCGAGGGAGCGTTGCGCGACCGCCAGCTGTTCGCCCAGGGCGCAGACCTGGGCGTAAGCTCGGGTGGTCTCGGCGGCGACGGTGATTTTGAGGATGTCGCGGGCGGCGGCGGCGGCCTCGGCGTCGGCCCTTGAGGCCTCTACGGACCGTCTTACCCGTCCAAAGAGGTCAAACTCATAGGACACGTCGAAGACCGCATCGAAAATCCAGATGGTCTCCGGTTTGGCGCGGACGATCTCTAGGATCTCGTCGGTGGCGGGATCCCGGCCATAGACCGCGCCCGCGTCGACGCCGGTGGCGGGGAGCGTCGCGGCCCGCGCCGCCTCCAGAACCGCCCGCGCCGCTGAAAGATTGGCCTGAGCCGCCTTCAGATCGGCGTTGGCCGCGAAGGCCTCGGCCAAGTAGGCGTCAAGCCGCGGATCGTTATAGAGGCGCCACCACGCATCCGGCGGCGCATCGCGGGCGGCTGACGGATCTCCTGTTGCGAAGAGCGGCGCTTCCGCCCCTGGGGGCGCGTCAGGCGTCTGGAAGTTCGGGCCCACCGCGCATCCGAACAGGAGCGCCGATGCGGCGAAAAGGGGCGCGAGCCGCATCATGACGCCGTGAGGTCCTGACCGCGGAAGAGCGGCCGGTGCGAGGCGGGCCCCAGGGGCGCGGGTTTATGGGTCACAACAAGGATAAGCGCCAGGGCGGTGAGCCCACCCACGACGATGAAGGCGTCCACCACCCCTTGAAGCGCCGCTCCGGTTCGAACGACGCCGCTTAAGAGGGCCAGAGCTCTAGAAGGCCCCGCCGCCGGATCGCTACGTCCTGCGACCGCCGCGTAGACCTGGAGCCGATGCAGCACCAGACCGTCGCCCCTCTGAACGTGAAGACCGATGAGGTTGGAGGCGGTCTGCGAGCGGACCCTCACAAGGGTCGCCACAAACGCCGATCCCACCTCGCCGCCCATGAGCCGGGCGGTTTGCAGCGCTGCGCCGAAGGTCAGGGCGTCTTGCGGCCTGAGGTGGAGGACGCCGAAGAAGACGATCCCGGACAGGGCGAAGCTCTGGCCCAGGGACTGGAGCATTTGCGAAGGTAGAAACTGGTCCGAGCTCCAGACCGGCGTCAGGCCGTGGGCCACTATCAGACAGGCAAGGCTGATGAAAATAAAGCCGATGCAGGACACCAGCCGCGGGTCGCTCCGGCGCAGCATCAACCCCGCGAGGGGGCAGAAAATCAGCTGCGGCGCAGCAATCCAGATAAGGGTCTGGCCGACCTGAAGGGCGCGAAAGCCTCGCACCACCTGCAGGTATTGAGGGATGAGAAAGGCCGTGGACAGGATGGTCAGGCGCAAGAAGGCGATGAGGAGTAAAAGGCGTGGTAGGGGCGCGGAGAACACAACCTTCAAGTCGACGCCGGGATGGGCTGTGCGCCGTTCGTGGATGAAGAAGCCCGTCAGGAGGACGGCGCCCGCGCCAAGGAGGCCGCACACAAGTCCGGAGTTCAGCCAGTCGAGGCGATTGCCCTGATCAAGGGCGGCGTAGACGCAGGCGAGACCGAGGCCGCCGGCGGCGAACCCGAAGAGGTCTGCGGGCGGGCGATTGGGGCTGGCGGGCTCGCGCCGCACGCCGAAGTGCAGGCAAAGGACCATGCCCACGGCGAGGGGCACGTTCTGCCAGAAGATCCACGCCCAGGAGAGGTTCTCCACATAGAAGCCCTCCAGGGACGCGGAGATGTTGAGCGAAAGCTCGAGATTCAAGGCGTAGATGGCGATGCCGTAGGCCCAGAACCGCGGCTGAAGGTTGCGCAGCAAAAAGCTCAGGGTCAGGGGAATAAAGCAGCCCGAGGCGAGGCCGCCGGCGAACTGAAGCGCCAAGAGCATGGGCAGGGTGGTGGAGAAGGGAATGATGAAGGAGATGACCGCGAAGGCGGCGGCGGCGTCGATGAGGACCCGCCGCGCGCCGTAGACCCCGCCGACCCACACCGCGATGGGGGCGATCATCATCTGCGCCACAGACTGGGCGGTGGTGATCCAGGCCCCGTCGTCGATGCCCGCGTGCACCGCGCCGCGGATGTCCGCGAGGCCGAAGGTCGAGAGGCGTCCATTGAGCGTTGAGATGAACGTTCCAAGAAGCACCGCCGCCAGGCCCAGCCAGGGGGGCGAGGACGCGGGCGCCGGCGGGACGGCCGAGGGCGCATCCGCCTGCGGGGGTTCTGGGACGCTCACCGGGATGGGCTTTCGCGGGCGTCGACGGTGGCGACCACCGAGAGGCCTGGAAGCAGACGGTCGGCCAGGCCCGCCGCGTCGTCGATGGCTATTTTGACGGCGACCCGCTGGACCACCTTGGTGAAGTTGCCGGTGGCGTTGTCGGGGGGCAGAAGAGCGAACTGAGCGCCGGATCCTGGGGCGAGGGCGACCACGTGCCCCGAGATGACGCGGTCTGGAAAGGTGTCGACGCGGATCTTGGCCGGGTCGCCGACCTTCATATGCGTGATCTGCGTCTCCTTGTAGTTGGCGATCACCCAGACCTTAGGCAGGGGCGTGAGGCTGGTAATCTGCGCGCCCACGCTCACGTACTGGCCGGGCTTGACCTGACGCTGACCCAGCACGCCGTCCTGGGGCGCGCGGATCTGGGTATAGCCAAGATTGATTTGCGCCAGCTGCACGGCTGCCCGCGCCGCCGCCTGGGCGGCTTCAGCTTGAAGCGCCTGTGCGGAAAGAACCCCGAGCTGGCGCGACGCCGCCTCGGCCTGAGCGCGGTTTTGCGCGAGCTGAGCGGCGAGCTGGAGCTTCGTGGTCTGAAGCTTTTCCCCCGCCTCCGCAGAGGACGATCCGGTCTGCAGGAGCTCTTTTTGCCGGGCGAGGTCGCGGGCGTTTTGTTCAATCGCCGCCGCCGTCGACGCCGCCACCGCGCGCGCCGCAGCGACGTTGGCGGCCTGGAGACCCTTTTGCGCCTGCAAGACGCCGGTTTGCGCGACAGCGGCGGCGAGGGCGGCCTGCGCCTGGGCGACGCTGGCGCGATAGTCGCCGTCGGCGATCTGTGCGATGACTTGGCCGGCGCGAACGCGTTCATAATCCTGCACTGGCAGGGCGCTCAGATAGCCTTGAACGTGGGTGGCGACGGGCGTGAGGTCCGCCTGCACATAGGCGTCGTTGGTGACCTGAGACGCCGCATTGCCCTGCCACCTATTCCAGCGCGTGGTGACGATGATCAGGATGGCGAGGGCCACAAGGAACACAAGCGAGCGCCAGACGAGCTCAGGAACCTGGCGCCAATCCATGCTGATCTTCCGCTGAGCCATCAGCGTATCCCCCCCGGGACGAAAACAGACGCCGAAACACCTAAGCTGGCGGCGAAGGCGACTGGTAGGCAAACAATCCCGAACCGCGGACGGCGCCAAGGGATAATCTGCTCATAGGCGCCTCAGACGAACGCGCATCCGAGAAAACCCGCGACGTGCGAGAGCCGGTCCACGGCGGGCGCTGCGGGCCCGGCGGCGGGCGAATTTGCGGCTCGCGGCCAGCATAGGGCGGCCCAGGCGATGAGCTCGGTCAGGATGATCTCAAACGCGACGACGCGTTGGTAAAACGGCTCGCCCACGACGGTCAGCGCCTCGACCACCGTGTAGGCGCATCCAGAAATGATGTTCCGAACGCTGCGGGGCTTCCCCGCTCCAAGGCGTCGACGAAGTCCCGCCTTCGGGGCATCTGGGCAGGGGGAGACCGCTCCCCCTTTCAAAAAGGCGATCGCCGCCAACCTGGTCACCTCTACCCAATATTCAGGGCGCGCTCCGCGCTACACAGGCGCAGAAAGAACGCCTGCATGTCTTTGGGCAGCGCGTCGATCTCGGCATCGACGACGGCTATGCTGAGTTTGGGGCATCGTCCTCAGTTATCCCGGGATCGCGGCCAATAAGGTCTGAGTATGACGGGCCAGGTGTCATTCCGTGTTTTTTGCCGGCGGCTATTGAATTTATATTGGGCCGACTTCCACAATAATCTGAGGAAATTATGAGGAGTCCGTTGGTTGAAGCCGAGCGGCGTCTTGCGGAGATGCTTACTTATTGAACGTAACGTATTTTTTATAGGTGTCTTTCAGAGTGTAATGTCGATTATTATTATCGGTAAAATTTCGGTAGTTGCTCACGCGGTCGGCTTTTCGAGGACCGACGGACGGTGATCGAGAGCATCGCCGCCTAACGTTCACCATTTGTCCGCTTTGCGTAGCCTTCTGCCCTTCCTATGGCGTCACCCCTTGTAGTGGATGACGAAGCCGGTAAGCTCCAAATCACCTCCTGTTGCTTGATCTGGTCATCGAGTCGATGGTGGGCACGCCGCAGAAGTTTTTGGGCCGTGATACTCTAGCGGCAGAGGCAGGCCCTCCAAATCTTTTACGGCGAGCTGGACATCGACATAGCAGTGTGTCGTGTGCGCTTGCGCGATAAGCGCGAAACGGAAGTCATCTCCGAAGTCGAGATCTTCCTGAAGACGAAATACCGAAACTTGAGCCGGCACGGGCGTGTAAGCTGCAACCGCCCCCCGCATGTCGAGCTCGCCTACAATCATCACGATGGCAGCGGCGCCATCCACTTTAGCGTAAGCAAAGGCGATGCTCCGCCTCCAGTCCTCTCCTGTGTGCGGCGCCGCGCTTACCAACACGCCGCCGAATGGTTCATCGGAAACTTTGGATGGCGTAACCTCTGTATCTGCGGCCACCCATTCGCCCGTCGCCGCGCGCTTGGGCACTAAGACCATGAAGTCGATCGCGTTTCCGTCCGCGCTTGGTGAGTCGCTGTGTTGCGCACGCACAATCACCCCGGCGCGACCATCCTGGGTCATGTGCAGCACGGGGTTCACGCCATCGTGCAGGATAATTGGCTGCAAGTCAGCGATCTGGGGCGCCGTTTGCGAAAAGCCATCGTGCGCAAATCCAAGCACACCGAATATCATCGTGAATAAAGCTAAGCGCGTCATGGCCCATGTCTCGGGAAAAAACCGTCCTATCCAGTATAGTGACACCTTATAATTGCAATTATATTTCGCACTGAGCGGCACTCAGCCACGATCGATGAGCGCTCTATTGCCTGGCGGGCTCAGGACTGAAGAGCCGAAATTCGGCCGTTCCTGAAAACCCCTCCAATTAGGCGAAGGCATTGTCTATACGGCTAGCACACTCCGTGTCGGCCCGGATGTGAGTAACACGGCGCAGACCCCATTTTTCGACAGTGAAGACTCCTATTTCGTGACAACGGACCTGTGGCTTATCTCAAAAACCGCCGTCGGCATTATTGGAATGATCGCGGCCGCTAGCGCGGTCGGGGGCGGCCTCGGACTGGCAGATAACTTCCTGGTGAGGTTCTCCGGGCTCATGAGGGTGAACCAGGATCTGCAGGGCGAATTCATGTTCACACGCGGACAAGTCCTCACCCCGAGTTGTGTGTG
>Ga0116231_10005903_pt1 | contig 23813 bp, 19 predicted proteins | sample S1TSphgellanicum_2_FD_89695 | JGI IMG/M metagenome (GOLD analysis project Ga0116231, IMG submission 89695) | Host-associated microbial communities from peat moss isolated from Minnesota, USA - S1T2_Fd - Sphagnum magellanicum MG | ecosystem: Host-associated > Plants > Peat moss > Unclassified...
GTCAGCAGCAAAAAGAAATGGACTGTCATGAACCCCATCCGGCGCCCAATGAAAAAACGCAACCCATCCAGTGGACAGAACGGCCAACTGGTGCATTGGTGGGTGCTAATTCACTCTGGCCCTTGCCTTGTCCTTTATCGACCGGTAAGTGAGGGGCGGTCCTAAAATAAGGGACGTAGGTGGGCCCGCTACCCCTCGCCTACGTCCCTTATTTCAGAACTCCCCCCCACACAGGCGTAATCTGCACTGCCGATTCTACAGCTGACACGACAGGTTGCCGCTTCGACATTCCTTGCGCAGAACGTTTCCGGAATCACCTTCGTCCTCTCTCTCTCTCTCTCTCTCTCTCTCAGCGCACCAAAACCGCCTGCCTTCTTCTTCTGTCTGGAATCCCATCAATTCGTCTGTAGCTGCTGTTGTTGAAATCTCTCGCAACTTTTTTTTTTTAATCCCAGTTTTCTGTTTCGTAATTTCTCACCTGCTAATTTCTTTAAGAATCGCTTCTGTCGACGCTTTGGAATTGTCTGTCGGTGGGAATCGTTCCAGGGGGTTTGTTTTGTTTTTTGAGGGTTTGGTGGAAAGACTGCTTCGCAGCAGGCAAGAGCTATGGCGGCAAGTTTTCTTGTGTTGCACATGTCAAGCTCCTGTGCCGGTGCTTCTTCTTTAGCGCTCAGGTCGCCGACGCATGGGGCTTCCACGCCGGCTGCAGCTGTGCCTTCCGATCATCTTCATCTTCAAGTTCAATTGAGCGCTACTTCTAAATTGAGGCAGTCGACGCCGGGAGCCTTTCTTTGGCATGGTAGTAGAGCAGGTATGACGGCTGTGGCGGCTACGTCAAGAGCGTTCGATTCTTTTGAGGATCCTGCATTCGGCCCTGGTATGTTTGCTTCTCCTCCTTGCCGCCGGTTATGAAACCTTTTTTCCTTTGACATTTGGAGCATCATCCAGGCGACAGCCTAGTGTGCAAGGATTCACGGCCACTTTGTGAGCGACTGTGCATTCCATTGATTACCAGGTCATGCTAACATGATGTCCAAGATTGTGAAACCTGCTAAAACGGAGTTTCCTTCGTATACGGCCTGCCAAAATGTGGGATCCCAGGGGTTTATAGATCTTCGAAGGCAAGAGTTGTCAACCAGACTGTCCCCTCCCTTGCTGTGCTTAGAAAGTGTCCATCCTCCTAAAGAATTTGAAGCCCTAATGTCAAATCGACCCTCACTTTGGCTGGAGACCAAGTCCTTGTGATTCTTCTTCTTTAGTACTGCTGGGCCTTTTCAGCAAATAGATGGAGGTTGCTTTCATTGCTGTTTATGGTATTCTGATGAGGAGGTGTGTTGGCCGTGCATGACAGATCGGGATTCTGATGAACTTGGAGCTGGGGTTGCTGCTGAGTCATCATGGCAAGATAACAGGGAAGAGACTGGCTTGAGTGCCCTCATTTCATCATCACCACAGTGCTCACCTCTGCAGTCACTGTCCCAGGTGAGTTGATTATTTTGCAATATTGTTTGTGTTTGGGGTTCAGTCTGGGGTTTGGAGTCATGCTAAGCTATTGGTTGTTTGTGGATCACAGGAAGCAGCAATGGGGTTGGTACTGAGAGCAGCAGGTACAGGGACAGGGTGGACAACAGGTTCTGGACTTGAAGGTCCATCATGCTCCATTGAGGGGGCTGGTAGTGATGAACGTCTTTCACACATGTCCACCGGAATTCTGCAGCAGTCACCAAGAAGGCGCATGCGAGTTGCATTCACTTGTAACCTGTGTGGGCATCGCACCACTCGTGCCATCAATCCCCATGCTTACACTGATGGCACGGTTTTTGTTCAGGTCAGAAGTTTGTTCTAAGGGTCTTAGTGATGGGGTTTCTGCTTTGACTTTGATAGAGTCAGTGTTGATGTTTTGCCAAGGTTTTTAACTTTGTTAACAGTTTTGATGTTTGGCTTGAAAGGTTTTTCTCTCATGGCTATTCTTTTTCAATTGGATGGATTTTTATATCTCTCTTTAAAACTCTAAATTCTAAAGGATAAAAAATTGAAGGATAGGGCTTTTTGCTTCCTTTTTGCAAGTGTTTTGAGATTGGGCATTTTTTGTGGGATGATTATGATACAGTGTGGAGGGTGTAGTGTTTATCACAAGTTGGTGGACAACCTTAACCTGTTCCATGAAATGAAAGGCCCAATCTACAAAGGCTATGGAAACCTTGGTTTGGGACAAATCGAGCCCTATGAGTTGTTCAATATGGATGATATATCCTTTATGTAACTCTTCACATGTAGCCATTGATTTCCTTGCCAGGAAGCAGTCAAATGCTACATCCATGGATGTACAGCAAGAGGTGTGTAGGTGAGAATGTGTGGCTTTTAATGTTTCATGTACATTGTGCTGAAAGAAATTTGAGCATCTTTTGTTCCAGAAACTCTGGCCAGAAAATTCTGGTGTTGTACATATCTTATCAAACTTTGTGCCATGGGCAGTTACTGCAGGAGTTTAGAAAGTATGTTCTCTCTTCTGTTTGGTCCTTGCTTCTTTTCCCTTTCTGTTTTTCTACATGTTTCTTCCTATTGTGCGTGTTTTTTGTTTTTTCCCCTTTGTTTCTCTACATTCTCCCCCTTCTGTGTTGTTATGTTGTTAGTTGCTAGCCAATGTCAGGAAGCTGCATGTGAGGGTGGCTATCAGCAAAAGTTCCCTGTGATTCAGGAGGGCCTAAGAATAATGATTTCTATGAGGCAGCAGGCAGATTCCATGGCTTTGTCAAGACTTAAAGTTCACTTCTCCTGGCCTCAGAAGGTGGGCAGTGTGGAAGAGTGCCTCTTGGGTGGAAGAAACTGGCTTTTGATGAGATGTGTGCAATCTTGAAAAGAGTGCCTTCTTTCTGATGCCTTTGGTGCTGCTGTTCCTGGAGAGGCAGTATTGCCTCAGAGGAAAATGTGGGGTGTGAAATATATGCATAAACCCCTAGAACAGATCCTAATTGGGTTGCATCACTTGAAGATCATTTTCAGTATATTGTGTCAAAAGGATGGATGTAGGGGTGGAGGCACCCTGGATCTACATGTTTTTTTGTGCTTTGCCAGGAAGGGAGGCAAGCTATGCAGCAGAAGGACAGCATTGGGGGATTATGTGTGACAGGAGTTGGATGTGAACCTGTCACCATTTTGTTGTTGCCCATGTAAGAACAAAATCAAAACTGCCATTAAGGTTTTTTTTTCCAAGGACCTTTGCTTCCATCTGCAGGACAGGCTTGAGCACTGCAATTCAATTTATTGGTAGATATGTAGCCATGACTTGTTGCAGCTCTCATTGATACTCACTGAAATTCAGATGTGAGTACTCTACTTCTTGGATTTGGTTGGGAGTGCGAACTAGTCTAGTTCATAATTATTCAAGCTTTGTAGTTGTGGATCGATAGTTATGCAATCTTCTATGAAATCAGAGATAGCTTGTGCTACACACCCATGCCCAGGGAATCTAGATCTTTGTTTATAGATATAAGCACATTTTGGTCCAAGGCAAAGACTTTTTTGGTGGCTGCATATACCCAAAAATATCTTGTGAGTAGAATTGTACTTCTAAAGGCTTCTCTTGTAACTTCTTGGATCTAGCTGTGAAGCGAAATCCTCAAGGAATATCCTTTGACAAATGTTTTCAGCCAGAGTATGCAGGTATTGACATGACTTGGAAGCCTCATGTTCATTTCAATATCTCTATTGCTGCTTAGTTGGGAGTTATCAATTGTCAATTTTAAAGGTTTTTGAGCTCTAAAGCTTTCTTTGTCTCACAGATGGTCAAGCTTATTGTCCTTCTGAAGAATAAAGCCTATTCTTTAAAGATTCTGGTAAAGAGGACTAGAGAGTTAAATTTCAGCGTTTGGAGTATCCTGAATGATTCTGTCTCATAAGTTGGGATCTTCTTGTAAGCCCACTTGGTCTATATATTTTTCTCTGCAGTCTTTTTCTGTATGTTTTGTCTTCTTTTCTGTTGGTCTGCTTTGTGTTTTTCAATTGCATTGTTGACTCTTGCCAGCCTACTAATCAATGGCTGAGTCTTTCTATGCTTCTAGACCTGCGGCAGAAACTCATTATGCAGGTTACTGTTTACACTGGCCTATACACACTGTAGGGAGAGCTGATGAAGTCCATGGGGAAGTTGTGATACCAAGGTCACTGTCATGCATGGTCCCTGAACAGTGAGAGACCATCACCGGTGTTCATACTGCAGGTGTGCCTTTTTTTGCTTTCTCGTTCTTGTTTTGTCTTTGTTGTGTTGTGCTTTGCTCTCAGCTTTGTAACCCTTTTTCTGGAAGTATTTCTGTGACTGAAAGAAGAAGCTTTAACCTTGTTCTGGCTTTTCTTGATTGTGAGAATGGAGATTTCTTGATCCTTATGAGAGAAAGTAGGTTCCTCACCAAGGACTTATGATCCTCAAGAAGAAGAGAGCAGAGTTTTGCAAAGAGTAAGTAGACTACAGACAGAACTCTCCTTAGCACTGACCCTAAAAGAGGTCCCAATGGGAAACCTTGGTCAGAAAAACTAATTGCTGACACCTTGACATCTTGACCTGTTTGCATGGATTTCTTGAGCTGCTGCAGGTTCTCTTTCTCTTCTTGCTTGCCTGATATTTTCATGTTGTGCTTCATCTTCTTCTGTAAAGCTTCATGGTAAAGCTTTTGCTAACTTCTTGAAGTTGTTTTAGTCAATTTTCACTTGCAAACTAGAGGCTTTGGTTGGAGTGGGTGCACTGAGGTTATTTATTATCTTTCAACTGAATCTACAAAGGAAGGAACAATTGGGATCAAAGATTTTCCCGTATATGTCATGCTCTTTTGCTGGAGGAATCAGAAACTTGGGAGGAAAGTTTCTGCTACAATTTTGTTGTGTAATTCAACTGGATGCTGCTGGTCAGAGAAATGATGTGAAACAAAAGTATGGTGCAAAGGAGATGGAAGATGACATGGGGTTAAAGTTCAACATCTACTTCTCAAGTAGAAGACTAAAGAAGACTTTTAAAAGTCGGGAAAAGAAGGCCATTTGTGTTATCAGATATATTTGGAATAAAAGTTTCAATTTTATTCACTTATTTGTTTTGCATTTTGCATTTTGATACTTTAAACATTGAATTGGAGCTAGACGTTATGTGGAACCATGGGTTGTTATTTAACCAAGAACCAAAACCAATTTAACTTGAAAACTAAAAAAAGAACTAGAATCAAAATTGGAACTGCTCACCTAATTAAAAAACCAATGGTATCAAAGTTTGCAAGGACCATTGACTAATTGGACCAATGGTGTTTTCACACAAGCACCTACTTTGGTTTTAAAATGTGTAAAAATACATATGGGTGTGTTTGCAAAACATAAGACATTTAAGCCAAATACATAACAATTGATACACTTATATGAGATCTATAATGCATTTTCAAAAGAGGTGGATGTTTAAAATATCATATAACAATACGAAGTTGTGGAACATTGTTCCTCCACCTTACAACATTAGATTGAGGTGAAGAAGACATATACATGTGCATAACACATGTATTAAAGAATTCCAATTCAAAATTTAGGACAATGATTGAAATATCTTATGCACAAACCTACCAACTACACACATATAACGTCACATTTGGAAGCCCATTTTTAGTGTTTGCTAATGGGGATATACAAGTATGATTAGTGCTTTCCCCCTTCCTTTTTGCATCCCTAGCTACTACCTAACTACTTAATCTTGAAAACAATGATCTCCAAAGATTTTCATTGCAAGTATAATGGTCAAAGATTCATAATAAGCCAAGTCCCTTATAGTCATGATGGTATGTATTGTGTATCTTGTAACTCAAGTGTCTCACTATTCATGTGTGTCCAGAGTCATGATGATTTGTATTGCAAACCAACTCCTATGCTATATAGGTTTGGGTAACCAAAAGGCGAACCCTAGGAAAGAATAGGCCTCCTTTTGAACTTGATTGGTAGAGTAGCATAATTTTTAATAGATCATATGGTGTTATGGTGTTGAACCGACAATGCAAGCATGATATTATAATGGTAGGTATTGATTCTTGTCAATCATGAATGATAAAAATTGATTTGAGTTTTTTTTTCATGTCTTAATTTCTTTGTTCCATCTAGGAATATGTTCAAATTTTAAATTAGTGGTTTTGGAGATTCCTTTTTCTCCATCAATCATTTTGGCCTTTGGTTTGGGATGTGGGATGCCAAAATAACTATGTAAAAACAACCCAAAACAAGACTATCCAAAATTAATCTCCACCTTTGTTCCCTTGTTTTGGTAGGGAGAAACATTACTTACATGAGTGCCAATAGTAAAATAAAATTCAATAGATGTCCTTCAAAAGTCATAGGGTTCACCTCTTCAGAGTAGGTTTTTAAGATAGATACAAATTATTAGTGCATTTACTAATACATTGTCATATGAAACAAAATACTTATCAATGGTAACAACATATTTGGAGTTGTCATCACAAAGTTTTGTGAATTGTATTCAAATTAAACAAAGCAAGGTATATATATATATATATATATATATATAATTTCAAATATATCCATTCACAATGACAAATGAGTTTCACAATTAAAAAGTAGAGGATGAGGCTTACTTTTAGCAACACTTTGGAAGCTTAATGATCTAGGGCACATGGAACCCATTAATGTCAAGCATAATCATACAAATCATCACGAATTGTGTTAAAGCATACCCTAAGACAAAACTTGTGTATGCATGTCAAGCAAACGCATTAAGTACAATGTCGAACTTTGATCTTATCTTTTTTAAAATGTTGTACTTCATGTAATGCTTTGAACAAACCTCATTTATTTTTACTCATTGAGTAGAGTTTTGTTTTTTAAAAACAAGTGAAACAAGTGAATATCTAACATAGGCAAAAAGAGACAAAAGGTGCAATCACACTAATTGGAGCCAAAGCAAGTGTAACCAATGCTTAAATTTTTATGTACTAATGTTAAGAATTGTATTAATGTTGCAAGTCATTCAAAAACATTCATGAAAATGTTTCCAATATATTTTGAAAATATGTGGTATGATTAGATAGAATCAAGTGAGGATAACATATTCAAAAAATTCGTTGGTAATGTAAGGACTTTATTTTTGAAGAGATTTTGTAAACATGACATATTTCGAAAAGATTTTTTAAACACCTATTTACATAATAGTACATTGTAACATTTTTATGGGAAATTTAGAATTTCACATAAAGTATTTATAGGATACTTTAGAAATATTCTAAGATAAGTAGTCACCTAAAGAGGCGACCATGTTTAAACCCAAAATCTCCCCAAAAAAGGGCAACCTATGCAACATAGGCTACCTAGGTTTTCATGACATGCTCATTCAAATAAAATTGTCACTATATTTCATTCAAGGATGGTATTATGATAAGTGTTGGTTCACCCAAGGCATCCCCCTCCCCCAAACATAAAATAAGTGTAAATACTCAACATCTAATAAAATAAGATCAATGAATAGAAATCTAACCTTAATTTTTTTTGAAATCTTTTCTATTTGATGAAAAACACATAATTGGATGTAATAGATTAATCTATAAAGGCATTCTAGGGTAAATGCAAGGTATGGTGGTTCACTTTTGTGATGGAATAATGTTTTTTTCTAGGCACGTTTTGTTCAAATGTGTATGATGATTGATATGTTAATTGAAACTTGAATCTAGACTAACAATTATGAACATTTACGTCAAATTATTTTGTGATAAATAGTTTGTCCATTAATAATAGTGGACATTTAAAGTTCGAAAAAAATGAAGTGGTCATCTAGCTACAACATTAGAAAATAGATAGATTTGTATCAATTTTCATTCCAAATTCTCATTAGCAATTTAGTATATGTTGTGATATGAAACAATAAATTCATATCAAGAGCCCTTTCCTTGTCAACCTTAGCCAAATCATATTTTGGAACTTTTGAATGGTCAAAATTTGACCATATTTCCATAAGTCCATATGGATTACATTTTTGTTTTTTGTTTCAATTTTTTTCCCATTGCCCAAACTAAACCCAAATTTATTTATTTGAGGCATTAGTCCATAGTTTGATTACTTAATCCATGTTTCATCCTTAATTTGAATGTATTTATAAAATGAGTGAAATTGGATATCATTTCATGAAATTAGGTATTAGTCTACATATGAATTTAATGAAGAATATGAGCAATAGTCAAGGCATAAATAAGGCAAATCCAAAATTGAGGATGAAGCTCCCTTAAAAGGACCAATTTATGTAAGAAAGCTAGTTTGGTCCCATGTTTTCTTTTCCCCCCATATGATGTTTTCATCTTCAATTTTAGTTTTAGCAAAATTAATGCCTAGGTTTGGGGCACTTTAGGGTGCACACACAATCAAATGTTGATAAAGGACTCAACCACAAATGGGCATTTTATGGTCATTTTTATTTTTTCATAGAAAGGAATTTTTGAATTTTTTTTTGCAACATGTTTTTAAAAATATTTAAAATTCCCCCAAAAAATTACATGATTTGTGTTAACTCTTTTTGAATAAATATGAGTTGTCTAAAAATGTAAAGATTCTACTAATTCTACATTTCATTCTGAAAAATGATCATAGTTTCGAATCATATTAAAATATGTTAACTATTTTAAGTTTTAGTTTTATGTATCATAAGTCACAACTTTGTTTATATTTCATACACATTAGGATTCATTTACATTTGGCAAATGACTTTTGAAAATTTGAACATTTTGAAATTATATTTTGAAAAAATTTAAGTACCATAATTTTAAAAATATGAATGTTTTTCAAATGTGCATGGTAGGTTATATCATCATTTCAACTTTTTTCTTATCTAAATTTCTTTATTAGAAGAGTCCTTAGCATAGTGCTTTATAAAATTGACTTTCTTGGTGTTGAAGTTCAAAGTCCTTTATGACAACCAAAACTCAATTTATTCAACTAAATTATTTAAAAAAAATCTTTGACATTCATATAAATCATTTAGCACAAATTTCCTTGATCAACATGACATTAAAGTGGCAATACATAAATATATGTGACAAAAGTGATAGTTTTTTAGTTGTTCAACATAGTCTTTGGTTTAGTTGATTGTGATCACACCTTATATTGATAATTTTAATGCAAGTTTCATTTTCATCCTTAGCAAGATTGCCCAAAATCTTATCTTTAAATATTGTTAAAAACCATTTTTCACATTTTTGTGATTAACTTACATAAGGTTGCATTTGTGAAATTGTCTTCCAAAAAACATGACAATGGACCCAAGTAATTTTGACTCATTGGTAGTTGCATATTGACTAAAAATTGCTTTTATTGGAAAGCAATTTCAAGTGGTATCAAGGGTAAAGAACTTCCAAATTTAGAACACATTCTTTAGTTCGAAAAAAAAAAGGCATGAAAGTTTTTAGGATGAGAATAGGAGGAATTCATAAGCTTGAATTCAAAATGAAATCAATTTGCAAAGGTGGTAAGTGAAAATTGAAACCAAAATGGTGCACAAATGAATCATATATAATTCACAAGACACATCATTTCTTAAACTTGGGAGAAATCATCCCTTTCCTCCTTATAATATATTATGTGATTGGCGTTGACAATTACATTGGAATGACAAATTTTTGGGAGTTTTGAAAATTCTAGATTTTACCAAATTATGATCATGCATAACTTGTAGATATGTATTTTGATTAATGAGTTTTTAAATGCAAAGTTGTAGCCCTTGAAGAATTTTTTTAATGTCATATTGCATGTTCTATTTAAAGGCCATTTGACTGTTGTTTCTTATGTTAAATGGTCAAAAATAAAAATTCCCCCTTGCACTTTTCATCATTTTTCGGAATGTGTTTGACTCCTAAAACATTTTCCCAACCCATTTTTCTTTACATGCTTTAGCGTTGGTTATGAGCTTAAGGCTAGGGTTGTGATGCTTTTCTAAATACTTGTTGCTTGAATATTCCCATTGGAAGAAATCCCCCAAAATGAAATCAATGCATTTACAACTATGTGTAACTAATTGTCATTGCAAATAGCTCTAGTCATCTTTGCAACGATTTTGCACCCTTGACCATTCTTGCAATTATGTTACAATTACATTTGCAATTAATGAATTTTTCATCCTACATTCTAAGATTTTTTAAATCCATGATCATGTCCATATGTCCCATTAGTTGTAAATGGAACCAAACTTAGTTGCACCACTAAGGTGTCAATATAGCCCTTAGTGATATACATAGGGGCATTAGGAATTTTTGAAAAGTATGTATATTTTTGCTAAGTTCTATTAGGGATATAATGAGGGTATGTTTTCATGTAATTATAGAGTTATATTTAGTTTTTATTTAGGCAAATTAATTACCTACCTACCTACATATGTTTGTCTACCCACCTACCTTAAACTATGTACCTGTTTAGCCTAGGTTACCTACTTATTTAACATAGGCTACTTGCTTATTAAATAATTGATGATTAATTATTGATAACTAATAATTAATCCTTAGTATTTATAGTTAATTCATCCTTCACCTTTGATATGTATGAAATTTTAGGTCCAATTGGATATCCAAAGTGGACATCACATTGAACCTTGAAGTTTTGTAAGATCTTGAATATGGGGTGTCTTTTTCTATGAATATCCTTTATTTGTTTGAGGGTATAAAATCTACACCTTCAAAGTCTTGCATTATTGTTTGTGATATGAACAACTTTGAAAGAAAGTAGTATTTTTTTAAACATGACTCCAAATGTTAAGAACTATGTACTTTGAAGCATTTCATAAATAAGTGGTAATAAAGTTTCAATGTTGAACGCATGGTGCTTTTTAAAGATATACATTATGTTATTTTGGATTTTTTAATCCATCATAGTCTTTGTTTATTGTAATTTATGCTCACATAACAAATGACCATCATGAAAATATGAATCCAAATATGTTTGGGCAATATTTTTTGTTGACCATTGTTGAAACTATTTAAAATGGCTCATGTGGTCACACCTTATTCAAAAGTGATCACTTTATTTTTTGAGTTCTAACCCTTCAATTTGGGCACTTGTTGAGGATTGATGCATTTTGCCATAGTCTATGTACATGTGACCTTATGGGGGACACTATGTGTTAAAATTTGACATTGCCTAAATCAAAGAAGGTATTGTTTGGGGGTTAATTTGTGAGGGAGTTTTAGTTTTTGCCACCCTATTACTACTTAAGTTTTAGTATCCACATATTTAATTGACCCTAAACATAATTTAAATTTTATGTTTGCTTTGGATTTTGGAAACCAAAATAAAATGTTTACCTTTCAAGTAGTTATGGATGAATGAATGGAGCTCAAGTGTGTCATGCACTCGAATGTTGATGGCTCCATATGGCAATTGTAAAAAAACATCTTTGAGATATACAATTGTGGAGCATTGATGTCAACTTGAATGTAAAATTGCAAAGGTGTTTTGTAATGTCAAATGATTATTAAAAAAAGAGTAAACTATGGTCATGTAGGTTGATGTGAAATCAAGAGGGATGGTGCAATGTGAATGGTGTGGTGGGTTTAGGGTTTAGGTCATAATTATTCTAAGTTTGTTATTTACATACCAAGATATATTGAACTTTGAATATATATATATATGTCATGCATATATTCATGGATATGGGTGAATATAAGTTTTTAGATTTACATACCCCAAGGTATGTGCACCATGTAAGTATATAATTAAAAAAAAAAAGGTAGGGTATATCAAATTTATCCCATTCATACATATTGGGTATATCCATAATCTAGGTAAAAGATACACACCCTCAACATTAGTTATATTCATTGCCATAGATGTTGAAACAACATATACTTAATAAAAATTATCATTGTTACACCAAAAATGAAGGACCATACCTTGCGTACACCTTCGATTGAAACTTGAAACAATGTGAACACTAAACAAAACTATGGTGTAATTAAGTTGTACTTCAAAATGGTGTTAGAAAGATTGAAGATGATGGGTGGGATTATTTTTTTTATACCTATGTGGCATGGAACTCATTCAAAAAAATTTCCACAAATGCCATTTTAAATATAGGTAATATGGATGATGCGCTCCCAAGCTCTTTGATAGACTCAAATGTAAGTCTAAGGTGAAAACATCGGAAGAGTAAGGAATCAGGGCGCACTCCCTAGCTTGCAGCACTTTGGGGGTAGAAGGGCGTGTTGGAGTTCCGGGATGGGACTAGGAAGAGTGACAAACATCAATTATTCACACTAACCTTCACAAACCAAACAACAAGTTGGTTAGTGCGTAGTTTGAACACCTTTGGTGCATGGATGAGCCACGGGCAAACACAGATTCACAAGACTCACCACGGCCCGGACTTGGGGGAAGCCACCACCTTCCCCCTTATAGTATACTCTATGCCTAGCCACGGGGCCAGCACCCAAATGACATTTGGTCCCGGGACTCCCACTTGGGAGTCTCGAAATTCCCAAAATTGGGACTTTCGCAACTTTGGAGGCCCATAACTTTGTGTTTAAATCTTCAATTGAGGTGAGGTCTAAAGCAAAGTTTTAACCCTCATCGAGAGCTTTACAATGGTATGTGGCACTCTATCTACACACAAGGAAATAGGGGCGATTCCTGACTTTTAATGGTCAAGAATCAAATTGACAATTTGACTCCCGGCCTTTCTTTTGGCAATAACTTATGTTTCAAGTATCCAAATGAATCATGCGAGTTCATTTTAGACATCTTCATTCCAAAAGTTTTCCAATGATATAAGGAACTTTTCAATTCAATGAGTTTTGACCTTTGCGATCACCCTTTGAAGATTTGGGAGTCCATTGGGATTCCAACTCCCAAAGTGAGAGCTCATTTGGGAGTGTGGGGGTTCATTCCCTCGCACTCTCTTGCACTCCCAGGAGCATGAAATGTGATTCTTAGGCTCACCTTTGGCCCACACCTTCGCAAGCCCTTGCCTTGGTTGTAAGCCCAAGGCTAGGGTTGCGATAGTTATATTCATTGCCATAGATGTTGAAACAACATATACTTAGTAAACATTATCATTTTCATACCTAAAGTGAAGGACCATACCTTGTGTACACCTTCGATTGAAATTTGAAATAATGTGAACATTAAACAAAACTATGGTGTAATTAGGTTGTATTTCAAAATGATGTTCGAAAGATTGAAGATGATGGGTGGGACTATTTTTTTATACCTATGTGGCATGGAACTAATTCAAAAAGATTTCCACAAATGCATTCTAAATATAGGTAATATGGATGAGTTGGATATTGATGGATTTATTTCATCCATGATGAATGGAAAAGGATGGATTTCATTCATGAGTAGTGACAAGCTCGACTACATGAATAACATAGATTGACATTATTAAATTTAAACCCTTTTTAATGATGTTTGATGACACAACAAGCAAAACGATTGAATTTCTTAGGTTCAAAGAACTTATGAGAACATTTTCACTTAACATAATGTTGAAATCAAATCCAATTTCAATATTAATTGAATGACTAGTAATTGTTGATATCAATTTGTGTCACTTTCCAAGTTACGAAGTCCTTAATTTTGTGGTGACCAAATATAATTGACCTTTTATTCATTGTTATGGTTGAATTAATATGTTTTGTGCTATTGGTTGTGAGTTGTTGAATTACTAGGGTTTAACTATCAAATTAGTTTGAGATTGAATTTATGTCTTGTTGAAATCCTTTCCAAAAATTTCCTTGTTGTAATGGTTTTTTAAAATATTTTTCTTTATTGTTTTGTGCACGTAAGCATCACTTGGTAGTGTTAAAAATGATAGTCTATTTTGAGATCATTGGTTAAGTGAGGGTTCACTTTGGGTGGGGTAATTGTTTTTGTATTAGAAAACTATGCGAGTAAAAATATAGGGTCTCATATATTAGTTGTTAGGTAAACTTCTAATTTAGTTACTTTTACAATAGGATTATATTCATGTTCAAAATTCTAATAGAAAAATATAAAATATGAATCAATAATATGTATTGGATCTTTTAAAATATATATCATATGCACAAAAGACCTATAATAGGTATTAGTCTTAGTACGTTCAATTAGTAGGGTGGAGAGGGTGTAATTTATGTACTTAAGGTTCATAGTAAAGAAAGTAACAGTAATGAAATAATGTTTATTTGTTTAAGTTGAATTGGTGAAAGCCCATATGTAACAACTTGGTGGTCCACTTACTTGGGTTGCAATGCACACTTTATTTGCTTTAATTTTGAAACCCAAAAAACCTAATTTGTTTCTATGTATTTTTTCCATGGAAAACAAACCAAATGTTGATTGTTTGTGATGACTTTATGGAAGCCAAACATAGTTTTTACCATTTGAAATGTGGTCTAGTTTTCATTTTTTTGTTGATATGCTTCTAGAATTAAATTCCAGCATTTCATGCATGATGTTTTTTAGTCATTCAAAATCACTTTATTTCCTTCATCATTCCTCACACCTTTAACTAAAACTAAAAAATCAAACAAATATATGGTGCCAACATTTAATGCAAACAAAAAATGTAAATTAAGTTTAGTGTGGTTTAAACATGTTGATATTAAAAATTTAAATAATAATGGGGTGGGAAAATTTGAAGCTCCCTCACATAATACCCCCAAATATACGTTCTTTGATGTAAGGGAAGTACACTTTTTAGTGCATTCGACACTTGTGTTGGCTCCTTTTACTATGAGTCCACCTGCATGTAGTTGAAAAAATTAACACATTTAACCCCATGCTCGTTACATGGTGGTTAATGAACCAATAAGATCTGTGTGAATACAAGCCAAACTAAACATTTCTTTAATATACATGTTAAGAGACAAAATGAATTAAAAATTAATAATGATATGGACTTTTGAAAATCAAACCCACTTCAAGACATTCAAAAGTCTACAAACTTTTTGGTAACTTGGTTTTTTTGGAACTTTTTGCATTTACGTTTTTACTACTTTAATATATCATATATAGTTAATCTTATATGATATCCCAAACACTAGTTCCATAAATAAAAATGCATTTATATAAATTCATTGTCAAAAATCTAATTCATACTTTTCCATGTTCAAAGTCCATTATTCTATATTTGGTTTATATAGATGTCTTCTTATTCAAGTTGACAATCTTAATCCAATGGCAAACTTGTCATACTAAAACTTGTCAATGCACAATTCACTTTGCAAAAAACTATAATGTGACACAAAAAGTGATCCACCTTACCTTGCAACCACCATGTCATTTATTGTCCTCACATGTGAAACATGACAATTTGGTAGTTATTTCACAAATGATCAAAGTGGGCAAGTGCATGGTTGGGTGGATCACTTTTAGAGTAACATGGGTAGTTTTATGTAGTGAATGCGATTACAATTGTTACATTTTATTGTATATTTTAGACTTTATCAATAGGAATTCATTTTAAGGTATAGGCTTGGATATGTACATAGACCAATTGATTCTAATGCTTAATGAATATTTTTACAAAAGTTATGAAAATTTGAAAAAGCCTTAGTGGGGGTAAGGTTGGCACAAAAAGAGCGATTGGATTTTTATTAGGGTTGATGATTTCATCATAAAGTTGTTAGGGACTTGGTTTTTGGTAAAATTTTTAATGATGAAAACATATTTAAAAAGTTTTTCACGACGTCATAAATATGAAAATATCAAATTATGGACTTTTGTTCAAAATAAAAATGATTATTTGTTTCAAATGTCCATACATATTGAAAGTAAAATGATTCATGTTGTTTTTTACTCAATGATTGTAAATTTTCAATGGAAGAAACTTAAGATTTGTAACTATCATATCCCTCTGCATTGTGCCATGCTATGACATAGTGTAAAAGTACACTACCGAATGAACTATAAAGGATATTTTTTCTTGCTACCTTTTGGTCCATCCTACCATGCACTTGCCCAAGTACATCAAGGGCAATGTATTGCATGTTGGTGACACCCTCAAATTTAATAAGTTTCTCTAATTTTATTTTTAGACAAAACATTTGTATAGCATAAAATCACTATAAAAAATTTCACTGTACAAAACCATGGTTTTTATGCTAGTCTTTTTAAATGTAGTCAAGTTGTTAGTCATAATGAACAATGAACAATTTTGACTATAGTTAAAACATACTAGTTATTTATGCCATAAACTTGATGGAGTTTGGATGACTAAGATGATTGAAACTTGTCTTGTCTAATTTGACTAAAAAAATCAATTTGACTTAACATCCCACATGGCCAAATAAATAAATAAATAAACATAACTACAAATTAAATTCAAAAAGTTATCTTGGGTATGACTTGTTGGAGTGCCATGGGTTTGTCAAATTTGTTCTTGGACCAAACTACTTGAAAAATTAAAACTAAAACTAAAAACTTGGGATACATTATTGTGAGTATCACCAAACTTCTATTTATTCCTCCATTTGGGTTTCTTTTTTAAAATCATTAATATGCCATCATATGACACAAGAAAGAATCAAACCCTTCACCTTCTCAACCATACACCAAAACTTTAACCATCCAACCACAACATCACATGGTGAGAAATATTGATATCCAAATACATATAAACATTAGATTAATTTTAATTTCTTATTTGGACTATAAATTCAAATGTAATGCCTTTAATGTTGTGTAATTTTTAAGTTTTGAATTTCATAAATGTATTGAATTTCTAAAAATTTCAAATATCATGTGCCAAAAAATTACATATTAATTAAAAAATCTTGAAATTGGCTAAAAATTTGAATATAACACTTTGATTATGTTTTAATAATTTAATCTCATAATTACATATAATTCAATATATTTCATTAATTTAAAATGTTAATACATTTCATAATGAAGTTGATGGAAAATGTTTTTAATGCCATTATTTCTATTATTACATACTAATGATTTTAAAAATTCATTTGTTATTGAATTTCTAATGAATTTTTAAACTTAAAAATCAATATCTCCTACACTTAATTAGGTTTAAGTTTGACTAAACCATTTCCATTAAATCCTACTCATTGAGGTTTTTCCAACAACACCAAAAGTGCACCCCACGCCCATGACATGACATAAATAAGGATTTGAACATGCCCTAAATAACCTCAATACTTTGACAAACATTTAAATAATGTGCTATAATGTGTCCCAAGTCAAATGGTTTTTGAATTTTATTAAGATAATTTATTTTTCATGATGATGTTGTGATTTTTTTGTAAACTAGACATTATTGCAAAAGCTACTTATTGTGTGCATATTAATGCAAGATGCAATACTTGTGCTACTTACTAACCATTGGATGAGTACCTACTGCACTAGTTTTTAAGCTTTTAAAGGCATGTCGTGCCAAAATTCCACCATCGAAATTTCTCATTAGGCACAAGCTTAAGAATCTAAATTGCTTGATGAAAAGCTTGCCATCAACTATATGAACCAAGAATAACATGGATGACCAAAGGCTAGTTCTTTGAATTCTACCTATCAAGGCAATTGTTGTTTTTTTAAAAAAAAATTTCATTTCAAGATTGTCATAAACAATTCTTTTTCTTTTCTTGGGTTTTCTTGATCATTCAATTTGCTGCTGATGGTGCAAAGAAAAGGACAACTATTCTTTCTCTTGGAAATTGACCAGGATCAAAAGGTGAGAGAGAATAAAGATTATAAAAGTAAGGTTACTTGTAGGTCTGCACGCAACCTCCAACTCACACACGTCGCTACAAACTTATGTTCTTCTCTAAGGCTTTTAGCCTAATCATTGTGCTGTACATGATGTTCTCACTTTTGGCACTTTGTGCAAAAGTAAATTTGATTTTTGATTCTTGGGTGTGTTCCTCAACTTGTGCACACTATTTGAAGATTTCAGCATTGGGGAAGTTCTAATTGTTGGACTCAAGCTCTAGCAAATCTTGGCAACCCAAGTCATTGGACAAATCCCCTTCTTTGCCTATATCACTTGGTGCTAAAAAGTTTTATAAAGGTCAACAAAAGTGATGTTGTCAAGATTTTGTGGAATGACTTACTATGAATATCTCGAGTAAATACAAAAACTACTATATGTAGGACCTAGCTAGTTGGGCCTTCCTTTGTAGGTGCATGAATGCTTGAGCTGTCTCATTGGTTGCATGCAAATGGGTATTTGGTAAAAAAACTGTTTGATGTCATATTCGACCTAGGTGAAAATTTCCTAATACTTTACCCTCGGGTAGGGTCAGTTTTGTCATTAAGTAATCTTTAAAATATCGAAACTAATGTTCATTAAAATATGAAAGTAGAGTTGTTGAAAATCGTTATAAATTAATCATAGGCTTAAGGTGCATTCACACTTGATGTTAAGGACTCTAGTATTAAGTCCCCTAACACCAAGCTAGTCATTTGGAACTTGAACCTATTTACCACCAAGATTTTACGTTAAGTTAACATTCACTTAATATTAAATAACCACCCACTTAACATTGGGTGCCACCTAAGATGCCACCTAAGATTTTCATTTAACATTGGGTGCCACCTAAGATGCCACCTAGATTTTCATTTAACACTGACTTAACATTAGGTGTGAATGCACCTTTACAATCTGATTAATTTCACTACTCATATGACATTGTCATAATAGATCATGCAAAAAAAACAAAAATTCATAGAAAATATCAGAAATTTATTATAAAAGAATTAAGGTTCATTCCCCCTCTCCCTCCCTTTCTTTCTTTAGTTGATATGCTTCAAGCTATTGGTGGAGGTTTCTATTGGTGGAGGTTTAGGTACTTAGTGGTTCCTTTACCCTCCTCATGTCCTGCCTCTTTTGAGCTGTTTGCATGCCCTGGACTTTGGTCCTTGCCACTTGTTTCTTTTTTCTCTCCCTTTTCTTTTCTTGGGTGCTTTCTTTTTATAAAAGGTTGGCAGGGTTTCATCATCTACAAGTGTGCTAGGAACAATGTATCCAATCTCTCTAGTACCATTCTCTTCATGTGGTCAGTCTCTAGAAGAAGAAGAAGAAGAAGAAGAAGACTAGAGACTGACCACATGAAGTTTTGTGTGTGTGTATACATGTGTGTGTGTGTGTTTTGGTTGGTTGGGGAAACTGCACAAGTTGATGAATCTGTTGTACAATGAGTAAGTACGGGAATAGAAAGATCTTGGAGAGAAATATGATCTTTCTCCAAGAATGTCTAGTTCCAGCTGCTTCTTTCTTCGAACCACGCAAGGCTTTTTATATATTGCGTGCTGTGAATAATGGAAGGGAAGATTTGGAAGTATGGGTTGGTGTAGAAACAGATACCGTGTGTGAAACAATACTATTAATGGTTTCATGTCGGATACTAGTTAGCTAGCCAGAGATTGTCCATGTTTAGTGCTGTGCATCTGTTCGTCTGATTTCATGGTTTCACCTGTTTTGATCCTAGTACACTTGTGGGTTTTAATTTCGTTCTCTGTTTGAAGAGTCCTGCAAGTCAATATGAATCAATGATGCACATATATATCCATCATGATCTAGTCCATATACTCGGGATCTAGTTGCACATGACGAAGTACATGATCTTCATCATCATCATCTAGACAAGAAGATTCATGAAGGAATTAGTGATCTCCAAGAAGCTAGCTGCAAGCAAGCTGAATTATTTATTACAAGCTCATCATGTGATCGGCTCCGTATCATCATGTGAACTAGTCTGTACACTAGATATAATACAAATATTTCGAGCTGCTGGTTTTCTCCAGCTAGTCTATGATGCAGATTCCTCTCCTGCATGCATACTCGAGATAGTTATAGACGAAGCATCTGCATCGTAGTCAAGATGAAGGAAATCATATATCCCATGACAAGAAACCAGACTCGAGGTGTACAGCGCCTACCAGCTAGATGTGATAACGTTAGCGGGGTACCGCCGGCAGGGGGAGGGGGGGTGTGCTACTCATTTCCTCCAGCTAGTCTGTGATGCAGATCCTTCATCTGCATACTGGAGATAGTTGGAAACGAAGGATCTGCATCATAGCCAAGTTGACGGAAATTCTCCAATAAGCTGTGCAATTCTTCTAGCACACAAGTAAGTCGATCTCCCCAACGATCAGTAATGAGTAATGACTTAGCTAAATTCAACTGATCCGCGACGAGTAATGATTTAGGCACCAAATCAGTAGTTTCCTAGCTCAAATCGTACTGAATCTTCTTCTCGATCTCATGAAACATCGATGAGCTTGCTGTTCCTGCAGCCATGTTTGAAACTCCGCGATGTCAAAAGCTTAATCTAATTCATATCGTTCATTTCAATACCATTGCTTGCGTGCAGGAAGAATTCACCTAGTCCATAGTTGGACTGCCAAGTTCAACTAGCACATTTTTTTGATGTTGCCAGAATGGTGATCATTAACAAGAAGATTTAGTCAGATCTGGTTGCAAAGTAAATCTGCCAACAGAATTTTTTAAAAAAAATCTTTCTATGTTGTGCAAATCTGTTGGAGTCTATGGTAAAAATTTGGCTATTTTTTACTTAACATTTTGAAAACTGAAGAATTTAGCTCTTTTTTGAGGCAAAAAAATAAAAATAAATCCTTTGCTGATGTTGTTGGGCCCACTTTTATGTAAAAAAAACCTTGGAAAAATTTGCCACCAAAAAAAAAGCACAGCTTTGAGGTAGATGAAAAATGTGTTGAAAATATAACGTTCATTTTCAAGGAGGTCCGTTTGTGCCATAAGGTTCATGAACCTGACATTTCAGAACCTAGAACCTAAGGAAATATTTGAGGATAGGGATGTCTAGATTCATCTTTCCTTCAATACTTTCACACCAACATTGTGTCTGTACTTTGTATGCTTTTGGGAATGCATAGAGTAAGTTACTTCATGGCAATAAGAAGGTTTTTACTATTGGATGGGGGTATCTTGCAAAGGATTAAAAATCAAAAAGTTTTTAGGGTTTAAGGTCTTTTGCTAGGTTTAAGGTTGGGCTAGGTGAGATGAGGGTTTAAGGTTTTGACTAGGTGGAATGGTTTGGGTGACATTAGGAATGGCAAACCTGGCATTTTCATCAACCCCAAAGCAATAATGGGCATCATAATTGGAGTTCAATGTTGAGATGGTCCTAATAGACTATTGCATTTTAACTTTTCATCATCATCCTATCATTCCCATCTCCTTTATTTTGTTTCAACTAGTCTCTTCACTCTCACATTGTATGTCAACACACTCTACCCCTCATTTATTGCACCAACCACAAACTATTCCTCATCCATTAATGTTCACAGTAGGCCCCCCCTTTCATGTCTCCATGTTTTGTCTCTTGCATGTGGTTGTATCTACATAACAAAGGCATGATTAACTCATCACCAATTAGCATGCATATATACAATTGTGAGTTATAGGGGTTGTGATGCTAGTGACATTACAAAGTTCTGCCCTTCTTCCACTTGGGCATGGATTGTATTTGTAAATATCATTGAATTCCTTCCATTTAGGTTTATCACACCCCTATTCATACCACCATATTTCATATGTTCTTTGATGTTCAATATGTTTTATGTATTCCTTTAGTTCATATGGCCACCAACCCATCCAACATTGTAGTTTGGCATGCATTTTTGTTCTTCCTTTCTTGGTGTTTATCTTTCTTCCACTAGGTGGTGAGAAAGGCCACCAATAGATTTGCACTCACCTCCATCAAAACATAATAAATGATTGGGAGACATTACACAAGGAACACACAATTAGAGCCCAAGCTTGAACTTTTCGAAGATTTTGGAAAATGGTTTTGGATCCTTGTCCACTTCCATTGACATGAAGGTGTGAATAGGATACAATGAACCAACAAGATTATCGGAAAAAAAAACTGCATGTCCTTTTTGTCAAAAAAAACTTTTTCATATGAATGAATTTTGGAACAAATTTTTTACAACTTGTTATAATAAATGCCTATAGTTGTCCAAGTACACAAGTTTTTTTCTTCATCATTTTTGAATAAATATGAAAATTTGAAAGTGTCCTGATTCCTTGTAAACATTGTTTTGTTTTTAAAAAAGACTTTTGAAGTTCTGAAATTCTGGATCAATTTTGAAAAGTTCTTTGAATTTTTAAAGTTTTACAATTCCACATATATTAAGGTATGAATGTTTTTTAATGTGGTTAATAGGTTTTTATCTTCCTAAATTTTTCCCCATAAAATGTGATTTATTATATGAATCCTTTGCAAAATTGATTCCTATTTTATGCATTCCTGTACACTTTTTGAAGTCTAATCAAAACTTAAAATTTCATCAAATGGATTTTTGGTTTGAATCTTTAACATTCAAATGAATGGAAAAACATTAATTTCCATGATTGCCATGGCTTTAAATGGCAAAACATAAATATTTATCAAATTTTGAATATTTTTATTTGTTGTTCGACACCCTTTTTGGTTCGTTGGATTGTGACTACACCCATGATTATGTTGCACATGGGCATTTACACATGTAAGAAAGTATGTTCGAGTAGTGCATGCATTGTTTCCAAACATTTTGGTGGTCCCATTCAATGAGACCATGGTAGCCTTTTGCTTTTTACACCCATTAGTAGAGGTCAACCTCCCTTTTTTTATTGATGATTTCCATCCAAATACAAAAGTTACTTTAAATCAGGACGCATTTATTTGCACTCTAGCATGTTCACTATGTTTTTCATTTAGTGGTCCTTCAAATATTGTGCGTGAACTTTTACGATATTGTTTTGTCCCAATTACTTTTGCAAGTGGTTTTGAATTTTTTAAAAAAGTATGTGGGCACATTATTTGTAGTCATGTTCCCCCATTCGTATCGCATTTGCTTATAACATCATGATTATTGGTTTTGGAGAAATAAACTAATGGTATTGGTTGGTTGCCCACACACTCAGTATTCAGTTCAAGGATACATTTGCAAAACATTTTAATCTTTATAAGTTTCGTGTGGTGACTCAAGATGGGTGTGAAACAATGGTCCATGGGGTTTGTGTTATATTAGATTTGCATCCAAATTAGGTGGTATTACATGTTTAATTCCATATTCCAAACAATTCCATATTACAAACAACCATTTTTTAGGAGTTTTGGTCTTTTATCATACCTTGGATTGATTTTTCCCATTTCTCTAACAATTTTATGCATGCCCATCCTAATTATATTTCTCACAATTTTTTCAACACATGGAATTCATAGTCCTTTTGTTCAAATTTGGTACATAATATAGGAATCCTATGGGTGGAATGTTGTTTATTTCAACACATCTTCACACTCTTTGCCCTATTGCAACAAGAGTGAAAGCACATTATAGTGACCCCCTTTGGGGCACTTTTGGGTTTAGTTTTACAGTACATTTAACATAATGTTTCAAAAGCATAATATATTTAATTTTGTGTTTCAATTTTGGTTTTTGGGCCCTACAATTATTATTTTTACAAAACTAATGTTATGTAATATTTTTTTAAAATAATAATAAATATCATTATCTATGTCATAGTATACATTGGCATAGTAAGGCCACTATTTCATTTTGACTACATTAATTTTAAGGCTTCGTTAGTCATTAAAATAATCAATTTTAATGAAATTAAAGAAATGGCCCATCTAACTATGCTTGTCATCTTCCATGTGAATGTGATTATTCATCAAAAATTTAATTTATCACACATTTATCGCATCTTTGCTACAAAATTCATTTTTTGAAATGAAAAATTTCAAATTAATCATATGGTATCCAAACATGGTTCAAACTATGTGAAATGACGTGGTTCAATTAATTTTCAACTTTTTTAAATATTAAAAATTATTTAAATTGTTTTTGGA
>Ga0116231_10005904_pt1 | contig 23813 bp, 16 predicted proteins | sample S1TSphgellanicum_2_FD_89695 | JGI IMG/M metagenome (GOLD analysis project Ga0116231, IMG submission 89695) | Host-associated microbial communities from peat moss isolated from Minnesota, USA - S1T2_Fd - Sphagnum magellanicum MG | ecosystem: Host-associated > Plants > Peat moss > Unclassified...
GCCATAACTTGTGTTTCAAATGTCCAAATGGGTGATGCGATCCCATTTTAGACATCTATGTTTCAATAGATTTCTAATGATATAAATTTTTTTTCAATCTAATGGGTTTTGACCCTTGCAATTGCCTCTTATAGATTTGGGAGTCCATCGGGACTCCAACTCCCCAAGTGAGAATTGCTTTGGGAGTGTGAGGATTCATTCTCTCACACTTTCCTGCACTCCCGGGAGCATGAGGTGTGACCTTTGGCTTCCCTCTTGGCTCGCAACCTTGCAAGCCCTTGCCTTGGTTGCGAGCCCAAGGCTAGGGTTGCGACATGAAACAACAAATCCTTGGGTGGCACAAGATCAAGGAAGTAAGTCTGCTCGTGTTAAGTCGACAATGACAATGTCGATTAAAGATCCAATTTGATCCAATTTTAAGTTTTGGTTTTAATTTAGGACATTTGAATTTGTACATTTACTACATTAGATGGAGTTAATTTTGCAAAGGATTATTAAAAAAACTCATATAATCAAAGAATTTTCATTTAAAAAAAAAACATGAATAAAACATATTAACCACACTCAAAAAACACTCATACATTTAAAAATGTGAAATTCTAAGACCTTAAAAATTCAAAGAATGTTTCAAAATTGTTTCAAAATTTTAGAGTTTCAAGAATCTTTTACCACATATAAATGGGTTATAATGTACATGATGTATGAAAAAAAGTTATAATTTAGAATATATTAAAACTAAACAAATGTGAAATATTAATTTTTGGTGATGATTTAAAATATTGTTAATTTTTCAAAATGTAACATTGAATTTGTAAGGAATTTACACAATTTTACAAATTCATATTTATTCAATAGTGACTAATAAAAAAAAATGATGAATTGGGAAACATTTAAATATTAAAAAAAACAATTTACAAAAAATTTCATTCAAAAATTCATTTGCATGTAAAAGTTTTTTTGGGAAAAAGGACATGAAGTCCTTTTCCACAGTAATCCCTTTGACTCTTAGTTACATGTTTTGACCTAGGTGTCGCGAATTGCATCATGGGTCCCCATGTGTTCGTTGCCATGGGCATAATGTAAGAGGTGAATAACCATAAGGATGTGTGCACATGCATCAAGGGATATATTTGCAATTGAGGGACGGAGTAGTCTAAGTCATATTTGAAGTGTTGTGGAAAAGATTGGGGAAACTAGTTGAAAGCTTGGGAAGATTGGTCGAACTGTAAGCCAAGCATTCACCCTTGGGCCAAAACATGATAGAATTTGGGTTGCTGGGCTTTAGATATCCCATTAGAGAGCATGCTGGAAAGGGTATGATGGTGTAAATGTTCCAAAATGGAAACTTGAAGTTGAACCATTTGTTGCCTAATGAGTTGTTCAAATTAAAAAAAAACATGCGCAAGTTGGGGGCAATAGGAAATCGCCTTGAAGTGTTGCTGGAAAAGGAAGGTGTTATTGTCAACTCGTGCTAAAGTTTCAAGAAGGAAAAGATGTTAATCAACCATGAACCTAACATCTATGATTGAGGTTATAAAGGCCCAATTCCCTAAATAAGTTGTTGGGGTGATGGTGGTCATCGGTATGAGCTTGATGCCACCAAAAGTCATTGGGAAAAAAATTTGTTTATGTGTTAGAGGTCTTTTTGGGTTGTCAAAGGATCTTGGACTCAAAAGGCACCCAAACACTTGAAGGAGGGAAAAGTCAAAAGTGAAAGTAAAAGAGGGAGATGTACATTGTAAGAGATATGAAGGCCGTTGCATGAAATAATGAGTTAAAATTCCAAAGGCCACTTGAACATCACCCATTTTAAAAAGAAGATCCACATGTCAAACATTTTCTAACAAGGCATTTTTTATGAAGGATGGTGTGAATGATGAAGTGCATAATGGAAGTCCCAAAATTCTAATTCCTTCTAATGAGGTGGTAAACTGGGACATTAGGTGTTGAAGTTAGGCACTAGGCTAGAGGGTGACCATGCTACACATTTATGAGGTTGGATAGAAAAGCTTTTTGCATGAAGTTCAATTTGGAAATGTTCATATGTAGATGATACAATAGAATGGGGACCTATGATGTGAGTGTCATTTGCAATGGATGGAAATAAATAAGAAAGGAAATGATTGGTTATAGAATGCAAAACCTTAAAGTGGGCTAATGTGAATAATGCCCCTCCCAAGGGATCACCGTGGTAGGTTTCCATGGCAGTGTGGATGACTATGACATCGCCTTCATGATTATGATGGTTGTAAAACAAGGGAGATTTAAATGCATAGAATGCATGAACAAATGGGATGAGTTGCACAATGTCTCCACATGTTGCACGAAGTTTCTGAAATATGACCTTTTTTGACACTGAATTAAAACATTTGCGATGTCTAACTAAAGAACAACTTAGTCAGGGTAAAGGTTTAAAGTGCACTTGATACCATGGACTACTATTTCACAACCGCCCTTAATTGTGGCTTTGAATTGGTGTGGGGAGAAATGTGTTGCAAAAATGTCGTAGAATTAAAGGCATTAAGTGTGACTTGTGAATCGATATAATGCTTCTTCCACTACAATGGGATAAACTCCACTTGAAGGCTTTGTCATAGTTAAGAGGCATGCCACGTTAAAGACACGTGTAATTCGAGGTGGAATGTGACTTTGAACAATATGGTAACAAAACTAAAATAACTGAGGGAATCCATTCATTGAATCTTTTGGGTGAAATCAATTTTGAGGGTGTTCAAAAACCATCATAAAAGGACCATTTACCAACAAATGGGGCATGCATTGGAATGTTAGTTTAAAAAAGTTAGAAGAAAGTTCGAGGTCTTGGTCTAGTTTGTAGTCTTTCAAGAAAAATGGGAAGTAGCCATTTGAATTAAGGTGTAATGCAATAAGAGATAAGGTGGTGTTAAAATACGTGGGTGTAAGGGAAAATGGTGCCAAGGCATGGGTTGCTCTAGAGTATTCCCTTGCACATCCAAAAAATAAACTACAAAAATTTTGTTTATGAGTTGGGGGATCCTGTTGGGGAAAAGGCACTGAATTTGAACTTGTCACCAAAGCTTGGGCTTGTAAAGAAAACTCCTTTTGCAAGTTTTCCAATCATGTACTAGAAAATGTTCAAGTTGAATCCACATTTCCCTATGCCTCGTTGCTTCGCCATGAAGGGTCGAAGTGAAACACCATTGGGGTAATAAAAGGAACAAATGCCAAACTACCATATCATAGGGGTTTTATGTTAGTTTATCCAATGGAAAAAAAATGCCATTTATACATCATGTCATAAAGCAGCAGGGATGCAGTTATATAATCGAGGATAATAAAAGCCTAAATGAAAGGATTTGAGGACATCCAAAAATGAAGCCCAAGTTTAGGTTGATGCAGGGGAGGTGGGAACAAAGGAAGGTATTGAGTCAGGATGCTTATGGGGGTTTGGATTAGATGAATTAGGTGTTTAACATGAATGTTGATGATGAGCTAACCCTCAACTTGTAAATTGGCACCAACAAGTGAAGCAAAAGACTTTAGGTGGAAGTTGTAAGCATGTTGAGGAAATGAGGGTAGGTTGGGGGTCTGATCATGTGTAAAGGGGGGCTAGTAGAGTGGAAAGGGGAAAAGGTCTTACATGTGCATGATCAAGGGGGTTTGGGAAAGTGTAGGGTTGGGGCCTCACATTCACACAAAGGGTTGGGGGTTGGTAAAGGGAACTAATGGGTGGTGTGTGGTTTGTTAAAATGGGAGGGGGAATTAGTGGGAAATGCATGGTTTGCATGGGAGATGAAGTGGAAACTAGGTTTGTGGTGGCACATGATAAAACAAATGGGCAATGGGAAGGATGAGGTTTGATGGGACATGATGAACTAAAGGACATGGGATGTTTGATGCCCATGAAGAAGGAGATTTAATAGGAGCACTGCCCCACCTATTAAAAAACTACCTACTATTATATGGTAATCCTAAATCTACAAAACTAACCACAGAAGACTAAACATATCAAAAGGATAATTATAGGAAATTATTTGAGAGAATTGCTAGGGCATTATGCCAAAGCCAAACCTTAACTTAATTAGAGGCTTGAGTGGTACAATCACTATTGTGTTGGGTTTAACACGACTTAAACATCCTAATGCTAAAACATTATAGGTTTCACTTTTCGTTCCGAATCCTAAAGGACTTGAGATAAGTAACACCACGCAAATGTTTCCTAAAAAGTAATTGTGGTGGACTAGATACCCTTTTCACAAAAATCTCAATCCACTCCAATAACTATGTATAATATTGACAAAAAAAAAGATGTTTTTAAAAAAAAAATTTGCAAGACAAACTTTTCAATTGAAAAGATTATCTTGAAGTTCTAAGCCCATACATTTAAGAAGCCATCCTACTTTTTCATCTTCCATGAGAACCTAAACCCTCGAAAAAAGAATCTACAAAAAGTTCAAAGTTTTTTCTAATAGGTTGATGCCCATAAGTTCCAATCCAATAATCAATCTCACTGAAACCCCAAGGGTGCCACTAGAACACAAGTTCAAAATGAAACAAAAGCCTTAACCAAAACCAAAACATTGGGTGAAGGTTGAAAAAAATAAAACTAACCTTAATTGAAATTTTTTCCACCAATTTCTTTTCTTTGTTTGTTGCTACATGTGGTTTCAATCCCTACAATCCTCCCGTCGTTTGCCAAGCCGTTGTTCCCTGGCTCCTTTGTCCCCTCTCAACTGTCAATTTTCCTGTTGTCTTGGGAGTTTCCTTTTCCTCAAGGTAAAAAGTAAAACTAACACACATAGCTAACTCCTAGAAAGAAGAAGCAACACTGGATGATGATGTCAAAGACTTGTCCACTCTGCTACTTACAAGGGGGCGGGGACTTTTTTTGGATCCCCAAAGCCAGTTCCTATAGTCAGGCAGGCCAGGCTCCTCCTTTGAAGGCCATACTTTTCCTCTCACAAAAATTATACCAAGAGTCAACTAGAAATCAAAAAGCATTTCTATTGGGTTATCATCTCATGCTATAAATAGTCATCAAGTGCAGGTGGGAACAAGGCCAGAAGGCAAACTGAGCTCCAAATTGTGCCGCCAAGGTGACCACTTTTGCTTGGGTAACTTTTAGTGGTGCCAAGTCTACTTGGCGTTTAGCTCCTTCAGTGTCTTGCAAGCTGCCAAAGCATGGCACACAACCCAAAGTTGCTAGCTGTTAACAAGAAAAAGAGAGCAAATACTTCACAGGTGCAATGCTAATTTCCTGCAAATGTGGCAAACGTACAAGACAAACGTGAAAAGTTAAGTACCGATAGCATTCATCCCATGATAGAAATTGTGGAACAAATCAACAGTTGACTTGGTATTGGCAATTACTTGCAATCTTGTGGTAGATGGATAATTGCAAGAGCCTAGTACCCTTTGCAATTCTGAATGGAAGATGCAAATTCTGAGATTTGCTTCTAGACTTTGCACATTTTTAATATCAAAATGAGATTAAAATTAATAAGCGAAAATTTCAAAGCTCAAAGACTGAGGCATGTCGTTACCAGCCGTTTTTGGGTGCAAAATTTTGCACCATTCTGAAAATTATGAGATTTCTTGTTGCAAATTCAATGATTTTTTGAATTTTTTTTCCAAAATTCGAAAAAGGTTTCTAAACGTCTCAGGAAATCTCCAGATTTCTGTACATGGTTCATGTAGATAGCCAAAAATATGTAAGGATGTTTAATTTGTTTCTTTGCATATTTTCTAATAGCCAAATCTGGCTAAATTGCTAATGAATCTCAATGCAAACCAAAAGGGAAAATCCTATCTTTCAGCTTTTGTGTCTAGAGTTAGTTACAGGTGATCATAAATACTGTGTGGAAAGGCTGTGCAGTTGATGGTCGCATTGTGGATCCTTGAATATACAAAATATATTATCTGCTTCATGGTATTGGAAACTAAATGGGGAAGATATTGCTGCTGTACCTTGCGCTAGATATAAAAATGTTGGTCTCTTCCCAAATCTCTTAAATGGGATTTGCATCTCAAAATATTCCAAGCATATACACTACAGCTCTGGAGAGGTTAGGGACTATTTATCCTAAATTACAAACTTCCAGATTTATAAAAACCTTCAAAAGTGATTAACACTTGATGGAAAAATAATTTGATGCATGTCCACTTCAACATAAAACAATGACATCATTCTCATGCGCTTCTGCTTACATCACAGCATTCATCATCACACTATTTTGAGGTGAGAGAATGCCTGTCTTTAGTACTTTGAACACTCAGATCTTCAGGCTTAGTGAAACCTGAAGATCCATGTTGTGACAATGATTCATGTTTGAGGGGGTAAATTGAGGCTATAATTAGTTCAAAGCCCAGAGCTGCAGCATCACGTGATCTGTCACACTAGGGCTTGCAAATTAGTAGGCATCATAAACTTTGGTTGTATTGGTTGCTGCTCTCCATCTGGAAAAGTGGAACTCAACTGCAGTTTAGTGTCAAAACAAGTTGCCAATGTTAACTTGTCTAGGGCCAGAATTAAATGTTATTTAGATCATTGCCAAATTCGGTTAGACACCAGAAACTGCTAAAACTCAATATTGGGTAGGAGCGTCTTCACCTAATATGTCAAGCACATGCACCACTTCAGGAACACATTATTTGTGAACTGAGAGCCCATTAAACCAGTTTCTCAAAAACCTCCATTTCTCGAGTTGGATGACCAGTTGGAGACATTCCAAAAATTGGATGAATATGGTCAAAACTGGATGGTCATAGATAATTCAAATGAATAATTGTGCTAGAGCTGCATGCAATATTTCCCAAATTCAATTTTCTGAAATGTCATGAAGTATTCTGTGTTCTCATTTTTGTGATATATGCCTAGATTATTATTTTCTAGTTTGATACAGCAAATCTTGACTTTTCAGAAAATTAGATTATGGGGTTTGGAGGTTTTTCACCTTAACAATTTGCCCTTAGGATTTCAACTTCTCATATTTAAAGTGATTTATGTTGAATTTAACAAGAGCTTAGGCTAGTTCAAACTCAACATGAAACCAAAACCTTCAATTTGCCACACCCATAAAGAGACAAATCGAAACTCCTCCCAATGCCAATAGACTAGATTTGGAAAACATTATCCATGAGGCTGTGCTGCACATGGTCCAACTCAAAGGACCTTGCAACACATAGTGAAATGGAATCATGTTAAAATTCCACAGATAAATATTTTGGATATTGAGCTTGTGAGGTTATAGAAACCAAAATGACCATGAAAGCAATGAGATGATTGAATGCTGAGAGACTTACTTATTCAAGTCCATCATGGTTGTGAAAAGCTCATCAAGACCATGATACGTGTCGAGCATGATGGAGTCCATTGACATGTGCCAAGATGGATCCTCATTGTGGACATAATGGATGTAAGGCATTTGTGGTTTCCATCCAAGACCAAAAAAAAGTTCCTAGAAAGACATTTGAGGGTAGGATATCCAAGAAGTAAGTCTTTAGATTTCTGGTTTTCAAAGTGCCAATGGGTGTCTCAACCCACCTCATGTCCATCCAAAAACTCCTCCTCTCCCTTCTAATTAAGAGGAAAGACATAAAAACCCTTATCTCCTTCATGGTATCTAGTCTAAAAGGCCCATTCCATATTCAAGATGTGACTTAAATTGAAAGTAAGGTGCACTACTAACATTGAAATCACCTTGCACAAAGGAATGTTAATTTGAGCCTTGCACTTGGGTTGCATCTTGTGCTTGTCCAAAATCTTAGTTATATTGGATTGTCCTATCAAAGGACATGGTGTCAAAAGTATGAGGATCTTGTGAAACCCAAGAAGCCCTCAAGGGAAAAAATGTTTGAGTGAAAAAACAATTAAGAATAGAAATGCAAGAAGCTAGAATCATTTTTGTTCTTAATTCTATAGTGTCCATGATGATGAGGCCTACTTTCAAATTGTCTTGCAACAAGGTTGAAGCAATTTTTAAAATTGTCAAATCAAAAAAAAATGAAGTTGGCTCAACACACATTTTTAAGGTATTTTCAACATTAAAAGTACCTCGTTTGCAATATGAAGACATGTTCAAGTTGGGCCTTGTAGACTATATGCAGGTTGCTCTTGGTTCTAAAAGTAGCTCAAAGGTAAAAACAAATGGCAAAAAAATTAGAGATTGAATTTGGGTCCAAAATTGGACTTGATTTCAAGTTCAGGTTCAAAAACACAATGGTCAAGCTATTTTTGGTGCCAAAAGTAAATTGGTGAATACAAGAAACTCAAGCCCAAGCTTGGGCTCCAAAAGAACCCAAGTTCAAGTTCAAATACAAGATGGCCAAATTGCTTTCGGCATTATTGATGCCAAAAATAGCTTGGCAGATGCAAGGAACTTAAGCCTAAGTTTGGGTTCCAAAAAACGAAAAAGAAAACCCAAACTTGCATTCGAATTTTTTAATTGTCAAATTCTTTTCAATGCCCAAAATAATTCAATAGTAGAAAAGTCCAAGTGTAAGTTATTGAATCCAAGCTCAAGTTTGAGCTTGCATTTGAATTTTTTGCTATTGAAATATTTTTGGTGCTAAGAGTAGTTCGACCACTTAAAAAAATCTAAACTTGAATTTAGATAAATTTTTAGAATGGCCCAAAAAAGCCAAGTTGAAGCTCAAATTTTTAAGAAAAAAAGGGAAAAAATGAAAGATTTGAAACTCTTAATTTGGAGGTGATCCTTCCTCTTGCATGGTCTCCAACACCTTTCAATTGTCTTCACCTTCTGCCCTTTTCTTCAGGAAGAAGTTCACAATGAAAAAGATGTATAATCACAGAAAATACATATATACTTGAAGGCAAAAAATATGTTAATAAAAAGTAAGCTCTAATTTTGTTCATCATTCAAATGTTGAAGGCTTGTACACTTTATGTTGGCCTCGTAATCCTCTTTGGCTACTTCCTAATATGTGAAAGAGAGCCACAAGTTAGTATTAAAAAAACTTATTCATGAGAAATTTCAATATTCATTATGGTTATGGGATTGTAATACATAGATCTAGTCCACTTTTGTAGAAAATCAAAATTTCCCACTGTCCTCACATTCCTCCTTTTCAGAAAAATCAATTTGCCTTCCCCTTTCCAATTCCTCAATTTCCTTCATAGATCAATTTGGTAATGATTCATTATAACATAACACCTTTAACATTTTTTTCTTTACGAAATTTCACAATGAGAAACATTTATCACCTATTATTTCCAAATTTTCAAAGGGCATCTTTGAAACCTCTTTGGTGTTGTTGTGATTGTCCATTTTTGCATTTTCATAGGCATTTCATTGTGTTCTTGCTTTATTTTTATTTTTATGAAGTTCATTTTGTTGTTATGTTTAGCTTCTGCATTTAGCAAATGTTTATTTGACATCTTTAGGTTATTTATACTTTTTCATTTGCAATGTGAAAGGTATTTTGGTGTTACTTACATGTGTTTTGCAATGTCCAAATTTTGTTGTTAAAATAACCAATAATAGCTTACAATATAATAATTAAAAATAGCCAATCGTAAAATAGTTTAGAATTAATAACAATAGCCTATAGTAATGTAGCCTAAAATAACCAACAATAGTTTATGGTAAAATAACATAGAATAACCAACAATGCCCTATGATGGAATACCCTAGAATAGTTTATGGTAAAATTGCTAAGAATAGCTGAATATAAAAAAAATGTGCATAATAATATGTGATGACAAAAAATTATCATTCATTTAAATAGTGTTTTAATGGTTAAGGACTTGTTCCTCAAACATGGAGATGAAAGGAAATGAAAGGTCCAAACTTTCACACTTGCACCTTAGGTTGGTGGGCAAGGTGTTTAAGTGAGTTAGGTTCCTAGTTTAGTGAAGGTTCCTAGGTGCCTAGTTTAGGTCCATAATTAATTATTAATGATTTAACTATTAATGAAGTGATTAACTATTAGTGAATTCAATTATTCATAGCAACTGATCCCCATTTATTAAAAGGTTGTTCATTTTCACCATGGTAAATTTGTTCAATTTCATTCAAAATCTAATGAAATATCACTAATACAAAAGTGGAGTGTCGTTCATTGGTTTAATTCACTATGGGATTTTAAAAATGAAATAGGTTCATGTGACGGATGCGAACATTAGACACCATCTTTTAATGGATGGAATTCATCCATAATGTTCATTCATAACTTTTAGTTAATTCTTAGTTGAATTCGAATTAAGTCCTAAATAAATTTTAATTAAATTTGAGTTAACTCCTAATTAATTCCTAGTTATTTTCAATTAACTTTGAGTTAAGCCCTAGTTGAGTCCGAATTCACTTCTAGTTAAATCTTAGTTAACTTTTAGTTAAATCTTAGTTAACTCCCAATTAACTTTTAGTTAAATTCCAATTAACTTTAATTAGCTATTAGTTTCAATTAACCTTTAGTTAGGTTTCAGTTAATTCATAGTTGACTTTTAGTTATGAAGGTTTTCAAAAAACTTCTTTACTCAATGCACACACAAAAGCCTTTTTAGAAACTTCCTTGAGTTGGGTTCGTAAAAAGGTATAAATAAAGGTAAGACCCCTCATTTCCTTTAGTTTGTTCAACAGTAGTCTTAAGCATGATCTTACACCATAGCTTTGTCATGTTCTATTCATGTTCATATTTGCATATGTTAGCATAATAAAAATTCATTTTCACAATAATCTTGCATATTTCGTGTTCTTGTTCCTAATTTTTGTGTTCTTATTTTTAAATCACATAATCTTGTTTGGTTCCTTGTTTGAAAGTTTGATTTGAACCTTTCCTTTAGCCTTTGTTATTATGAATCTTCATGTTTTTGACAGTTCATTACACCTTAGTGATTTCAACCTAGTTAAAGTTATTTCATTGTAAGGTCAATATGTAAACATCATGTTTCACTACTAATTGATACAATTCACTATTATAATTATTATGGTAAATAGGTTTATTTTTATGTTGTTGTTTTAAATATCCTAAGTTATTTTATGATATACCCTATATTATTTTAGGTTACTTTAATTATTCTAACCTATACCCTAAGTTATTATAAGCTATTATAAGTTATTATAAATTATTATGTCCTTGGTTATATCCTAAACTATTATATGTTATTCTACTTTAAGGTATCTAATTTATTATAGGCTTTTTACTTTAAATTATTTTAAACTAGAGTATTCAACTTACCTTAGGCTATACCTTATTTTCAGTTAATATAATATTATAATAAAGCTACATTTGCATCAATTTTTTTGTGCCTATTTCATTTACAATATTCATAAAAATAGGTGTACAAAAGTAAAATTAACCATTCTAATGTTAATAGAGAAGTTCAAAGTATTATGTAGGAAGAATTAGTTTAGTACTACATGGTCAAGAAATTTAATTCTGGATTATAACATAATTTTATTGTTCTTGGAAAAGCTAGATTATTTTAGTTGTGGTGAATGCTTCAAAGGTGGTGCATTTATGTTCTACAACAAGACATAATGACATTGTCAACCATTTTGCTACATTTGTGATCAAATTTCATTTGTCTCAAATCTTTAACTCAATCTAATGTTTCCATTATTCAAAACCCTTTTAGATTAATGTTGCAAATTAGAAACACCATTTGAACAAATAAATATAACCATTGTCAAAACAATTTGTGTTTTCATGTTGAACCTTTGTCCACGTGGTAAAATATTTTGGGCTTCATCGAGGAATAATTTGCCACATCACAAAAAGCGAATCCACATGGCATTAAAATTAAAATATTGCAAGAATATTTGATGGTGTGACAAGGAATATGTTCCAAAGATTCTTTTTTACTCCTTTGAACTTGTTCACCCACTCACCGTTCATTGTTTGTTGCTCACCCATTAACGTTGTTGGAAAGGAGGTTCAATGTCAACAAGTAATTGCTACAGAAGAATAATAGAGGAGGCATGCGCAAGTTCCACACAAAAGCATTTAAAATTTGCAACCTCTTCAAGTTCCTTCTCCATCCTCTTCTTTAAATTACAATCTAAGAAGGCACATTGCAAAAAATTTGCAATGTATAATAAGAACACAAAATGAAATTCAAATGTGGTTGTGTTTTTTTAAAAACAAGGAATTCTTTTTCTCAAGCTGTGACAAACACAATAGTGCTATTGAATTTTAAACATGAAGACGAGCTAAGTTTTTTATTTCAAGAAATAGAACAACCATTAGTGCCATCAACATCTTTGCTTGTAATTTCTTTTGCACATTATATTCCATTAGGTTCCTCAAACCCTAGTTCTTCATTTGTTGTGCCAAAGCTTAAGCGATGAAATAAGATATTCATAAGAGTAGATTTATGCTTTACTAGACCTATAGAAGCTTATGCTCACACCTACAAAACAATCATATACACAATCCAATTGGAGAAAATCACTACTTGGGTTAAAATGGGAGAACTTGAAAATGGATGGACATCGAAGGTTGAACTTGTGGGGTTGTTCGAAGTCTAATGAAAACATCGATGTTGGTGGAGTTTCTCAATATTTAGGAAGTTAAGAGAAATGAAACAATTTTTGCTAAGATTGGTGAAAAAATAGTCACTATAAACAAGCATGTCATCATGTAAATTTGTTTAAAATTTCCAACACAAGTTGGAGAGAGCAAAAGCAAGTTGATCTAAGCAAATTGTACAAGCAATGCTTCAAGGCATTGCTCTATCAAGAGCTTATATAATCACATAATAATGGAGTGTTGGCAAAATGAAATTAACATATGATGTTCATTTTTTTTGCATTAATTTAGATAGTACACCAAAGGGATAAGGTTTGTTACCTTAGTAACAAGAATTCAATATCCATGATGATGGCAGATTAAGGTAAACTTGTAGATTGGGTAGACACAATGTTCAAACAATTGCACAAATAGTTGATTAGGTGGATAGTGGCACAAACCAATATGTTACACAATATAAGAAAGTTTGATGTTAGAAAAGATGTATGCCATTCTACATTGGTTATTGAAGTGTTAAAATGCAACATTTGTTCTCTATAAGTGCCTACGATGTTAGTGTTTGTTTAACCACAACAACCTTCAACATATAAGCACAATTATTTAGAGTTGAAGGAGAGACTATAGAAAAGCAAATGTCCTCTAAGGTCATCCAATAGATCTCCAAAGCTAAATCCAAAGTTAAAAAAACATAGACTTTTAAGAAAACAATAGATTGCAATGGAGTTTGATGGGAGAAAGAAGATGAGACTCCATTAACCTTCAAGAGGACAAGGCACATGAGAGGTTCTTTATATGACCTTCCAATAGTCAGAATTACATTTATTATTCCAAAGCAATAACAATCTCAAGTAACACTAGAGAAGCCAAAATCACCAAAACCTATGCCCATAGTGGAGTTGCAAGAGAGGGATGTTCCAAGAATAAATAGACCACAAGCATTACAACCTAAACCTACAGTGGAACCGCATGCTAAACAAGAGAGGAAACAATTTTAATCTCCAAAACTAGAGGTTCATGTGTGGTCCCCACCTAGGCCATAATTTTCTATAGCACATCAATAGGTACATACACAACCTGTGTAAGTAATTTAGCAAGAGGAGAAGCCATCATCATCCAAGGGCTTTTATGAAAGAGAAGCGCAGTTTGGATCTTATAGGAGTGTTATACCATCTACAAATACATCCAAAAGAGGTATTCATGTATTTTAAATTCCATAGACTTTTGGATTTCTAAGTTAAGAAATGGAAGAACATTTAAAAGTAATTGGAATGTTCCAACACATAGCACATTACAACAAAAACATGAAAAAGATGATGATTGAAATGTTAGCATTCAAATTACAACAACATGAAGTTGAGAAGCTTGAGCTGATTAAAAAATGTCAATATGTAGTGCAAGACATTTGGAAACTCTAAGGTTTCAATTGTAGTCTCATGAAATCCAAACTAAGAAGATGTTGTAGGCTAAGGATTAATAGTTGAATAAATTACAAATGGAATTTTTTTAGGTAAACCAAAGTAGTTGGAATCCACGAACAAAATAAAGGTAAAAAAAAACATGTTGAAACAAAATTAGGATAAAGAAGGTTTCAAAAATATTGGGCTTTGAAAAAACAAACATATGGTTTTGAGGCCCAATGTGTACAACACTACAACGAAACAAGAGTAATCTTGATCACATCATGGCAAAACAAGAAACAAAAACTTTATGATTTAAACATGATATGTAAATTGTTATAAACCAAAAACCTGATGCATTGCTCTCAAAGGATCACACCCAAGTTAGTTGCAATAGGATAGTCCATGGACTCCAACATGATGTTAAACAAATGTAGACAATCATGGATAAGTTGAGAAATATGCAACCATATTTTTCAAAACATAAGCTTAAAAGAGTATGATATACAGTACACTAAAGTAGAATTTACTATCCTCAGGATTAAACATTAGTCCATGGAACTTGTGGCATCAAACATTGAGTTGTTTAGTGGAACTTAGTACATGATATTATATAAAAGGATGTATACATAGACTTTGTTTAAAAAACACAAAGTTGGTGAAGCAAGGTATAGGAGAAAGCTCAAGGCATACATGAAGCTTTTCAAGATTGATTTCTTTTTGAATCCCTTTTTATAACCCAAAAAGATAATATAGTAGTCAAACAAGGAGCATTATCAAGTAGGTCTTAGTGGAAATTAAGCACCAAAAGTACAATTGAAGGCACCTAAGAAAATGAAAGGTGCAGGTGGATTGGAAGATGTTCTTGTTGAACAAGAGGATGTAAAAATAGTATATCAATCTACATAAGTATCCATAATGGTTCAAAAATAGTTGTAGCAAAGAAAACCAATAAATACAAATTTTATTGAGTACATGATAGCTCACACTACATCTCAATTTGTAGATTACAGTATAACCACTACAACAAAGGTTGTAAGCATGGTTAAGCATGTTAATTGGTCATCCCTATTGACAAGTAAAAGTAAATTTGGAATCTTTTGCATTTTAAGCATTTTAATCATGCCATAAATTTTGGGAGGTGCTTATCACATTAAACAAACCATATATGGTCATTCTTAATGTATGTTATTATTCCCATTAATTAATTTATTGACTACAAGTTTATTACTTTGGCTAATATTGCACATTTTTCAAATCAAACTATTCAAATGATGTGTTACTAATGTTTGAGCCATTATGCACCTTAATACACATTTTTTGGAAGTTCAATTTTTGGATTATGACAATGAAGCCCCTCAAAAGTAAGTTTTCCATAAACTTAGATTTGACATCCAAACATGTTTTGTGATATGATACTAAAGTGCATTACATGTGTTCAATTCATTAAATCATGCCCCAAACCCTTTCAAAATGTAACATATGAGTGAAATTTCCAAATTAATTTTTTTTGACCTACTTTCAATGTACTTTCTCACAATTAGACAAATTGGCAAATTTTGTAAAGTAGATTGAAAGTAGGTTTTAAAAAAGGTTGATACAATTTTTGAAACTTTCAAAAACTTCAACATTTCAAATTTGATGCCTTCATGTAGTTCAAAAGGACAATATCATAAAGCATCACCTATTTTCTAATCTAATTTGTCACAAATTTGTGTTTTTTTACTTGTGAGGATTATTTTTTTGGTATAATTTAGCATGCTTTCACCCCAAGGAGCACTTTTTAAAAAGAAGGTGATAATGGTCATACAAAGACCTTAGAGGAAATAACAGTTGCATTAGCAAATTCTATAGTCTCAACCTTGGATTGAAAGGTTACTTGTAATAGATGTGTAGTGATTGATAATTTAACTTATAATAATAGTAGTATAGCACTTGAAGCTATAGGTGTTACACAAGAGGTACAACTAGCTCATTCAAAATAGTTAAAATAATTTTGTAGTTGTTTTTTGGCATTGCACTTTTGTACTTTGTTGTTGACAAAATCTTGAAGACAAAATCCAAAGAATGGGGGGGTCATGTTAAGGGAAAACTTGTGTTATCATTGTAGGATAGAATGGGCAAAATGGTGTTGTCACTATAAGATAGAATGAGATTGGATTGATTAGGATAAAAGAAAGGGTAGTTTGAATTAGTTTTATGGCAAGAAAATTTGGAATGAACTTTGGAAATTCTTTGATTTTGGATCATTAGAAATTATTTTAGTTTTTTTTAAAGAACTCATGGTAGAACTAGGAAAATATACTTGATGGATAACAACATTTTTTTTGACTTTTGTACTTTTTAAAAATTCATGTTTTCCAATTCCAAATTGTTTTGAATTCTATTTTAGTTCATTGCAAATATGATTTTGGTACAAATATGGATTCTGATCATGTTGATATGTTTGATTATTTTTCTTTTGTAGATTTGTTGTTATTACAAATTTAATAGTGTCAATGACAATATGTTAAAATATAGAATGTGAATTAGACTAATAAAAGAAAACTAACACTTACCAAAGTTCTATGAAAGTGGTTCTTGGAAAAAAACTTCTTTGTTTTGTTTCTTGAAAAACTCTGAACATGAAAACAACAAGAAGGTTGTGTCTACATGTACATGTCCTTGTGATGTTTGTGAGGTTGTAATGAGGTTTCCATTTATGTGTTCAATAGAACAATGATGTTTTACAAGTGTGTGTGATTAGGGCAATGGCAATGAAGTTTGTGTTTTGTGATTAAAGTAGTGGCACCTTTTGTAACTAATTTGTACCTAATTTATAATATTGGTCCCCAATAAAGGGCCTTCAAAGATACTTCAAGAAAGGGGTGAAAGGGCAAAAAGAAGGCACAAGTGTAGCCCCAAATAGGGTTGGACTTTATGAATATCTTTATGAGGATAGGTGTTGAATGTTTTGGTTTTAGCAAATTGTGACCATGTTTTAACCCTCCCAAATTGTAGGACCTTTTGTTGCACTTTTGGTATTGTCGAAAAGCCTTCAACAAGGTGGAATGCATGTTTGTCATTTGGAATTTTTAGACTCATGAAAAAGAATAAGTATTTTGAAAAGTCAAGTCCAATGCAACAATTTTTCATAAGAAATTTGAAATTAAACCTATTTTGATTGGAATAGCATTGGGATGGGTGATTTCACAAGAACTTTAATATATTTGAGCCAATGACACAAATGCTTACAAATAGGTAGATATGTCCAATGACCTTTAATTTTTCACATCTATCCATACAATTTGTACATTTTCTTTAAGTTAGGTGAAATTTGTGAACTTGATTGATCCAAAATGATTTAATGGGGTGGTTGTTTTTTGCACCCTTTTGATTATAATAATGATTTTTGAATTTCACAAAAAGGAGCTCATATATATGATGCTTATGTAATCTAATAAAATAAAATAATGTCCAATTGTTTCAAATCTAAAGCTTTGCAAGAAATGAGTGACTCTTGAATATTATTCATGTCTTACAACATAGTTATATATTATAAACAACTTGTAAAGGAACTCAATATAATCATAGTTTATAATGATAAGTCCATTTATTTATCTCCAAATTTGATAAATGTCATAAGTAATTCAAAAAAAAGGTTTGCAATCCATTTCAAAATGGCATGGAAGTTTGGGCGACTTTTTAAAACACAAGAATTAAGGAAAATAGTGAATTATTTTACAACACAACTTTTGTGCAAGTCTTATAACTTTGTTCATAAACATTGTACTGTGGGATGGATTGAAAGGTGTCCTTTAATTATATTTTGAAAACTGATGATTTTTTCCTTTGAAAATGAACATTTGACAATTTTACATTTTTGGTTCACTCTAATATGGCAATATGCATTCACTTAATCCAAGTATGAATTGAATTAAAATTGAATTACAATACGTTTATAATCATGTAACCTTAAACATTTGGGGTTATTTCTTTCACTACCTTTGGACATTAGTAGTTGCAAGATAAGGTGGCTCACATTTTCCATCACATTAGACTTTTACATAATGTACTCTATTCAAAGGCCACAAACATATGGTAAAATCATTGATGTGACAAAAACATTTATGAATTAAAGTTGCTAACTTGAATAAGAATATATACATAATGATGACATTTAATAAATATACACCAAATATGTAATTTAATGAACTTTTAAAGTGAAATCATGGACAATGGTCTTGAATTTGCATGAAAATTCAAATGCACTTTTCAATATCATTTCATTTCAAAATATTTTATAGGGATTCAATATGTGATAATTTTTTTAAAAAAACATGAATTCCAAAAAAATACAAAACCTTAAACCAACAAATAGCTATGAATGATCAAATTTTGACCTTATTTTCAAAAGTTCCTATCTCAATCTTTTTTGTTGGATTGATAATCTTTTTCGTAACATGTATGTCAATGAGATGTTTAGTTGGGTTTTTGTTTATTTGAACTTTGTTAGTTCATTCATCAGCACATAATTCACATGTAATGTTGATCTTTTAAGATTTGTTTTTCATTTTATTATCCAAATATCAACTTTTGAGCATATTGCATTTGCCAAAATAAACCAACCTAACTTGCAATCACCCATGCAAGTTTTATTTAGAAATTGAGTGCTTAGGCACAAACTTTTTTGTGTAGGAATTTTTGTGCTATGAGTAGTTTTATGGAGGAGTGTACAATTCTTAATTTTATGAACTTTGAGCATTTGAAAGAAAGTTGTTGTATTTTTGCCAACTATTGTACTATAATGACAAGTTTAACATGTTAATATAAACTATAACAAATATTTGTGTTTTGCTTTCAGAGTGTTGAATTAATCAATCTTATAAAAATCCACAAATCCAAGAGAAGTAATGGTCACAAGAAAATACCTAAACTTTTAAAGGTGGACATGAGGCTAATTATTTCAAAACCAACCTTATGCATAATAGGTGGATATCATAACCTAACTTACCTTGACATTATGTCAAGCAAATTTGAAATGATTATTTCAAAACCAACATGTATGTATAACATGTGGGCATTATTAAAAAACCAGAGTAATGGGTAATCGTGGCTATAGGGTGATAGATAAATTCATGACTTTTCCAAATTTTGAAATTTTAGTTACCTTACCTTAAGGTCAATTTTGTCATTAAATAATTTTCAAAATTGTAAAATGAAAATTTGTGAAAATATGAAGTGGACATGTTGAAAATCATCATAATTATCATAGGTTATATTATAAATAATTTCATTATTCATATCACAATATTATAGTAGATGATGGAAAAAAATATAAGCTCAAAATTAAAAACGAATTCATTTTTTGAAAAAAAACTTATTCATTTTGCCAATGTGAAAACTGACCTCAGGCTATGATATATGATACCCTAGGGGGACAAATTATCTACCCTCTTGATTGTGAAAAAAAAAGAAGTATAGATTAATTGAAATGAACCAAAATTGATGTCAAAATGTTAACTTTTTTACAATTCTTGTTGCATTTGTCTATGTGAACATGCCACTTTAATGGCATGCGAATTATGGAAAGTTGTGCTTATTGAATAATATGCATATTGAAAAATCTAAAATGAGTCAAAACATCTTTCAATATCAAAGTTTGGTTTGAACAAAGGATGTTTAACAACTTCATTCAATAACATTACTTTCAGAAAAGCCCCTTGGTTTTCATAATACAATTTTTTTGAGCCTCGATTTTTTTAAAGTAATAAAGTATTATTAAGCACATTTTTAAAGCACTCAAATATTTTTATGTTTTCAATTTTGTGTTCTATCAATTTATTTATTTAAAAAAAAGTTCATGAATCCTTTACAACATGTAAATGTGATGCAATGTATATGTTGTTTAAAAAAAAATTGTAGCTTATAATATAATAAACTAAATTTGAAAATGTTAACATCTTTTGGTATGATTGAAATTGTGACAATTTTTCAAAATGAAACAAAAAATCTAACAAAATTTGTACACTTTCAGAAATTTGTATTTATTTAAAATTGACTGCAAAAAAATGATATATTGAGGCAACTATAAATACAATAAATTCAAAAATTCAAAATATTTCATTTAAAAAACATTATGATTTTTAATTTTTTTTTTGGACAAAAGGACCCCCCAAAAAAAACAATAATCCTAAATGCAAAGTAAATACATTGACTCATTAAATGTCATTTGAACCCCAACACTAATTCAGACCATCTAGTAACCAGACTAGCTCATTTAAATCATCCCTACATTTTGAAGTTTGTTACATTTTGTAGAATAGAATCGGCAGCAAGTAATTTACAAGATGCGTGACAAGCATTTGGAGCTGTTTTTTCCACTTCATTTCTACAACTTCTCTGAAAGTCCTCTGGACCTGTGACAAGCATTTGGAGCTGTTTATTCCACTTCATTTCAACAACCTCTCTGAAAGTCCTTTGGAGTAGTCGGAGCAAAATACTAAAAATAGAGACAGAAAGGTGCATCTGAGCCCACTGCCGGACTCGCTCATACAAAGTGATCACGAATCATGATCCTGATTCCCCAAAGAAGATGGGGCTGGATTTTGCTACATAGCCCCCCAAGGGAATGTTTTTTTTCCTTTCTTCCAGATTCCAGAACATTTCTAATCTGACAAAGTGGGGGAGGCTTCTAAAAACGGGTGCTGTTTACGCGTTGTTGTGACTGTTCAAATTGGTGTCACGACCCTTTAATAAGAAAGAAGGTTCAAACCAGTGGGTGTGCATAATGACCAAAAGGGCTGGGTCGGCCAAATTAGCTTCATGTCACGTGATTGTTTCATTACTTAACAGGTCCACCCTCCCTGGATCCACTCTTTTACGAAGGGAGCAAATTAGGGGTGGTGACAATGAGCGCCTTAAACAAACCCAGGAATTATACTTCTGCTACACAATACCTAGTAAAATGATTAGGATTTGTTTTGGATTCCTAATGTAGAGTAGAAATTTTCTATCAGTGTTTTACATTTGGGAGGGGGGAAAGAACAAAGAACTCCACCAGAAATGTTCCTCTGTGTTGTCATCCATGTTTATCTATGTTCACATTCATTTGACGTTCATTCCTCATAATGCAATTGTCATAGGTAAAATATGTTGATGTTATCATTGTTTTTCCTCAACAGTCCACAGTTCTGCAATTTGGTTCCAATGTCATGTCCATCTAATAACATTGCATCAATCCACTGATGTAACTGTTTTTGCAATACCTTCATTGAACTTCCTCACAATTATTAGATTTTAAACTCGTGCCATACCCTTAGCACAACTTGCAAAAAATAAAATAAATTGATTAATTGTCACATTGCCTTTACAACGTTAATGCACACTCATTGTATAATTTTATTGAAATGTAATACTACTAGGGCAAAGGGAAAATATCATATTACATTTGATTTCTTTTTTCAATACCTTCATTAGACTAATGCATGAGCACAACAAATTTACTATAGTTCAATACCTTCAATCATATTAAACTAATTTTATCTAATCTAATTCAACAATGCAATACCCCAAGGACACATTGGAAATAACATATCCAACCTAATGCCATATACATTACCCTTGTCAAGGTAATGCAAATGCACTTGATCATTTTATTGTTTTGCAATACCCAAGTAGGCCTAGTTGTAATTATTTTATCTCATTTATTTCATCTATACAATACCCTATGGACACATTGACAATATAATATCCAACCCAAAACACATATGCATTACCCTCATCAAAATGATGCAAATGCACTATATTGTTTTGTTGTTATGCAATACTCATGCCCAAGATAATATATTTCACCTCATTTGATTCAAAAATGCAATTACTTTATTATTTTTGTTTTATGCAATATCATGCTTAAGTTATATTTCATATCATCTAATTGAACAATGCAATACCCTATGGACACAGTGACAATATCATATCCAACCATATTCACATCTACATTACCCTCATGAAGATAGTGCATATCCTCTAGATCATTTTGGTGCTTTGCAATACCTTTAGGCCAATTGAAATTATTTCATTTTATCTAATTCAAAAATGCAATACCTTGAAGATGTATTGAAAAGAACTTTTGTTGACCTTATATGCAACACCTTAATATGGGTATTAACCAATATTTAATTGTGGCTTTACATAATACTAAAGTAAAGAAATTTAGTTCAATTGTAATATCCTTATTTGGTTTACTAGAATTCCTATTGGGGTTATGTATTATTGTCATGGGTGTATTAAGGTTAAATTTAGGGGTTAGGGTATTGCATGGACCAAAAAACAATCAAAACTTATGCAATACTGTTATGGGTGTATTAAAGATAGGGTTGATGGAATATGTTTTGTTTTGTTTAAAGGGTATTGCATAGCAAAAGTGTAAATGCAATACCCTCATCATGCATGTATAAACTATTTCAAAGTTCTAACTATGAAATAGGGGATTGTTTTTATGATGTTCATGCCTTTAGGCTTTAATGGAATTCCACAAACATTTGGACTATAACTACAATACCCTCATGCATCCAATCATTTTTTTGTTTATGCAAGGTGCACATACATTATATATGGATATTAAAAACCTTGTTTTTGTACAAATAAAATTCAAGCTTTTTACAAATAGATATTTTTACATACATCCCTTTCTAATATCAATGGGCTATATCCATGGAAGCTAAACTAATCTACAAAAATGTGGCATGGAAAATTCATGGATGCCATACGCATGGTACAAAATGTGTATTAGTCCAAAAATGGAATGTCAAGCTAATTGCTTTCACCCTCACTTTCATTTGAACTCTCACTAACAGATTTTAATGATAATCCATTTGCACATGATAGTGTGCCACTATAGTTTGTGCAAATTGGACATATTGTCAAGTGTATAATTGCCAATTTGCCAAAATTATTTTCACTGAATAGCTATGAAGGCCCCTTTGGTGGTACCTTGAATCCTAAAGTGGACATACACACAAACCAATGAGTATAATTTGGAAAACACATGTTTGAAGCATAATGCAAATTTGAAGTGAAAATTGAATGTGATGGAACTTACTGGCCATGAATCATCTCTAATTCATGGTAATTCACAAGTCAAATGATCTCCTTTTCATGTTCCTTTTGGATGAAGATCTTGTCTATCCCAAACATCTCTAAGGCCCTTGCATAAAAGACCTTGCTAGCTCAAATTAAACTAACAAAATTCTCATCTTTCTTTAGTTGGGGCATTACATTGGAAGGATAAACCCCACACCGAATGCTTAATAGAATGAACAATTTGGAAGAAACAACTTTTACCAATGTGGGAATCGGTGTCAATTTTATTCGTAGTCCATCATTTCACAAGTGATCCCACTCACATGTGGCATGGTCTTTGTTTGAGTAATTGCTAACACACAAAGGAGGGGTTTGCCTTTTCCCACACACACAAAACAGAAACAAAAAGAACAATTAAAACTAAAAACCCTAAAAAAAATATTGAAAAAACCAAAAGAAGATAAATAAAAAAGCCAACAAGAAAAAACAGAGATAAATAAGATTTTCAAAAATTACAAAAAACAACAAACAGAAAATAAAACTAAGACAAACATAAAAAACAAGAGAAACAACAAAAAATTGAAGAAAAAAAAGGGAAAAAGAACCCAAAAATTTTTAAACCCCAAAATTTTTAGTGAATACCCATTTAAAATAACAAGAAACAAGAGAAAAATATATTTTTTAAAGTACAAAAAATGAAAACCAGAAATAAAAAAAGAAATGTAAAACCAAAATTTTCAAGAAGTACATAAAGCAGGAAAAAAAAAGGGGGGGAAAAAATCCAGAAAAAAAAAAAAAAAAAAAAAAAAAAAAAAAAAAAAAAAAAAAAAAAAAAAAAAAAAAAAAAAAAAAAAAAAAAAAAAAAAAAAAAAAAAAAAAAAAAAA
>Ga0116231_10005905_pt1 | contig 23810 bp, 19 predicted proteins | sample S1TSphgellanicum_2_FD_89695 | JGI IMG/M metagenome (GOLD analysis project Ga0116231, IMG submission 89695) | Host-associated microbial communities from peat moss isolated from Minnesota, USA - S1T2_Fd - Sphagnum magellanicum MG | ecosystem: Host-associated > Plants > Peat moss > Unclassified...
AATGGGCTTAGTGAGCAAGAGCAAAGGTCTGTTGAGGAGGAACAGCCCATGTGTGTTGCAGCTGATTCAGCTGTGTTGGTAGAGGGTCTAGACAACTCAGACGCAGTACCAGTGACCATTCACGAGAAGCAAGTGGAGAGCTCTGCAGAAGGTCTGGAGATGCTGGAAAATGATGGATCTGAAATGGAGGTTCAGGAGCAAGAGAAGGGGTCTCTTGAGGAGCAACCCATGTTTGTTGCGGCTTCCAGTAATGATTCAGCTGTGTTGATGGAGAGTCGAGACAGCTCAGAGGCATTGCAAGTGACCAATCTGGAGAAGCAAGAAGAGAGCTCTGCAGAAGCTCGGGAGGGGATAGAGGTTGGGGGATTTGAAAATGAGGCTAGTGAGCAAGAGCAAAGGTCCATTGAGGAGAAACAGGCCATGTTTGGTGCGGCTGACAGTAATGATTCAGCTGTGCTGACTGAGGGTCAAGACACCTCAGAGGCATTGCCAGTGACCAATCAGGAGAAGCAAGAGGAGAGCTCTGCAGAAGCTCAGGAGATGATAGCGGTTGGGAGATTTGAAGATGAAGCTAGTGAGCTTGAGCGAAGGTCTGTTAAGGAGAAACAGGCCATGTTTGGTGCAGCTGACAGTAATAATTCAGCTGTGTTGATGGAGAGTCAAGACAGCTCAGAGCCATTGCCAATGACTGATCAGGAGGACCAAGAAGAGAGCTCTGCAGAAGCTCAGGAGGTGATAGAGGTTGGGGGATTTGAAAATGAGGCTATTCAGCAAGAGCAAAGGTCTGTTGAGGAGAAACAGTTCATGTTTGGTGCAGCTGACAGTAATGATTCAGCTGTGCTGACTGAGAGTCAAGACACCTCAGAGGCATTGCCAGTGACCAATCAGGAGATGCAAGAGGAGAGCTCTCCAGAACACCTGGAGACGCTAGAGGATGACAGATCTGAAAATGAGATTATTCAGCAAGAACAGAGGTCTGTTGAGGAGAAACAGTTCATGTTTGGTGCAGCTGACAGTAATGATTCAGCTGTGTTGATTGAGAGTCAAGACAGCTCTGAGGCATTGCCAGTGACCAATCAGGAGAAGCAAGAAGAGAGCTCTGCAGAAGCTCTGGAGATGGTAGAGGTTGTGAGATTTGAAAATGAGGCTAGTGAGCAAGAGCAAAGGTCTGTTGAGGAGAAACAGACCATGTTTGTTGCAGCTGACAGTAATGATTCAGCTGTGTTGACAGAGAGTCGAGACACCTCAGAGGCATTGCCAGTGACCATTCAGGAGAAGCAAGAGGAGAGCTCTGCAGAACCTCTGATGATAGAGGTTGCAAGCTTTGAAAATGAGGCTAGTGAGCAAGAGCAAAGGTCTGTTGAGGAGAAACAGACCATGTTTGTTGGAGCTGACAGTAATGATTTGGCTGTGTTGACAGAGAGTCGAGACACCTCAGAGTCATTCCCATTCACCAATCGGGAGACAGAAGAGGAGAGCTCTCCAGAAGCTCTGGAGATGCTAGAGGATGACAGAGCTGAAAGTGAGATTATTCAGCAAGAGCAAAGGTATCTTGAGGAGAAACAACCCATATTTGTTGCAGCTGACAGTAATGATTCAGCTGTGTTGATGGAGAGTATAGAAAACTCAAAGCCATGTCCAGCGACCAATCAGGAGAAGCAAGATGAGAGCTCCGCAGGCACTCTGGAGATGCTAGAGGATGCAAGGTTTGAAACTGAAGTTAATGAGCAAGAGAAGAGGTCTGCTGAGCAACCCATGTCTTCTGACACTAATGATGCGACTGTGTTGGTGGAAAGTATAGACAATTCAGAGGCATTCCCAGAGACCAATCAGGAGAAGCAAGAAGAGAGCTCTGCAGAAGTAGCTGCTGATGTGTTACCTTCTTTCCAGACAAGTCATGTTCCAGCTATGCAGGACAGCTCTGTATGCCCTGCAAAGGGACTGGTTACAGATGATGGTGTGGGTGAAGAGGTGCAGCCTATTACAAGCCTTGGGCCAGTTGTTCCTTCAGGTGTCACCCCAGAGAATGAGGTTGAAGAGTTGGACAACAAGGAATATTCAGTATCTGGTTATTCCACTGAGCTGTTTGAGGAACTGGCCAAATCAGAAGGGTTTGACAGAGTCAATGGCATGGATGAGCAAGGACAAATGTTAGCTAGTGATGAAGCTTCCCAACTATACTCCCAATTGCAGACAAGGCATGTACTCAGTATACAGGACAGCTCTTTTGATCAGGCAGAGGAGACTGTGTCAGATGAAAATGTTGGTGAAGTGGTGGATCCAGATTCCAGGCACAGTTTGAAGGGTGCCTCACCTATTATAACTGGAGGCAATGAGCAGGAGAAGAGAAGTGGTGAGGCAGATAGGAGTTTTGATGGCAATATTGATGTAGGCTCTGTCCCAGGTACACTAAATTACTGTCGACAACCAGCTGTTTCTCATTTTCTTGTTTCTTTTCCTAGGTTTCAAGGGAATGGATGTCATCAGTTGTCTCTTTTCTCAGAAAGTTTACAGATACAATTTTTGCAGAGTGGGATATATCATTTGAAGATTCACTATTTTCATCCTGATTTCCTACCTTCTGGTAGAAAGGGCCCTAGAAAAATACTGGCCACATTGTTTGTATCAGCTGCAAATATATACTTATCACTTACAAGTGTGTCTACCTAGATCAGACAGTGAAGTTCAGGCAGTTTACAGCCAGCCAAAACCAGGTGGATGTGTTTTGCCAAGTCTTTCAAGAATTATTGTTGGTAAAAACCAGGCTGTTGAAGTTTGAAGTGGGTGTGCAGCAGAAACCAACGCAGAGAGCATTGACCTCAACAAACAAAATAGTCCAAGCCAGGCTGAAATCAGCTGTGATGGTGCACAGGCTCAAAACAATGATCTCATCATGGAAGTAGCCGCTTTAGATTGCAGAGAACCATGTGAAAAGGTTGGCCATGATGATGCGAATGGGTCTGAGACAGCTGAGACAAACAATGAAGCCCTTCCTTTGTCAGGTTCCAGGCAACCAATGGAGTACAGCTGCAATGTTTCACAGGCTTCTTCACCAACTTACAGCATCAATGATGAATTTCCAGCCTCTCATCAAAATGGAATCCACAGAGATTCTAGCTCAGACGTCACACAGACTCAAACAGCTGATCAGGATGACAGTGCAACTGGTTTGAAAGCCCTACCCTTGCCTGAGAAATCTTGCCTAATGGCAAATGGCCAGTCCAAGAGTATGGTGTCAGCGTTGCAAGCATCTGCCCCTGAAACTGCAGACGTTCATGAAGCAGCCCCTACCTTGTTTCCTGAACTTGGAGAACAGCCACTCTCAAGCTCCCATCAAGACCATTTGTGGGAGGAGCAAGCTGAAACATATCCAAAGGGAAGCGGAGTGACTGCAGCTCACTTGGAGGAGGCTGCAATCGATGCAATTCACTCCCCGACACCTTCAGCAACCTCTCCTGATGACCAGATTCTACCAGCCTTGGGTCCAGTGATGAATACCTTACCAGATCTTGTGGCTCACTCCAGCACAGTTGAGAATGGCAGCACTATTGATGGGAAGACTGAAAAAGGTAAGTCACGCATCCAGTTGAGGAACTTGCTTGCTGAAGATGCTTCCATGGTATCCAACGGCAGCATCTCAACAGGGGCAGAAGATTCCCCATTGAAACGGCTCTTCTCACGACTTATGGGCAACCCAACAAAGTTGGGGGAGAAAGAAATCAAACAGGTAAAGAAGAGAAAGCCATCAGTTTGGAATGCCTGTCTTGGCGTCTCTGCTGTACGATAGGTCCTCAAAAGTTCCTATAGCTGAATTTATTCTTTATTTGAGTCCCCAACTAACATAACATACATATGCTTATCCCTCACAGTAGTGGATAGTCCTAGGAGTTTGCCTTACAACTTTTATTTCCAAGTAGATTGTGTGTTCTGTATCATTTGGCAGTCCAAATTGTTCTCCTTTGTCTTGATGGAGGTTTGTAGCCTAGGGTGTGTTGCACGTACAAGTATGCTGCTTGCAGTGAGTTTGACAGAATCAGAGTGTGTGGAAGACCCATGTACAAAGTTAGAGCCAACGGTGTGTGCTTGGCTTCAATTTAATGCTGGTTGCTACGATGATCTCCCATGTCAACTAAGGAGACAATTTGTTGGAGTGATTATGGACCCACAATGTCGCGGAAGTCGGAGGTAACCTTGTATGAGTTTGCATTTGTGATGTGGGGTAAATCCCAGTTACTTCATATTCCGCTGATGATGTTTATTGTGGAAAAACAGCATGCATGGAACATGGAGAGATTCACAGGCTCCTTCCTAGTGTCCCCTGTGAAAAGCCATGCATTCATGAAATAGTACAGTTATTATGTCTTTTAGCCAACACACCAATTGTATGTTTATGATGAATTTAACAGCAGTGCTGAAATTTGCTGTCCAGTGCTTGAACATGTGGGTCTGCTTGGAGAACAAAAGCCATTTGTTTGTTACAGGTAGTTATCAGTATAGGGGGTCATTTGTGCATGGCACCCAGGTGTGTATGTAAAGGGCAATGATCCCTTTAGGGAATGTGCTCAAAAATGATTCAACAGTAAATGAATGCCTCTTGTATTGGTGTTATTATTTACCTCCACATTTGATTTTTATGTACAAGATTTCAGTACAGGGAATGATCTTTTGAAAGTGAAAGGGGAGATTTGATTGTATTGTGGTCTCCTTGCCATCTCATGTTGCACTGCAAATTTTTTTGTGCAGTGTGATGTCCACAAGCAGGCCAGATTTTGACTGTACAAATCTATGAGGCTACTATGAGGCTTTTTGTGAATGATATATTTTTGAGCTTGGCTACTAACATGGAGCATCCTTGTGACCATCACCTTCAAACTTTTTATTTCCTCCTCTTTAGGTAGCTTTGAACTGAAGGTTTTACGGAAGGACGAATGAGCGGAGAACATGGAAGGATTGTTAAGGGCACCCAATAAATGCCTCCCCATGTCCAGCGGTGAAGCTGGAAAGAAGCTCACCTTTTAAGAAAGGAGGCAGTAAAGCAGACAATGTGCAAAGTTTTCCCCTATTGAGGTAAGAGATGTATTTCTGTGGATTTCTTTCTTTGTGTGAAAAGTTTTTGGTTGGATTACAGGCATGAGTATCAGTACTCCCATGAGGCATGATCTCTGATGTGGTGTAAAAAATTGCATGGTGTGTCTGCAGAATTGAAGAATGTATAAATTCATGGATCCCAGACACAAGGAATCACACCTGCACTTTGAGGTACTTAAATCATGCCTTGTGGTCCTCACTAGTTCTAATTTGTGCTGCAAACAGATGGGAACTTGCTATGGAAATCTTCCCTCCAAACTCCAAACAAGCATGAAAGACAGGGAATGTATTTTCTGCTAGCCTCATCTCCATGCTCATGCTGAGCAAGAACTTTCATTCACACAAGGATGGGAGTTTGAAGAGCACAGAGTAAACAGAGATCTTCGATGGTAGTAAGCAATAATCTTGTAGTGTATCATCATGATTTTTCCAGAGCATTTCTGCTCTGGAAAAACATGGAGACTCTTCGTCCCTCATCTAATCTCTGGTATACCCTCTCAAAAGCAACAATGCACAATGTGCATCCGACAGTTTCTGAAAGCTCGAGAAACATGTGGATGGAGACTCTTCTTCCCTCATTTAGTCTCTTTATAGCCTCCCAATACATACATTGCACAATGTGCATCAGACAGCTCTGAAACTTGGGAGTTCTCGGGTTTCCAAGATTGAACTTTTTTTCATGCAAAATTTGAAGTTAGATTTTGATGTGTGTGCATCATCATCATCATCATCATCATCATAAGACAATTCTGACACTTGGGGGTGATATTCCAGATTGAACCTTATTTTCCCCCTCCACAACTGGAAGATGAATTTGACATGAAAAAGAAGGCATAAAAATCTTTGGCAATTTAGTTAGTGTACAAGAGACATGAAGGATGTTCAAGATTTGACCTATTTTTCGAGCACAACTGAATATGAATTCTGAAGTGAAAAAGAATGCATGAAAATGCACAGGCTAGTAGTGCCTGTGCCCATATTCCAGATATGATGGATGATAATATTCCAGATTCACTCTCATGGGACCAATCTCTCTGCATTGATATAGGAAACATATAAATGCTTTTCTCCTACACAATTGAAGATGAATTTGATGTGAAATAGAATGCATGAAAAATGCTTGGCAATAACAGTGTCCATGAGATATGTATGAGGGATATTCCTGGTTGAACAAACTCTTTTGTTTCCTTCACAAATGGTAAGATGAATTTGATGTGAAAAAGAATTGCAAGAAATGAAAATGCTAGGCAAATAGTATACATGAGATAAGAGTAAATGCTCAAGCCAGAGATGGACACAAAAAAGGAGAAGTTGGTTGGTTTGTTGGTTGGTTGATTGGTTATGGAGGAAACTCCAAAAGGAGCATTTGGGTACTTACATTCCTTCCTTCTTAAGGGTTTTAGAGTTTTGAGCTTTGAGGTGATGAGCATTATTCCTTCCTACAAGATCCATCCATCCATCCATCCATCCGCATACCTGTTTTTGCTGAAGCCCCACCAACTGGCGCAACCTCCACTACGCCAAATCCTGTCACCTGCTGCTGCGGCGTTTTGGGACCTTCGGAGGCAAAGACAGAAATGTCCCCCAAGTTGCCATCTTTTCTCTACTGTCGGAGGAAGCAGAGGAAGCAGAAGAAGAAGAAGAAGAAGAAGAAAGAGGAAGAAGCAGATGTCCCCAAGTTTGCATCTTTGTGTATGATAAGGGTGGTTGCAATCATGTCTGGGGACGACAGAAAAATTTCAGTCTCAGAAGAATTTTGGGATGGTGTTTCGGTCTCAAAAGATTGATTTGGGATGCTTGATTGTCGACTCCTTCCACGAGTGGGGTGGGTGCATCATGAGTTGATTGTTCTTCTGGTGGTTCCTTTCCACCTAATTGGTGGACACCCAAGAAATGCTTGCAATCATGTCTTCTTCTTCTTCTTCCTTCATGTGTTTTTCTAGAGGGGCAGATGACTAGCATTGTCCTCATGATTACAAATGTTCTCTTGGATTGTAGCTGCTGATTATAGAGTTTTTTTTTTTTTACCCCTTTCTTTTGGGGACCACCCAACCACCCACCCACTCACCCATCCAAACACCAGACTCAAATTGAGAACCACCACGATGATGCGTCGTGTGTCGTCAGAGTCTCCTCCCTCAGTTCCATACTGGGATCAACTGTGCCCAAAATGCCAGACGGTTGTGAAGGAGCATGGGTATGAGGCGGAAGTGAGGAATGGGCCCAGTTATTATGCCCAAGAGATTCAACAAGAGGCTGAGAAGAAACTCAAACAACTGGAAGACAGACTTCACCAAAAGGAAGAGAGCGAAAAAGCCTTGAAAGAGCAGATGCTCTTCCTGTCAACATGGGATCCCACTGTAATGACCCAAGCGTTAACGGACATCATTTTGCAATCTGGTGGTCAGAACGTCAATGCACACAGAGCAGTTCTCGTAATGCTCCTTCTCCTTCTTCTCCTTCTTACCCCAGCTTTAGCCTAATCCCCTTTTGTATTCATTCCATCATCACCTTCTCACAAAACAAACCTTTGTCAGAAGTGGTTTGCATCATTCTCCATGCTCCCCATGGTTCTGTGGGAAGAATTTCTGGCAACAGCCAAGAGGACAAACCTCCTTGATGAACCTCCATGTACAGCTGACTGACTGGGTATGCATGAGATTTCTCTCCCTTGCTCTCTCTTTGTCTCTCTCTCTGTGCAACCAGACACATTTGTTTGTTCCTCCCAGCTCAGTAATCAGGTGAACACTAATCTGATCTTTCTTTCGTTTGTTTTTTGTCCAGGCTGCAAAATCAGAGGTGTTTTTGAAGAAGATGAAAGCACTAGACCAACTGAAGAATGTGACACTAGAAGTTCACGTGATGCCTGAGGTTTTGGAGCCCTTTGTGCACTATTTCTACAGTGGACATATCAGCCACCGAGACTTGACGAATCATGCTTCCAAGGTTCTTACAGCAGCCAAGCGATATGCTGTGCCATCTTTGCAGCTCATTGCAGAACAATACATTGCAAAGCATGTGACAAGAGACACAGCTCTCAGTGTCTGGGAACTGGGTGTGGACCATAGCTCAGATACCATCAAGGATGCCGTGTTGAACATCCTGCTACATACCAAAGATCTACAAGATGTACTCAAGCTCAGTGAGTACCACATGTTTCGTGCACAGAAGGACCCAGAGCTGCTTGTTGGTCTCTTTGAACAGCTTGTTGGAAGGATAACTTGAGGTCATTCAAACAGAAATTTTTTTGTGATCTTTTTCTCAATGTGCAGCATCAAAAAATTCAGCCTGATGATAATAATCAGAGATTGCCACTACTTATGAGTATGAGTGTGCAGGTATCAAAACCTGCAGATTTTTTTGGGTTATGTTTTTGGCCTACATCCTCCTCATGGTATCATCAAACAACCAAAAAAGCTTGATTTTCTTCTTCTCTCCCAGGAACATGATGATTTCATCTTAAGAGCAAACTGATCCACACCCTGGATGTGGGCCTCCAATGATGTCTACCACATCCAATATAGAGGGTGGAATTTATTTCTCCATCCCCACCCATGAACATGAATCTTGGATAATGTAGACTCATTGTAGACTGAAGGTCAATTAAATGCTACCGTACGGGCTAACAATTGTGCCCAGCCAATCAAAGCCAATCATATCTCTTTAGTGGGCCTTTTGAAGTGTATATTTGTATCGTATGCATATTTACCAGTCCAAACTCAATTTCACATTATTTGAAGCCTAAACTTCATCCAAATTACTCTTCGCAAGGACCATTATACTGCTGCTGGTGCAAACCTTCTCCAAGTGGAGTGGTGAGTAGAGAGCTGCATCATCATGTGGCCGAGTCTGAATTGGTTGAGTTGATAATAGAACCTAAATGTCTCAACATACACAAGTGGTCTGTGCATGGACGGTGGTGATAATTGGTAATATGGGAAGTAGGTCCATATCAAGCACTCTTTATCTACCAATTCATTGCCCATTCAACATATATGGTGTGACCTTCAAAAGGGGTTTGTGATAGGATGCAAACTTGATCAAATTCTTCCCTTTGACTTTTCTCTCTTTAATGTTTGGCTTCGACCATGGATCCAATTTTTTAGGGAGGTGGGGTTGACTTGGATTTTATTTTAAAAACGTAAAGCACTGCCTGGATTTTTCCCTTGTATTTTCAGCTCCCTTGCCTGTCTGAAGAAACCTGTTTTCAGCAAGTGGGATCTTCTGCAGTCGAAGGTACCGGCCAGGCTGTACTGGGATCTTCTGACTAGTGAAAGGTACCAGCCAGGCTGCACTGGGATCTTCTGACCAGCAGAAGGTACCAGCCAGCCTGTCACTATTTCTAAACAGTGAAAAAATCCCAGCTCTGCTTTATGTAAGAAAAGGACCTGAGTATAGGCCCTTCGGTGATTTTCAACCTGATCCCTCTGCCTGCCAGCCTTGGGCACAGATCTCAAATCACAGAAGGGCCTGTACTCAGGCCCTTCTCCTATACGTATTAACCTTATTGTGAGTTGGATATTGATATACACAGAGTCTTGTAGCAAAAGGATATGTGCCCCAAGAGCACATGGGGGTATGAAAGGAAGGCCTGGAAGGTCCATCCCTGTTGGTACTAGTCACTCTCCTCAGACAAATGGATTTCAATTACACCAAAAGATGCAAACCTTTTTACAATTCTAAGTCAAGCAATAGTGGCAGGGTTAATTACCTCTTAGACTCCCACTGCTTGTGGACCCCTCACCCATTACCACTTCAAATATTTTGGAGGTTGTAGGTACCTGAAGGATGACTTGTAGTTTAGCTTTAGACCATAGAGATTTTGAACTTAGTAATTAACTCCATGTAACCAAGTCCTTCTCTTCCATAATTTCTTCCTGACATTCTGTTTTGCAAAATGCCCCTGTGAAGGGAAGACCCATCCAGTGTGTCTGGGACAATGAGAAATTACATTGCATGATTTCCCACCATACTGGTCTGCCTCAATCATTCATACATACTGGCCTGCCCTTGATCGTTATGCTGCTATTTAATGCCCTGCTTGCTGCCAGGGGCATTACATTACCCTACACATCAAGTATGGAGAGATCCAGCAATGCTGGATGAATTGGTTGCCAAAACATCTTTCTTCCCATTGTGAACTCTATTGCTCCACTTGTTTGAAATAGCAAAACAGACAAATGGATTTATCCATCAAGTCTCTATCACAAAAATGGCAACTGTATCAAGGTTCAAACTTCACTTTGCTGGGAAAATTTACAACTTATTGCTTCAGTCCTAACCCCAAGAATGTTGACACCACAGATGCAGAGATGCCAAAAAAGTTCTCGAGATTATTAATCCTTGCAGTCTTGTCCACCATGTGAACTCCTCCATCAAATTTGAAACTGCGCATTGGGCTGTCACGTGCCTTGTTCACAATTTACCCAGATCGATCACAGCAGCAAACAAACATTTGCAAACAGAACAAAATATAAGCAGAGCTTCTCATCCTTTCTTAATTTTCCCAGAACCCATGTCTATCAGCTAAGGGTAGCGAGTCTTTACAAGTATGAGTTCTGAGACTCTCTTCAATCCATCACGAACAGAAAAGAAAACCCCACATAAAACAAAAACAAAAGCATACAAAATAAAATAAAATAAAATAAAATTCTGAGCTACAAACTCAAATCTTCCAGTGGGTGAAAAAAGAGTTTGGCAGCAGCATTAGGTACTGTACAAGAGAAGAAACAGGCTTTTGGAGAAACAAGATAATTGGAGAACTTGAGTCTGAGTGCAGCTCTTTCCTAGACAGTTTGAGATAAAACCATGAATAGAGAGAGCAAGAGACAACTCAAGAAAAGCTCTTGGAAGTGGGATTATCCCATATTTGTCTCCTGTGAGATTCAAACTGAAGCGTAGATAAATTCTTCTCTGCTAGCGTTCTCAAAGCAAAGCCGTCTGCTCAGCTCAGATCGAACTATTCTTTCGCCTTTTACTAAAGAATATCGTGCTCGGGGTGCGATCAACGCCGTCTCAAATTTTTTTGGTAGCCTCTCATGAGGCCCACAAATAATTCTAAGAAAAAAATTGCGGGTAGGCTAGAACCGCGCATCATTGAAGACGTCTCCTATCACCTAACAGTTTCCAATGTTTTCTTCATTCAATACCTAGAAGTACCCAAATTGAGCAAAATTTGTGTCATTGGATGTGGAAACTGGAGGGCTACAAATGTATGTTCTTTGAGCGTCAGAAGTGAAGGAGCAATGGAGAAAACACAAGAAGAGGATGAGTGATAGTAGTTTGATTCAATTTCTATTAAAAAAAAAAAGACTTCAGAGCTCACTCTAGTTCTAGCTGCATATGTTCCTCGATTTTAGTTTGTTTTGAATGATTTAAAAACATGATGGGTGGGTCAACTAGGGCTTTACAAAACTAGCTTTGTATTCCAAAGACAAAAATGTAACAATCAAAGATCTTAAGCTCAACATCCTAAGCTGTTTTAAATGACCCATCAATGAACACTTTTACACCAAACACCCCATATCTTGCCCATTTGTTTGTCAAATTGAGAGATTTTTGTGACATTGTAAGCGTTAGGTGGAGGGTTAGAAATGTTATTTGAACTTTAGAATCAAAGGAACAACGTGTGAAGATTTGACCTCATTTGAGTTTTTAAATGTTTGTTGACCAAGCTATCTACCTTTAGTTATTCGAAGCATAAAACTATGATGATGGCAAGAATCCTCACTTATTATTATTACTCTTTGGGCTTCGCATTGCTTGTAACTACTGTTGATGATGATTAAATTATTTTTATGGACATAATAATTTTGTTGTGATCAATTTCATCTTTTCAAAAGATAAAATTTTGTAAATTTCACTACATGTCATTTTGGTCCATTAACATTTTTTTTACATTCTTGATTTGGTAGGCAAAATGGCAATGAAAGTCCAATTCATTAGATAAGTTCACAACAAGATACAAATAGAACCAAAAAAAAATGTTGAGGGGGGTGTAAAACATACAACAAAAAAATTATTTTGAATTGAAATTTGATTTATGACGAATTATAATTTGAAATGACTTTGGAATTGTTGCAATGACAATCACCAAAATACCCATCCTATGTAAACTAGTTTAGATGAAACATCATCATTGAAATTAAAAGTTATTTGTGGTGTTGGATTTGAAATCGATATGGAACATGTGAAACACACAAAACAAAAATTTCAATTTTATTTCAGGGCAAATATATGCCCTACCCAACTCATGAAAGAAAATTGCTTACCTTCTTAATTATCCTATCTGACTGGTAAATATTTCAGACTTGCCTTGTCTTTATTTTTATCCAGCTAGTACATAGTTGAGATTCACCCTTACCAAGGGAGAGTAGTTGTTTTGACAAGGGCAAATAGAGGATATATGTCAAAATCATTATATCGCATATTCAAATTTCCATATTTTGCATTGTGGTTATGATGAATTGTTCAAACTATGGCTTTTAAATATATATTCATTTGATCAATTATCTTGGAAAACACTCTTATCAAATGCTCTTTGAACCACTTTAGGTTGAATTATTGTTTTTCATTATAAAAAATCTTTAGACATTCTTATGTTGTCTTTGGAGTTCATAGAGGTATCGTAGACCTTCACTTGGCACACCCATGCTATTATCCTACATTATAAAAAATCTTCTCTATGTTTTTAGTCAATAGAAACATATAAGGTGCCCTCCAAATACAGTAGGAAATTTCTCCCAGTTCATTATGTGTCAAATCCTCCCAATGATTTTTATTTTATTTTATATTATGAATTGTGATTGCTAAAATGCTTGTAATGAATTTCCTTTTTTGCATATTGTGATTGCAATATGTCCATTCATGATTGAATTTTTTTCTGTAGGTTACGGTAGTACAAATTGTCATTGCAAATTGTAATACAAAAACCTCCCTACTGAATTTCTTTTCTTTTTCTACACACTAAAGTTATCTGTAACGTCAGGTGATTAGGGGGCAAGAACAACTAGTTTCAGCAAAATAAGGTATCAAATGTGTAACTGGGAATAAAATTTTACAGAACAAAATAACTGAGACCCAAACTATTTTTTCCACCAATTTTGGTGGTAAACCGAATTTCATCCCCTCTTTCCTTTTTCCTGAACGCCTCCAGTGCTGCTACATATATTTTCACTGCTCCTACCTGTACAACAATTGTAATCGAACCTTGTGCATTAAATGCTGAGTTTCAGCATTTCATACTGAGATTTAATAAAATTTCCTTCCTTTGCAGATACCACTGAAAGAGGGGATAAGGGGTGAAAGAGAGGGTGACTTTACAAACTACTTTATTGTGATTGAAGAAACATTCCTAATGAATTTCCTTTGCTGCATATTGCAATTGCAAAAAATTGTTTAATTCATGATTAATTTTTTTCTACAAATTATGATTGTAAAAATGCTCAGAATTAAATTTCTATTTTGCCAAGTGCAGTTACAGGAATCCTTCTAATGAATTTCTTTCCTGGTCCACAACTTCCAACTGTAGGAACGTTCACAATAATTTTGTAAACTTTGCAAATTGTTATTGCAAAATGATCATTCATGATTTAATTCTTTTCTAAAAATTGTGATTGCATAAATCCTCAAAAGATGGATCCCAGTGTAACATGAACATCTGCAGGCATCTCAAGTTACAACTAGTGATATTATTAATAAATCTCAACAATCATGGAAAACATGAATAGTTTTTTCAAATCAAAGTTTGCAATCCCCGTGTTTGTAACTTAGCAAACGTTTTCATTAGTGGATGCCACACGGGTATCATAATAGGATCACCACCAAAGCAACAGAATGGTCAATTAACAACCCATGGATGTCATCATATGCACACAATGTAAAAAATCCATCAAATCTTAAACTGCACCTAATTTCAACTTCATGTTCGAAATGCTTCCCAAATGAACAAATCTACTCCCTTCGTTTCACATAACACTTATACCAGCCATGCAACAACAAAGGAAAACGTAGTAAATACTTCACAAGGATGTTGCATACAAATATACTTCTCTAATCCTAGTCAGGATAGTGTAGAATGTATCTACTGTTAATCACATGAAGTTATACACATTATATTTCTCTAACCTGAGCTTCTCCAACCCTCCACCCACCCACCCACCCACCCATGTTCATAAATTCTTACGAGTGCCTAATTTTGCACAAAGGACAAGGCAAAAGAAGAGGCACAAATTGTTAGAATTCACCTTCTATGAATGTACACCTGAAATTCATTCTCAGATATATATCTCCTGGTACAAACTACAAACTCCCCTCCTGAAATCATTTTTCACCTTCACAGCAACTAAAATCTGATTGTCAAGCTTTTTCCCTTCTTCGGCCACAAGATCAATCCATCACCCATTTGATAAAATTCAGAGTTTTTTTCACCTATGCTGCTGTTGTTGCTGCAGGTCACTTGGTGACCAATTACCTCCTATTACTCTACCACGCACAACAGACACATCAATCTCTTGATGTTGACTACAATCATTTCTACTATTAGCTGAGACTCTCTTTGTGGTGTTGTTTTCATCATGCCCTCCCTCTCGTATTGTATCCCCATTTCGGGTCATGTGTGCAGATCCCTGCTCCTCAAGAAAACTATGACTACTATTAGTACTACTACTACTACCCATGGCACGACCTACCAAGTGACCTGCTGCTACTGTAGGCTGAGACTGCGTACTACCCGTCCGCGGAGGTGAGAAGCAGAGAGGCAAGTATTCATCATTATCACATGCAAACCGTGAGTTCCGGAAGTGCTCTTCTAGAGCTACTCGCCCCTGCTTGTGCAAGAAGTGACACCCATCATCAGGAGGGCCAAAAAAAAGGGTTTGGGGTTTATGGTTTAGCCACAAAAAAGGAAAAAAGAAAAAGCAGAGATGAATAACAAAAGAACAAGGATAATTCCAACCACATCAAAAAGGTTTAAACACCTGCTAACACACCTGCACCCGGGCATATGATACTTGACATACTTTACGAGAATTGAATGCCTCCCATTGCTGGGCATGGAAGGCTTTGTACAGCCTTTTGGTAGCCTCCACAGTGGTGAAATTCACAAATGCATAACCCAGATTGCACCTGTTCCTACAGCACCTCCTCAAATTTCACATCACACCGATGAGAACTGCAATGCAACAATTCCACAAATTTCCAAATCTAACACCAATCTTCTTCAGACATGATGCAAAACATGGATCTCCAGCTGCTGGACTTAGATAAGGCACAATATTCAAGAAGAATGCAAGAAGAATTCTTCTCCACAAACCAGACACACTTACTTGAAATCAATAGGGAGGTAGACAAAGTCATACGCTGACTCAGGTTCATTGGGATCCTCCAAGTGCGAGTTACTGTGTAAACAGTGCCTGTCCAGTAGCTGTAGGAGCATAGCTTGACTGTTTTGTTCATGCCAATTTGCAATTAGTTCGACTAACATCGAATATATACACAACCCATTGAATGTGTATCATGTATTTCAATGTGTATTAAGATTGCAGGAAAAAAACTGCACCTGTATTTGTTGGGAATATTCCTGATCATGAGTGTTGTGCGAGTAGACTCATCAGATTGCAGCTCTTTCTCATCAAACATGTACTGCAAAGGAACAGACTCATTAGACAAACACTTCATAGGCAAACAGGATCTTCCAGCACTAGAAGGGCCATCCCTGGAACCCATCATCTTCCCACCACCCGAGCCTCCTTGCAGGTGGATCATTGGCTCACACTTTCCAAACCCACTACTACTGTTGGCTAAGTTCCTCTTCCTCCGACTGGCTGGAACAGGTCCATCTCCCCCCCTTGTTTGACTAGCAAGAGAGTTATCTTCCCTACCAAGACTTTCTGAAGCCAGACTCACACAATTGTCTCCTACTACTGTTCCTGCTGCTGCTGATGAAAATCCACTATTGTACCCTGTTGTCCCTATTGTCGTCCTTCCACTGCCACCTCCTCGTCCAAAGGGTAAACTATGTTCAACACCCATTAACAGAGACACTCCACCACTGCCTTGGCCTTGAGGAACTGTGGGGGGCATAGCTGGACCATATGACAGTGACTGCATCTGAGTGGCTAGACTGTTCCACTGCTGTGGGTGGTGGACCAATCCCATGGGTGACAGTGGTGTGCCACCAGGTATTGGCCCATAACCTGTCCATACATATGGAGGCCCAGTTTGTGGGCCTGCCCCTGATGCAATGGCCTGACTCGGAGCTCCTGTACAATCTGCATTCCAACTCATATATAGGGGTGCTGGACCTCCTCCACCTGCTGCCGCTGTGCCCAATATTGATGATTGATTGCTTGCCCCACCAGCAGCAGCAGCAAATAATGGAGGAGCATTCTGTTGTTGGTTCTGAACTTGGGCTTGCTGGGCCTGCACCCGGGCCTTGTATGCCTGACCTCCTGGTCGGCTGAATTCAATCTTTACCTTTTTGCCACCAATTTCTTGATTGTCAAGAGCCTTTAATGCCTTGGCTGCATCACGAACATCATAAAATTCAACAAACTTATGCATCTTCTTTGCAGGAGTCTCTCTCAACTCCTTCACAGTGCCTGCCACACCACATTGATGCAAAACACACAACATGAGTTCATCATCATAAATGTGTTAAATCTGAAATTGGGGGGTGAAGAAAGCAAGCAAGATTGGAGAAGAGATGGCAGCAGGCACTTCATCATGATAAAAGTCTTTTATACTAACTGTTCACTGTAGACCTCATCATCCACACAGAGAAAAAGAGATGCTACACAATGGCAAAACATCAAAGCCCATGTCAACATAACAACAACAACAGCAACCACACAATCACCAAGTTCGGATGCACATACCATACTTCTCGAATGCAGCCTGCAGTGTCTCCAGAGACATTTCAGCATCTAAGTTGAACACCACAAGAGTACCTTGATTGAGACCATCAGCACCAGCAGCAGCACCTACTGCTACAGTGTACTGCGCCCACATCACTTTGCCTGCAATCAAACCTCGGGTGGTGGTAGTCACACCCTGTACATCCCCCCCACCCCATGAAGACGAATCATCTGGACCTCCTCTATTTTCTGCATGTTTTGCTGCTGCCCTCTCTTGTTTGTCATGATGTCTGGATTCACTTGGTAGAGAGGATGATGATCCTGCAGCAGAGCAGCAATGCTGCTGCTGCTGCCTTTGCAATCGCTGCTGCATGCGCTGCTGGTACCAAAGATGCTGCTGTTGTATATCAGCAAGTGCCTCCTTGGTATGTCGGAGATCATAATAGTGTACAATGACAAGACCTTCCTTGATCCTCTCCATGCCCATTGCACGAACAGGACCCCACAATTCCATTTCTTGCTTCAGCTGATGCTCATCCATATCACTTGGGACTCCATTTAGCAAAAGAGCTCGTGACACATGCTCACGCCCTGATACTGAAGGCTGCTGAGTTGAAGCGAGGCTGTTGTTTCCAGAAAACATCATTGTTGGACATCCCATTGATATGAAGGGCTGAATTGCCATTGATGCAGCAGCATACGGATGCTGCTGCTGCACTGGATGAGAATGGACAGGTTGCCCAAGTCCTATAGCAGGAGTCATGGGTGCATGAATCACCACTGAAGAGCCTGCAGAGCCCTGATGATGATGCTGAACTATATCAGGCACTCCAAGGTGTTCCCAGGATGTGGTTGACAAAGCTCCTGTACCAGGTGCAAAGCTGACTGCAGCACCATTGTTGCAGAAGAGTGGAACCAATGGGCCAGCTACACCATAATCAGAAGCAGCAGCACCGCCATAAACCATCCGACTTGGTGGCAGCTGCCCGACATCAACAACACCCTGGGTGAAGATATGTGCTTGCTCTATGTGATAAGGAGTTGGAAGTGCCATGTGCAATACACCTGCAGGTGGCAGCACAGGGGCTAATGCTGCTGCACACAAGGATTGAGGAGGTGTGTATTCACGGGCATTGGGATCCAGCAACACTTGCTTCCCATTGTGATCAAGGACCATTTGTTTCCCATCATGGCAAGAAGATGAGGGGGGTGAAACAATGAGGTACGCTGGAAGCCCATTCGCATGTTGTTGATGATGTTGTAATAGCCCATCACTGTTTGCCATCTGCTGCATCACTGCAAACTCTTTGTCCACCATACTCTGGTCTGACAACACAAGTGTGGGTGGTTGTGCCAGCCCTTGTGAATAAGATGATGACATCTGAGAATCATAAATCCTCATGCCAGACTGCTGCTGCTGTTGTTGCAGCTGTGTGTTATATTCCACAACAACCTGCTGACCTTGTGTTGTGCAATTCCTTTCAACCATCTCCAAAGACGATGCACAGGCACACACTCCGTTCACCAAAGGAGGAGGCTCAGTACTATTACTCCCACATGTCTGCTGCTGCTGATGATGATGATTCACTGCTACTACAATGCCCTCTGGAGCTGAATCTCTTTCGTCCCCAGATTTCAAGCTCATTGTTACCTGCCTCTCCACACCCTCCTCCTCCTTGAGAGCTGTCGTCATTGTAACTTGGTACCTGCTGCTGCTTAAGTCTGCTGTAGCAGCAGCCATGGACACCACCACCCCATTGATTGGAAACCCACCTCCATCCACCACACTCTCTGAAGAGCCCAAGCATGCATGCTGCTGCTGCACCACCACCTTGGGTAAACTCTCACTCGTATTCACAGTCTCTGGACTGGATGCTGCAGAAGAAGAAGAAGATGCAGCAGCCTGCTTGAGGTCCCTCACTGCAACTATCTTCCCACCCATTGTGCCCGCCCGCTCACACCAGCAGACAGATGTTTGTGAGCTGCTGCAGCTGAATGGGTTGTTGCAAGAGCGATTAATCTCACGTCCAACAGCCAGCCAGCGACTACTACAGTTTACAAATCCGGATCATCTCATCTTAAGAGCTGAAGAAGAAGAAGAAGAAGAATTCATGGACGCACATCATCATCATCCGGCAAGATCTTCTGCAGCACCACTGCGACATGAGTCTTTCTTTCTTGCTTAACCTGTCAAAGGAAAAAACCACGCAGAGTCTTAGACCGGTCTTGCAGCTTTTCCGAGAGACCCACAAAAAAAAAGCCCCACTGCAACAACGATGACGACCATAAATACTTGCAACTGAACAACAGCAGCAGTAGCCATTGCGGAGGAATCATGAGCTGCAACATGCACATAACAATAATAATGTGGAAAGCTCACAAAACCCAAAAATCCCAAAGAACACAAGAAAAAGAAGAAGAAGAATCTCTAGTCCTCTCTACTGCATGCATGCATGCATGTATGTCGTTCAAGGAAAGTTCATCAAAGTGAGTCCGAGGTCCGTGGTGTGTTCTAAGATGATTTCCAAGAGAGATTTTCTTCAAGAAGTAGAAGATGTTCTCAGAAAGACGCACAGAGACAGAGAGAGAGAGAGAGCGAGAGAGAATTCAGACATCTATGTATGGTATGGGAGTGGGGACCACCACCACCACCACGCTGCTTTATGTCATACGGACCGAGACATACGGCGCTTGTCAGGATTCTCGGAGGATTCTCTTCTCTACTGCTACCATAAAAAAACCCAAAACAAAACAAAACCCAATACCCAAAACAACCCCGAGCAACAACAAGACTCATAAGACAAGAGCACCCACAACAGCAAGCAACAAGACTCATTCATTCTCCAACACAACAGAAAGAAACAATCGCAGAAGAAAAGAACAACATCAACTACTACTACTACTACTACTCACAGAAGCGCTCAAAGAAGAAAGAAAGAAACACACACACACACACTCGAGAATGAGAAACAGCTACCACAGCAAAGAAGAAGAGAAACCCAACTAGGGAATATTGGGAAGAAACTAAAATATAAAAAAAACAACAACAACAACAAAATCCAGACAGCAAAAAAACCAAAGATGGATGATGATCACAACTGCGATCAGCTATTCTTTTCTTTTCTTTTTCTTTTTCCAGCATCTGCAGCATACAAAACACAAGTAGAAAATATTATGTGACAATTGGGTAGATGTGTAGGTACCCAGGAAGAAGAAGAAGAAGAAGAAGAGGAAGAGGAAGAAAAGAAACCTTCAAAAAGACAAGAAGTGTCTGAAGAAGAAGAAGAAGTGTAGGGGGAGAGAGTCCGAGGTTAGTCAGCAGTAGAAATTTTTTTTTACCTAAGAGTTTCTTTTGTCTGTCACCCAGTCTCCACAACACTAGGAACAAAACAATTGCAAACCCAAGTCAGGAACAAAGAAAACACAGAAAAAGACAAAAGGCAGCCAGGAAGAAGCAGAAGCAAAGGAAGCGAGGAAAGGAAATGCATGCAGTTCCAGAGAATGAAGAAAACCAAAAAAAGAACAAAAAAACAAAAAAAAATTCCTTCGCAAGGAATTTTTCTCCAAAACAAAAAATAAAAATAGAGACTCCAGGAGATTGTAGAACCTCCAAAAAAATGAGAACCGGATTAAGAAGATGTAAATCTCGCGAGAAGAACAAGACGAGGAAGAAGACAAGCGCGCGGGCGAGCGAGGGAGCGAGCGAGCGAGATAGAGCGAGCGCGAGCAGTAGCCCGTAACCAGGCGGGCAGGCGGGCAGGCGGGCAAGGCGGTAAAGAGGCAGGGTGGTGGGGGAAGCGAACTAGCGGAGTGGCGGCGGAGGCGCAAGTGGTAAACACCGTAGTCGGAGGCGAGCGGTACGTAGCCGGAGGTCACAAAGGCGGTATACCGCCCAGTAATTGATTTTCAATTTTTCAATTTTGGAATAATCCCCGAATAATTAATTAATTAATTAATTAATTAAACCTAAGTTCAACCCTTAATCATTATAAAGGATATAACTTATAACTAAACCCAATAACTTGTCATAATTGAAATTTTTAATTAATTTAACAGTAATAAGTACCATATCATAATATAATTTATTTAAGCTAATGGTATAATAACAAAACTATGTAAATTATCTTAATTAAAATTTAATATGCAATATACTTAATTAATTTATAGTTCTAAGTTGTAACCAATGGGGGTAGGCTATACTAACTATATGGGAGTTTTTTTTTTTTAATAAAACAATTTAAACTTTTATTTTGAAAAACCCAAGTTAAATAAAAGTTCAAAAACTAAACCCATTATCCAATGGGTTTTGCATGTTTACCCAAAACTAAATTAATCAAACACCCTAAATATTAAATAAGCTAATAACTAAAGTGTCATTAACACCTCCCTTGAAATGTGTTAATTAGCCTTAATCAAACCCCACTTGGTAGCCCTAGGCTAATTAGTAGTACAACACCAACTAACTTCAAAGTTCAGATCTACTATTATTATATGACTATTATTATTATTAATATTTAGCCTATATTACTTTTAGGCTAAATAAAGAGTAGTTTGGTGGTGGTGTTTTTTTTTTTTTTCTTTGGGTTGTATTTTTTTTTTTTGTCTTTGAGTTAACACTAGTTAGTAGTGTATATTTCATCAACACTTTGAATTTTTGAATAAAGTTTTGTTATAAAAACTATTAAACTGGAAAATAAATAAATAAATAAAATTTCAACATTGATGTATGGAATTTAGGGTTTTTTTTCCATAAACAATATGCAACACCCAAAGAACCTATAAAGATGTGTTACTCTCTAATTGTTTTGTAATAGTTAGTCTTAAAAAAATTTCAATTCTTCATCACTTACCATCATCAATTACATTTCTAGCAATAAAATTAAGTCTATTATTTACAAAGTGAAAAAAAAAGGGGGAAAAATAACAACTTGAAACCCAAATGTTGTTCTTGGCTGTTGTAGAGAAGATGTGAAAGGGAAATTATTATTATTATTATTATTATTATTATCATCATCATTATTATTCATTGAGAAATAATTCAGAAATCTACTATATTTTATGTTTAGTTCATGATGGGAAGAAACATGCAAAACCCCCAAAATATAAAATATAGAAAAAAGAAAAAAAAATTGAATTCCAAATATTCATAATGCAATTCAACTTGATTAAGTTGAATTATATTTTTTATTAAAATATAAAAAACAAGAAAAAAAAAAACAATAACAAACCAAAAACAACCATGCACACAATGATGAGCATACTTGTCTTATTAGGTCTATAAACTATTCTAAAAATTCTCTTTTAACCTACTCTCAAATATTTTATTTCCTCTTCTTTAGCTAAAAAATTGCTTCAAAAATACAAAAAAAAATAAATTGTGTTTTTTAATTCATTAATTAATTAATTAATTAATTTAATGGGTGTAGTGGGTATATATGGTATGACTGACTTGACTGACTTTCAAACCAAACCATTTCAGACAAAATATGACTCCAAAAGTTACACCAGATCATGGCAAATCTTACTCCTTGTCATTGCCATAAATATGGTGACTTCAGCAAAGTGTCACCCTTGGGAGTTAGGGAATAGCCATAATTCATTGACTTGATTTTGTTATTATTATTATTGCTATGTCCCGAAACCGCCCCCCCACCTCGCCCCACCCAAAAAAAAACCCTACCCAATTGTTGTCTTCAGTCTAAACCCTAAACCCTAAACCCTCACACACCTCGTGCCTCACCCCTCGCCTAAACGCCACCCTTTTTGCATGCATGGTATGGCATGTCTTTCAACTTCAAAAAGGTGGCAACTTATTAATTGTTTCGTTCGACATATTGAATTCATCAACTTTCATCACTCACAATGTCTCTTACAAAATATCATGATATGATGTATTGAAAAAGGGTTTAGGGTTTAGGTTTTAGGGTTTAGGGTTTAGTATATGTAACGTTTGTGTAGAAGAAGAGCACCTTGTTGACTGAAAATTAACAATATTGTGATTGAAAAAACATATACGGAATTTTTTCTTGAAATCTATTAACATTTCACACCCTTCCCCCCTCCCCCAAATCCCCTCAAATATATCACAAAAAATTCAAACAATTCATCATAATGTATTTAAGATTTTGAATTCTCATGTAACCTATTGAATTGAGAAAGTTTTCTGAATGTTCATAAATCCCAACTATTTCAACTCTTCACTTTTATGTCAAAAAATGCAAGTTCAAGTGCACTTGTTTGTTTGTGTGTGTGTGTGTGTGTGTGTGTGTGTGTATAGAACATAAAAACACTCACACACACAAGTATATATTCCATTCACTTATGGGGATTTTTTTGGGCATTCTTTGGTTCCACTTAGGTCATGCCATAGATTGATTGCACTTAATTATGCCTTAGGGTTTAGGGTTTACCATGTGTTCATTAGGGTTTTAGGGTTTACACAACCCTTTTGTCGCATGATGTCCTCCTCCTGGTGTCAAAACCTACGGGCAACTCAAATGGGTTTAGTTTTTTGGCTTTGGATTTAGGATTCAAGCACAACGAGAAGAGAGAAGCAAATAGGACACCGACCCGGAAGAAAGACTTGAGCATCTTGAACTATATAACCGTGTACGTAGGTGGTAATTGGGTCAACTCGTAAATTACAATTTTAGCCTAATTTTTTTGGTTTTTTTTCATGTCACAAAGACGGGGCGGGGGGGGAGTTGGAATGGTCGGTGGAATAACTCATGTACTATGCAAAGATGGTTGGAATTTTGTGTGGGGAAAAAGAGGGGCGGGGGGGGGGGGGGGGACGGGGGGGGGGGAAAGGGGGGGGGGGGGCAACTGGCCCGCCCCCACAGCGCGGCCCGCCCCCACGCGGCCAGC
>Ga0116231_10005906_pt1 | contig 23809 bp, 18 predicted proteins | sample S1TSphgellanicum_2_FD_89695 | JGI IMG/M metagenome (GOLD analysis project Ga0116231, IMG submission 89695) | Host-associated microbial communities from peat moss isolated from Minnesota, USA - S1T2_Fd - Sphagnum magellanicum MG | ecosystem: Host-associated > Plants > Peat moss > Unclassified...
CGAATCGGACATCGCAAACTGGTCGATTACCGACTTTTAGTGGTCGGGAGTCAAACTGCCAGTTTGACTCCCGGCCCTTCTTTTGCCCATAACTTGCGCTACAGATGTCCAAATCTCCAATGCGAGGGCATTTTAGACATGTACGCTTCGAGACCTTTCCAATGACACCAAAAACACCCCAAATGCGAGGTGTTTTGCCCCTTGCTATCGAGCTCTGAACATTTGGGAGTCCCGGAAGACTCCTAACCTCCAACTTTTCCAAGTGTTGGGCTTCACCCCCACACTTGGCCAAAGTGGGGTTGCGACATATAACCCAACCTCAAGTTGACACCTTTTTGTTGGAATCAGCATACGAACCAGATTGTGGAATTTGAAACTGCAATTGGAATTTTGAAAAACCATTATTAAACATAGGTCAGGTTCTTTAGGTGTGTGAATTGATTTTTAAAAAAGTTGATGTGTTGTTGACCGTGTCACTTGCTCATTGGTCAAGAGGAGGGGGTTTTATTACACATAAATTTTCTCCTTTCTCTCCTCTAGTTTTTAGATTCTAGTTTTTACCTGGATGGTTCAACTTTTTCCCAGAATATGGTTACACCTTGTAACATGTGAGAGGAGCCGAATTACTAAAACTGTCTCAGTGTATTTGCAACTTGACTATATTAGGTGATCTGACTCCTCTCATCGTTAACCTAATACAAAACCGCCCACTCACTCCTGATAACTCATTACTAGATATAAGGCGGCTTCCATTTACATTGCAACAAAATGCAAAGTGTTTTACAATATTATTATGACTTCGTGGAATGGACTTGAAACATTTGATATTTCGATTAATTAGAACGTTTCTTAGTCATGCAAGTGTTCACCTTGCTTTTGTAACCCATTCGAACCACAAATTGTGTCGTATCACTGTCATGTGAGTTTTTATTTTCTGTCAAGAGTGACACTCTGTAACAAGTTTCTAACTTTAGGGTTTTGAGTGTGAACATAAAATGATTTTAGGATTTTTCAAGGAAGCATGTTTTTTTTTTGTTGGCGGTTGGTAATGTTTACTCTCGACAGTTTGGAAACAAGGAAGAGTATTGAATGGAGATGAGGTGATGTTTGATGGCATTGAAATCTTTGTGTTGTTTTCTTTTATTTGGGATGTGTGTGTTCCTGCTGGACTTAGGATGACTGTGTGACAAGGGAGTTGCCAAGTGAAGTGCGCTTGACAGAAATCTCGCGGTGTAGTGGCGGAAGGATGAACAACAAAGTAGATAAATAGTGTGGTTTTGGCTTTGAAAGATAGGGAAGTTGTTCAAGACTTGTTTTTGGATCTCTATTTCGAATTGAAGTACATTAATTTGTTGTGCAATGTATTTAAGGAGGCAAAAATTCTATCCAAGAGTTGGTTTTGATGGTTGATAAGGGGGATGATGAAAAGTTTAGAGGTCTCGAGAGTGATGAAAAATTCTTTTCAAAATGTGTGTTTGGGTTGATTTGTATGTGGGTTTTGTTGGTTTGCATTTCATGAAAAAATACCTTGATTTTTTGGAACTCTGAAGAATTGCAACAGTCCATTGAAGTTACGAGGTGAATCATACAAAAGAGGATTGTGGTTTTTTGTAAGACTTTTGAAATAGTCATTGGGGGAAGTGGATATGTGTTGTTTTCCTATTTTTATGTTTTGTCAAATGGAGGGATGGTGTCAAGAACATTGGATTATGTGATTTGTGTGGGTTGAGGGATTTATGTCACCAAATGTAGACAAGAATTTGAATTCCCGTGGAAGTCCAATGTGGTCCTGGGTTCGTGTGGTTTGAAGAATTTGAAAAGAAGAAAGAAAGCCAGTGGGCTCAAAAGAGAGAGATTAGAATGATCTGACCCCTTAGAAACCTCAAGCCTCTCTTTGATGAAGAAGGCAGTGTCTTATGTGGTTACTGGACATAACTTAGGTAGCCTCTGGCTCATGCCAATGTGAAACTTTGAGAATGTATTTCACATTCAGTATGTATATAATTTGTGTTATGTTTGTTTTGTGTCCTAGTTTTTGGTATTAGAGTAGGTCGAATTAAGTACACATCTATTAATTTGGAACAACATTATGTGTGGTGGATTGTGTTATGTCTTGAGAAACTATGTCTGATTTTGATTTAGACCAATTTATGACTAATCTTCAAATAATCCATGATCAGCAGATTGTTAAGAGTTTCAACAACTCTTTTAGTCAACCATTCCCTCAAGTTGGATCTGTTGTCTTAAGGTTGGTTGGATTTGGGGTGTTGATTGTGGTGGGATCCAACCTTGCAGAGGCACAAGTTGGAGACATTGTTGTCAAAGTCACACATAATGGATATGTGTCTAGGGTGAGAGTGTGGGTAAAGTTACAAGATGAAACAAGTGGCTGGTACAAGCATTGGGATGATTGATTCTACCTTGGTTTCCCAGTGTAATAATGTGTCCCTAATAAATTAGGGATTGTTTCTGTTGACATTGGGCCGCAGTGATCCAACCTTGCAGAGGCACAAGTTGGAGACATCGTTATCAAAGTCACACATAATGGATGTGTGTCTAGGGTGAGAGTGTGGGTAAAGTTACAAGATGAAACAAGTCGCTGGTACAAGCATTGGGATGATTGATTCTACCTTGGTTTCCCTAATAAATTAGGGGTTGTTTCACCGATAATTGTTGACATTGGGCCACAGTGAACCAGCACCCACCAGCACACATCCACTGGATGTCCGCTATTACTTCAGTTGTCGATGAACCTAAACTGAGTTAATATTTGGTTTCACCTTGGTGTAGGAAATAGGTCTCATATGTAGGTAGATAGGTAGGAAAATAAGTAGCTAAGATGGTTTATCATAGGAATGAACTGTTTTTTTACTACCTACTAACTACCTGCTTGTGGGGTTGTTAGTAGGTAGGTGAAAAGAAAATGCAACTGAGTTAACCACCATGGTTAGCTCGTGAACTGAAATCGAACAGAAAACTGTTTACTAACCACTTACCATTCATCCTTCATGGTGCACTAGTGGGTGCTGGTTCACTGTGGCCCTGATATTGGGGACCTGCTTGGCTAATGTATGGGAAACACTTTAATGTGCCAAAGCCTTAGTTGCCTTGCCTTTGCCACACTTTAATGTGCTATAAAGGCAAGGCAAATATGGCTTTGGCACACAGTGAAATGTTTTCCCAAATTTGTCAAGCATGTCCCCAATGTCAACAATTATTGGTGAACAATGGGTAATTAGCTAGCTATGTAGGAAAATCACTACAAATTTTATATTACCTAAAAAATGTGGGAGAATTGACGGGACTATTACAAAGGTTATCCAGTGTCAGAAAAGGAGCTGCCTTGCTCAGTTTGGGAACATTGCACAATTGTCCAAGGTGACATGGTGTTTCTTTCAGTGACAAATTTTTGCCAGATTTTGACATAGAAAAAATGGCCCAAATTTGCCAGATTTCAAAGTTAAAATCTCCAAGTCATCAGTTTTTTTAATGGTAAGTTGTAGTAGGTAGCCAAGATTATAGAAGGATTCTGTTTTTTTCTCTCTTACTTTCAGTTCTAGTACATAGCCAAATTTGGCTAAATTATTTTATGGATGATTGCCACTTTGACTCTATCACAAAATCGGTAAGAGGAACCTAAAGTCAACCTAACAATAGGAACAAAAAGTTCTTGAAAACACGACAAATATTTCCGACAAACTCTTGACCAGTTTTCCAATGGAATCTTGCTAAGATAATAAACTGAAGGGTAAAGTCAAACCACCACGCTGCAATGCACATTATGTAATTATACGTAACTTTACTAATATGAATGCATTTCATGTAATTATATATAAATTTACTAATATCGTAACCCCAAGTTACCTCCACTTTTGGCTAAATATTCATATAATTACATGAAATGCATTCATAGTATTTGGTGCCATTTCTTTCACTATTTAACTATTTCAATTAAAAACATTCGAAGAAGTCAATGGGATTGAAAACTTTTGTTAACTTGTAATAGAATTTTTGTATGAATTTTAGGAGTAAGTTTTTAAGGAGCCCCCGACACTAGGGGAACCTGACAATGTAAAAAACTCCCTTTTTATTTCTCTGTGTATTTTGAGGGATCTCCCCCAGCAGAAGAACCCTAGTGCGTTATGCCAGGGAGCTCCCCCAATTGTATATGTTCCCATGTTCCCATGGAAATATTTCTCCTTTATGAAATGGGAAAGACATGAGGAAATAAAAAGAGAGTTGTTTAAGTAAGGGGAGGTTCTAGTACTTGTGCATTCTCCTGAGGTTTGGGAACACCCTCGGGCTCATGCGCTTGGGTGCCCCCTCCCACAGGGGAACGCACTCATACAGGAACACTCCCCTACAACATAACTGCAGAGGAAGATGCACAGTGTGAAACATTTTCTGGGGCTGAGCACACATAACCCTATTACATGTCTTATTATTATATAATATAAATATGGGTTTGTCATTTCTCGCAATATTTAATGATTTTTGGAGAATACAAACTACCGATTATTATTGTCGGCTTCAGAGTCCCATCATTTTTGGGGTGATGATTTTTTTTTTCCACTCGGGGATCCAAAAAAAGTGGGGCCTGTGATTGTGCAAAATCACTTTTTTGAAAAAAATTGCCCAAAGTTGCCATATTTTGAGGGATCTTTTTTGAAATTGTCATATTTAGATGATAGATTCTAACAAGTTTTGAATATTTTCTACTTTCCTCTTTGAACTGTAGCCAAATTTGGCTAAGTGCCTTACTGAATGATTTCGAATCCACATACCTCACGAAATTGCGAAAAAGAATCCTGTTTCAGACACCAATTTATCACATTTCATTTTGTAACTAAGTGCACAAGTAATGTGCAAGAACCTTGTCTGTAAATAGCTATTACACATTCAACTACCTATTATTTCACGCAAGATAACTAAAGAAACTAAACCCTAAACCAAATCCAGCAATTCCATTGGCTTGAAAAAGAAATCTTTAGCTTACACACAATCCTATTCTGCTGAACATTGAAAATAAATGATACAAATGTTTTGATCAAGTCAACTTTGTAATTGTCGTCAAATGGATCTCTCTGGTCCGAGTATTGACGTTAAATTAAAAGAAAGAAAGAAAGAAAGATCCATTAGACCCTTTCCACCATTAGTGCTTTAAAATTCTCACAAACCAGGTACTGAGTGATGTTGACGCCCTGGGCTCCCTGGGGACATCCCTTCGTTCTTGCCTGTTGACTATCTTTGTTCTTGGCTTTGCAATAAGATTTTCTTATTTGCTCCAAAAAAATTCTCTCACAAACCCACCAAACCCAATTAGACTATCTTTGTTCTTTGCTTTGCAAAAAGATTTTCTTATTTGCTCCAAAAAAATTCTCCCACAAACCCACCACACCCTATTACAAATTGAACCGTTGGTTCACTCAACATAAATAAGTGCCACTTTAGACAAGGGTCCAGGGCCCAAAAGCCCAGGTATCAATTTGAACCAAATTGAACCCTTCTTTGCATTAAAAAGTCACTTTTTCTTTAATGATAGAGTGAGTGTGTTGAAGATCCAATGTCAAAAATGGGTGACTGACATGTGAGAGAATTAAGTTAACTTTGGTTTTTTTCTTTTTTTTCTTTCTTTCATGATGGTTTTAATTTTTTGTTTTTTTTTCGTGATTTACATTTTTATTCTTTTAAAAAAAATTCTGTATTCTTAGTACACACAATGGATTTTCTTTTTAACTTTTTTATTTTCTTCATCTTTATTTTTCATTGCAATTATTTTAAATTTTGTTGAATGTTTTCTTGTTTGGAATGGGAATCAATTTAGGATTTATCGTAAATTCAAATTTCTTTTCACTTGTGAAAATTGATTTTGAACTTTTCACTTTTTGTTCCACCTTTTGATTCAACTCCATTTTATGCACTTGAAAAAAATTAAAATGCACTCCTTTTAACAATCACCTTACAAGGATCCACAAAACTAGTTATGTGAACTTAAAAATTGGTCAAAAATAGGTGAGTTAGTGTGCGCTCAACAACATCTTCGATCCATAGCATGTCTTTCATTTTCATAAAATTTGAACAAAGACAAAACAGAATAATTAAAAAAACAAAAAAACAAAAAAATGGGCAACCTTGGACCTTGGTTTACACTTTTGTTCTCCAAACTATGAGCTTTCCTTAAGCTTTTTTTTTTGGTTTAGACCAATTGGTTTTCCCTTCAAAACAATGTCATGTAAGCTAAATCACAATTTGATTTGTCTTGGTCCTGAACCCTTGTCTAAATGCCATGGGATCAATTTAAAGCTCTTGACCAATAGGGATGCTTGATTCATTGGACCTTACTCCTTGGAGCCTTGTTTAAAGTGATCTTTAAAATAATAAAATCAAATCACCAAATCCAACAATTCCATTAGTCATAACATTTGATTTTCACACATTCATACAGGCTTATTTAACACCCTCTCTGTGTATGTTAATACACTCATAATCAGTTTCCGGACTGCATTTGCTCATAGGTCCAAACAAGGAGGGTTATAACACATAATTTTATCCTTTCTCTCCTCTATTTTTCAGTTTTTACTTACCTGGTTCAATTGATAGTCCAGAAACTGATTATTGGGCGAGAAGAGCCGAATTACCAATATAGTCTCAACCCATTCCTGCCTTGAGTACATTCGATAATCCAGCTCCTCTGGCCAGTCACCTATTCTATCTATGAAGGAAGGTAGTTTGCTTTGTAATTATGAGATCCATCGAACTTGGATGCTTCAGATCATGTTCTTGCTATCTTTGGAAAGCTCTGGATGAGGAGGGGTGTATGGGGTTGGTTCCGCGATGTCTGGACTAGCGGTGCAATTTTTTTTGAATATTGAATGATTTCTTCACTTAAAATTAAATTAAATTGTAGCTAAAAACTTCGGAGTAATTGGAGAGGTCTTGATGAGCAGGATTTAATGGAATTTATTTGGTAAGATTTGGATTCAGAATGTCGGAGATATTGATTTAAAAAGGATTTCTGCCACTAAAAATTCAAAAAAATTTCAAAAAACCAGGTTTTGGAAGGAAAAATCAGTTGAGGACGTGGTAACACTTGGGTCAACGGCACAGGCCAGTCTAGTACATATTATAACGCGTGTCTGCACACGTATCTGTATACAGACATGGTTGAAAAAGATTAGTGCACAAAAGTCAAGTCCCTGTTAGTGGAAATATTGGCCGAAAAGAAAATAATAATATATAAGTATTGTACACAGTGTAATTATTTAAATGCGTACCTATTTTGGGTTTGGTGACCTGAAGTCGGCGGATCAAAAGACGCGGACGCGCTACGCTAAATGGAGGGACTAGCCTTTCTTTAAAAATTTGTGGACGGTGGCATGGGTGACAACGGCAAGCAGAGTGTGGATTCAGATGTGGCGACAATTTCAGGTTTGGGCAAAAAAAGTAACTGGCTTCAGCCATTATATTATAAGTGCCCTTGGGCGATGTTATAACCATATAGATTGCAAGAACTGGCACTTGTCTCTTTGCATCCCTCACTTTCTGGCTATCTACACTATTCCTATCTTAGGAATATGGCAAAAAGCATGACTAAAGGGTTGCAAAATAGCACCCATGTATCAAAACAAAAATGGGCTGACCCAAAACTGGCTGCAGTCATGGAAACTAAAGGCAAAACATTATTTGAATTGGCCCCGTCCATTTGCTGTCATCCCTAGCCTAGCTCTCAAATGCAGCTGCATATGGAAAACAATTCAGAGTGAAGAAATTTTGTTCATACATAGCAACAAGTTGCAAATGAGGGTTCAATCAATTCCATAGTTAGCTTTAAAAAAATGACATAGAACTGAAACACCTCTCATCTTCAACCAAACCAAGAGTATGAGTCATGGCTATCTCTGCTAACTTAAGGTATTTTGGAAATGTATGGGACAAAAGCTGAGAAGTGTTAATGACCTTCCACAAACGAATAAAGGGATTAACAATATGGGGGTTCACCTTGTTAGTAACTAATGTTGATACTTTTGCCTTTGCTTGAACTGCATTAAACTTCATTGTCAACTTGAACAATCCTTGCTGAGCATCCAAATCCCATTCAAAAATAATGGCAAGCACCATTGGTCATGATTTGCCACCTATGGCAACTCCACATGCACGTGGATTGTCATAGAGTTCTTTTACACCTCCAAATGGGTTGGAAAAGTCATGTTTGCATCTGCCTATAGCCAATATTGGGGATAAACCATTCCCATGGCATTGAGTATCATATGTTTGGGAAACCGAACATTTAGCTCCTTAATCAAGCCTACATCAAACCTGCAATAGCCTTTGTTAGTTCCAACCTCAACCAATAGCCCAATTTTTTGCATTAGTTGAAAGATATTCCAATATAAAATGAACTAACCTAGAAATCCTACAATATGGAACAAACAAAATAACAAACAATAGAAATATGAAAAAGGATTTTTGTTTGGAATTTTATTTTTACAATCAACTTTTACATGAACAATTGTTGTTTGTGTCATTGGAAGCATCATTCTTGTTTTTGAATAGACAGTACCCAAATGAACCCATATTTTTTCACCATTCAACACAAAAACAAGGTGTTTAATAACATCACAATTATAATCTATGACCCACTTCAAGTGGATTTGTTGATGATTACATACCATCAAACCGTTCAATGACCAAAATTCATCACTAGTGAATACAATGTTGTTGTTAGAATATAGCTTATAATGTTGGTCTTGGTAGACCTTCATAGTTACAATGAAGTTGCAAATAAAGACATTTCGTCTTTGAGCAAACTTTGACAATGAACCAATTCTTTCCATCAATGGAAGCATGGTAATAATTCCAAGGAGCAAATGTAGGTTTGTGAGGAGGCCCAAGTTGACCTGTAATAACAACATTCCAATATATTGCCACATTAGATAACTAGAAAATGGAAAATCTTCATATAGTTACAACAAAATATTTGTTGTTATTACATCTTGTAAAGGCCCAAGAAGCAGACCATTTTAAACCATAAGAAATTAAAACATCTTAACATTTCTCATTAAAAGGTTTCATTTGATCAAAATTGAAATGATTAAACCAACATCAAATATTCAAACTGTGCACATAATTGATCAAAGTTAATCAAAATGACCAATTGATATGTATAGATTTCTATGACTAATTGAATGAAATCAAGTTTTCAATGATATTAACCCAAATTTGTTGTAAAGTCCAAATTGAAAGGTTTTATTGATAAAAAATGAAATCATTAAATTAACATCAAAATGAAAAATCAGACAAAATAATGTGTCATTAGAATTTTTGATCAAATTGATCAAAAGAAATTTTTGAAAAAAAAAAAACTAATTAAAGGCGCCAAACTAGAAGGATGTTTTATCAAGAATTTAGGAGTATACTAATATCTAAATGAATGATTAAATAAGTGAGTCATAGACAAGAAATTAAATTTTAGACTTTGATTTTATTTTCAATTTTTAAAAAGTCAATAGACTTTAATATGACTAATTAATAAGTGACGCACCCCTAAATTCTTTGAAAGACTTAAATGCGAATTTAAAAGTGAAAGCAATGAAAGAAAATGGAGGTGGGGTATGTTTTTTAGTTTACAGCATTTTGGGGGTAAGAGGGGTGTGTTGGAGTTCCAGGGTGAAGATTAAGACGAATGACAAGTGGGTCAATTATTCACATGGACCTGCACAAACCAAACAACAAGTTGGTTAGTGCATAGTTGAAGCACTTTCAGTGCATAAACGAGTCATGGGCATACATGGATTCATAAGATTCACCATAGCCCAGATTTGGGGGAAGCCACCACTTTCCCCCTTATAATATTCGTTATGACTTGCCATGGGGGCTGCACCCAAGTGTCATTTTTTTTTTAGACTCCCAAGTTTAGAGTCTTGAAATTCTCAAATTTGGGATTTTCGCCACTTTGGATGCTTATAACTTTTTGTGCAAACTTTTGATTGAGGTGAGGTCGAAAGTAAAGTTGTAGCCCTTATTAAGAGCTTACCAACAATTTGTGGCATGCCCCTTATACATTTGTAATTTAGGGCGATTCTTGATTTTTAGTGGTCAGGAATCAAATTGACACTTTAACTCCTAGCCTTTCTTTCGGCCATAACTTGTGTTATAAATATTCAAATGGATCATGCAAGCCTATTTTAGACATTTAAATTTCAAGAACTTTCTAATGGTATAGGAAACTTTTCAATCTAATGAGTTTTGATCCTTTTTATCACTTTCTAAAAAATTAAGAATCCTTCGGGATTCCAACGCCCAAAATGGGAGTCCACTTGGGAGTTTATGGGCCCATTCCCTGACATTTTCTCACACTCTAGGGAGTGTGACTATGATTATTGGGTTGTAGTCTCGGCCCTCACCTTTCCATGTCCCTTGCTTTGGTTGTGAGCTCAAGGCTAAGGTCGTGACAACAAGTTTCAGAAAATTAGGAATCATAAAAAATAATTTGGACATGTGGGGTTTCACTCACCTTTGTTGTTTATATGGAATTTTGATGGGCTTGTATGATTACAAAAAATGGTTTGTATTTTGCCATGATTTTTTTCAAAGGATCCAACATTGACATCCCACATGTTTTCATGTTTTTCATTATTTAATTACCATTGGTTTCCATGATGGCAACAAGTTTTTTTACACATCCTCCCTTGTTAAGCTCCCACACCTCATGAAAACAATATTAATAACTTTAGTCAAATTGTTGCTACCCAACCCATCCATAATAAGTTCAATTTGAAGCAGAATAAAAATTCTAACCCATGATTAAACAATGTATGCATGAATGCAAATCCAAGAACTATTATCAATAGTTGTGACTTCATCACATGACACTACTATGATCTGGGCCATTTGAATAGCCTTGACACTGGTTTTTTGGACATGCATAAACATGAATTTAGCAAGGGTCTAACCAACATTATTAAACTAATGCATGGACAGATGGTTTGGGATGTTTAAACTTCTGAAAAGCTCACAGAATGATTTGAACTCTAAAATGGAACGATCATGAGACAAAACATGAAAGATGCATTTCATTTGGATAATTCTTTTACTCCCTTCCTTTGTAGGTTTGTTTACTTGAGCCAAAATAGATTTGGAACCCTTCTACACATACAATTTCATATTCTTCAAATGTGCATAGTCTTTTGCAATGTATTCCCAACCCTTTTTCACCCCCAAACTTGGCATATCCCAAGAAGCAATTTGACAACCCTGATGTTTAATTGAGGCATCCCATTTACAACCCATGATTTTTTCCTTCTTTTCAATTAATAAATAGACTATACATTTCCCCAAATTTATCATTCCATCTTTAAACATTACACCCTCTACCCATGGCACCTTGGCTAATCATTTAGTTTGGAATTTTCTAGTATGATTGTCATATGATTTCTTTTGTGGTTTACCTTCACTACATTTTTTATTTTTATTGGATGGATCATCTGCTACATTAGACTTTGACTTAGATAAATAATAAACAACGGATGACACAACATCATGGACCTGATAGTCTTGCAAGACAAGATTAACAAAAAAACCATCAAGCCCTAAGACAATGACATTAGGAGTAGTAGAAGATGAAAGGGCATTAGAAAGAATAGTAGAAACAACAAAAAACAAGGGGACATTAGAATTTAAAGGTGGTTTGAAACATGCTACAAACTTAGAAATAACTATGATCTCAAGATTAGAATCACAGAATCGAAGGGATTCCAAGCCCCTTTGAGAGGTGATTTAAACCCAATTGATGAGGTAAAGGATGGATAATACATTGTTGAATCTGATACCAACAACAAAAGAAAAGATAATTTGGGATTTAAACTAGAAATAAAATAAACTCTTAGCCATGAAGGTTCCATTCATGGTTGGGGTACCAAAAAAGGAAGAAAAGGATTTTATTTTTAAAACTATTTTTTACAAATTACATTTACATGAAACAAACTTAAATGAAAAAAATTGAATAGTCCAATATAAAATAATTCATGTGTTAATGATGATTTTTCACATTCATATATAATTGTGTATGAATATTTTAGTTTAATGCTAGAAATGCAAAAAATCCCAAAATGAGTTTTCAATGTATAATCAAACATGTGTTTTGGCAAGATTATTTCTTGCACATGTGACCTACATCTAAAGCTAGACATTTTGAACCTATTAAACATAATTTTTTTAATCAAATGGTTTAAAAAATGAATCTTTTGCTTTGTAACCCTTTTTTTCAAAATTTTAAAACTTTAAATTTTTTTGTATGATTTGGTTTTCTATCAAGTTCATCCAATGAACATGTATTTTCATAGAAGGGGGTATGTTTTATGCATTCCTTTTGATTACTTTCAAGAAAAATGTACTTTAGACATTTGATTTATTTAATTTACTGGATTCAAAATGACATTTACATAATATTCAAATTATTTAGAAATATTTTTATCAATTGAAAAAAACATCATTTTATCTATTGACATACAACAATCCATTACAATTATAATAATGTAAGATAAATAAAAATCCAAAGTTAAATTTTTAAGTTTTTTTTAGTGAGACACTCATTTTTGGTACCCCAATTGTGAATGGCCCTTGAAGACATACTTGAAAACTTGGAAGCTCAAGAACTTGGATTTGGAATCTTGAGAATTTAGGATAAAACACACTTTGACAAACTCCTTCAAAGCTCAAAAAAAGAATCTGACAAATCTGGATTCTCAAATGGATTCAAGAACTTGGACTTCGAAGCTTGGGAACTTAGGATAAAACACACTACGGCAGACTCCTTTAAAACTCAAAAAGAAAATCTGACAGCTCTGGATTCTCAAATGGATTTAATGATTGACCCATTGGAGAATCACATGGTGCCACCGTTGAGCATGCGCCTACACCACAATCACTCCTCGAGCTCCGATTCTCCAAATCACAATTCCAATTTGAATTCCATCAACAAAATCCTCAATACCATTAAACTCTTGATCAAATGTATTAACCCCAGCCCCCATCTTCAAGCTAGCCATAATTTCCAAACACAAGTACGGATATGGCAATCTTACCTCGATGGTTGACGCACTTTTTGGCACTGAGCTTGCACACTCTGCAGATTTGCACTCTCTGCAGCAAATCAGAGACTACGGCCGCAAGGGTTGAGTTGCTCTCTGGCCTCTAAACCCTAATCCGGAAAATGAAACAGGCAACAAGGTTTAAGGTTGAAGGCGTTACCTGGCGAGAGGAGCATCGTCTTGCATCATGAACTGCTGAGATAGATGAACGAAAAGCGGTCCATCATCATTACGGTCGTTGCTTGGCGAATAGCCTACACATTCCACTTTGTTACTGATTGCACGCCAGAAATGAAGAGCGAAATCTGGCACCGGATCGCCAGGAAAAAAAAACGCGCTTGCAGAGGCCGACGCGCAGTAGGGACTTGTGTCGGTCGTTCTGTCGGTAAAATGCTACAACCTTATATGCGAGTCGTAAGCTTTGGTTTTTTCATGAAAGCTTGAAACTCGACAGTTTTGTTCTTGCGCAAGTCTTGAGAGAAAAGGCGTGAAATACAATTGTATGAAGTGTGTCGCAAGGATCTGGACTTCCTCCTGAGAGCTCGAAACAGATCGGGAACAGATCTTAGAGAGAGAGAGAATAATATTGAGCCTGTAACAAATTGAGAAGAACAGAGTTTCTTGTTTGTTCCAGGTTCTGGAGTTAAGTTTACCATACCGGGGATCGATCCCTCAATCTAGTGCACTAGGTCTGCAAGTGTTAGATAATCCAGGTTTCACAAGATGGAAGTTGCGGTGCCAATTCTGACTGTAGTATTTCATTTTCAGAAAATAACGAACAACCTGGATGCAGTCATAACTCGTGTGAAGACGACGGCAATGGGTTACAGTCCGGACAGGCGCCAGAAATTGCTGATGCAGAAAGCACTCCTGGATGAGCTGGTAAATTTTGCAAGCAGGTCGGGAGGGAAAATTGACAAAATAGCTTTGAAACTCTTAGAAGACTTGACAAAGAAGGCTGACGCTCTGAGGAAAAACGTCGAGACTGACACAAGTCTAAAGAGGTTCATGCGTCATGGTAGAATTGATAAAGAAGTCAAGTCTTTGGCGGACATGGTGGGAAGCTTATGCAACCTCATGAATCTGCAGGCTCAATATTCCAGCGTGCACAATGTTGCAGGAGAGTTAGAGTACACCGTTCAGCTCGAAGTCGAGAATCGCGCGCAGAAACTTCTCATCGAGGTAGAGTTGGTTCATGAGTGTTTGCAGTGCGAGTCGTTTTGTACTTTCCTTTTGTGAAACAGTACTCTCCAATCTGTTTGATCTTCGTCATCACTACATCGCATTATGACTTTATCAATACGATGAGGGTGCAAATGTCAGTCATTCACTGAAATGTTTCATTGTTCATGCAGGAGATGGCCGAGAGCTCTCTGACGCCAAGAGCAGTGACACAGCAACGAAGCTTGAAGGTACCTGAAACCAATCAAACTCAGATGGATCGTTGTCTCTCTTTTGTCTTCACCTTCTTAAGTTCACGGTTTCATGCGACCGGCGTGATGCCAGGACACATAGGAGTGAGCATATTGCTGCACAGTGTGCTATCATAAGCATACGAGGAAGGAAGTTCTAATTGGAATCTAGAGTATGTTGTTGCATAGTGAGCCGAGAGTTTGACAGAAAAATGTACATGAGTCGTACCAATTATTGACAAATGACATGTATGATCACCAGGCTGGCCCATGGCTTGAGGAAGATTACAAGGGAATGTCGACAGAGTGTAGCCAGCAGATTGATGATATCCTTGGGAAAGATCCCTTTCAAGAAGTGATCACAACGAAGGAGGAGTTCATTTTTCACATGACGTCTCAGGGTGCAACCGTGACTTCACCAATTGAATTGCTGTCCATCACACCATGCTCGCATTCTGTTCCTAAGTGCATTGGAGCCATCCTGTCCTTCGTGAAAGGCTGTGCGACTTCTCTCTCTGGTGCTAACGGGCAGAAACACAATTACGAACCGCTGGGGAGACATTTGGTCCAGTTGATTACAAGCGTGCTGCCGCAGGCAATCTCGGAGTGTTTCGACACCCGACAACTAAGTGTAAAGGAAAGAGTACAACTGTTTGTGACTGCTTGTCAATTACGTGAGTTCCCTCAAAGTAAATATTTCAAGCAGGAGATAAAAGCTGCATGCCCGCTGGTTGCCAAGAACTTGGACTCGGAACTCTCTAAGGATGACTCGGGGTGGAAAGATATGAGTCGTCACGCATGGGAATCAATAAACCATGGCGCGTTCTCAGATATGAAGTGGGAGGTCACGTTTCAGGAAATCAACTGGCTTCCAGAGCATAGCCCTCAGAGGGCTCAACTGGATTACCTGCGACCAGTCACCATCTACTTGAGGCAATTGGAGGCAACTCTCCGGCACCCAGAACTCAGCAACTACTTACGTGAAATACACAATTGTTTCACCATTTTGATGTTACAGCTTGATGAGTGCATACGCGAAATGTTTTCAGATAACGAAGTGCAGAATTTCAATAGACATGCCGTGGATGCGATCAACCAGGACCTTGTAGATATCCAACATTTTGCAAACTGTGTAGATCAATGGCTTGAAAGTAATGGTACAGATATACATATTAGTTCTGGTCTACGAGACACCTGGAAGTGGGTGGACCTTCTGAAGAGGATCGAACCCCAGCTGTTCCCCGACCGAATTTCTCGAGAAGCTTATTACCTTGCTGTGATGGAAAGGTATCAAACCGACCTTGACTCACGCAAGGTCGTTGACGTTTGCGAGAAGTTTATTCATATTGATAACGCACGCTGAAGGTTTTACAGTGACTTTCTGTTGTCTTGTAAATAAACCAGGTTCCAGACCTGTCTCCTTTGTTGCAGTTGTGTTTTGTGTGACGGGCTTAGCATCTAGAACCAGGAGAAAAGACAGCTGCCTCCTGTAGACCTTTGTGTCGTCTCTCAATATAACCAAGAAGAGATCTAACATCACGTTTTTTTGGTTTTCCACTTGTGTTTATGAGAATTATATGTGTGAATGATTTAGTTGCAAAAAAGCTGGACTCTCCGTATCCTGCTTTTCGCTTATTTATGAACGTCCAGGTCCTGTGTTTAATGACCCATAAAATAAGTTGATTCCATGATCCTGGAAGGACGAACCCTTCACACAAGGTATCTATTGCTTGGGTTTTTGGAGATTCCAAGGCTTTTTTGGTTTCAGGGTTCTAGGGTTTACAAAACGCCTGTTACATGATTCAAACAGAGCAATCACATACTATTTACCTAAAGAGTGAGTAGGTTGCTTTGATTTTCCAATCTAGACCTTCTTTCTTCCAACGGACAAGCTTTCTGCAGATTTCCCGATTTGCCACTAAGTAGCACTATAAAGCCGTTCTTATATTTGTCCTGCATTGCAATTCCTGTTATCATGATCTGCACTCAGAGCTTTGAAAACTTTGTTGTAACTTTGACAAACGCAAAAGTACTATTTCTGTCAATGTGCTAATTCAATTGTGGTTTTAGAAACTGTCTAAGTTGTGTTTTCCCGCAACTGTGGGGAGGGATTTGGACATCCATTCCAGCATTGTGGTCATGGTGGCTTTTGCAAAGCTGTGAAAAAAATTCATGCTAGATCGACATAGGATTGTGCAACCATGCTGAAATTTTATTCCAAGTAGTATAAGTGATCAGGCAGATATCTGTCGGAGTGCCCTGCATGTTGAGAGATTTTCAATTGTCATGTTATTCCAATTATCAAGCTATGTCACACAGAAACCACTTTGTTGGCTTTGCCTACCAAGGCAAGGATATTGTGTTTAGATTCATTATAGAGTATAGTAGGTAAAGGGATTTTGGCCCCTAGGTAGTAGGTCTATTTTGATTGAAAGATGACATTTTGGCTTGTGTTGAAACTTGAGATTAGTTATAGAATTATGACATCTTGAAGGATTTTGGTTTCTTTTAGAGGATTTTTTTCAAGATTATATTTTTGCATGGTGAAATATTTGAATTTCCATAATTCTTCTTTTGTATTGAGATACTTTTTATTGTAAATAGCAAGGCCATAGCGTGACAGCCCCCTTGTTTTATATGGGTGTAGAAGGCAGATTAATAAAGTTTCTATCAATGAACTAGAATTCTAGATGTAGAAGGTCAGGTAATTTGTTTGTATCCATGAACTAGAAATTCTACCTGTGAAACAATCACAGTATCTGTCGGTCATTTGCATCCACAAGTGGTTGAATTTGGGTCTAACCAATTCTTAATTCTGACAATTTGCATTTCTGTCCAAATGTCCAAAGTTCAAACCCTCGAGTAATTTCCATTGGTAATGCTAACCATTGCCAATTTGTAAATCAGTGTTGCAGGTCCCTGACTGTAGAGTTTTGAAGGTGCCCCGCACAGGAATATAGTACCCAGACACAAACCAATTGAAAGTTACCACCTGATGACAATGTTTCACATATTTGCAATCATTTTCAAAAGGTCAGATCTACAATGTGCATGCCTAGGAAACAGCAAAAAATCAAAACAAGTCCTGGTTCTAGTAGGGGCCTGGTAAGAGAGTCTAGCTCCTGCAGGAGAGGATGGTCACAAGTCTAAGTCTGGTTCCAGGTTTTCTCCTAAGTTCAAAAGCTATGATCTATGGGTACACCTGAGAACCAGACCCAGAACCTGTTAAACTACAACAAGGCTAAAGCTGATTGTGAACAATATAATATTGATAAGAAGATCAGTATGTATACTGATAGTTTGGTTCATAGGACACGGCTGGGGATGAGCCACTTAGTTTTCGAAATAATCTTTTAATCGATTAGTAAGCACATTTAAAATGAATGAACCACCTGCTATATAGAAAGACAAGTATGACATAGTTGGGTAGGTGAGGGAATCTAAAAATATATTTACACTACAAAGTGGCTGGATTGGATTATATTCCAACAGAACCAGCCAACACTAATTTACAAATTGGCAATGCTTATCATTACTTCTGAAAATTAAAAATCGGTTAGACCCAAATTTACGTGCTTGCAACTCAAGCTACATTTAGTTAACTGTTGCATCCAAGCTAACTTAGAGCAATAAAGGTGCGTTCACACTCGACGTTAGGGACTTTAGTGTTGAGTTCCTTAACACCATACTAGTCATTTAAAACTTAAACTTTATTTATGGTGAAGATCTTATGTTAAACTAACATTCACTTAACATTCAGCTATGGCCCATTTAACATTGGGTGTCACCTAGGATGCCACCTAGATTTTCAATTAACATTGATTTAACATCAAGTGTGAATGCACCATAATTGAAGGAAGAAATAAGCAATCAAGCCAAGAGCATAGTAATGTGGTCGTGACACATTTGGAGTGACTTACTTATAGATAGATTTTTGAAATTCATGATCTGAGACTTCACCTCCATTCTGAGGTTTTAATTTCAACTTACTGCTTCTGCCAGGACATCCATGTGAAACTGTACAGAGAATCTCCCTCCAGCCATTGGAAACCCCACATGCTCCCAGACTTCTTCTCTGCTTCCTCTCTGGTTGGTAAAATCACGGCCCTCTTAGTTAGACGTAACATTTTCAGCATCCAGTTACACAAATTTCTATATCAAGCTAGCATGATGCTTTTCTAGCACGTTTGCAAAATGCACCCTGACTGCAATGCTGGAACGCATGTCCGAATCCCTGTCCAAAATTGCCCCAAACCCACACAAGTTCACACAATTAAAAAAGCACATTGACACAAAATGTATCTCCACAAACTGTCTGTCAACGTGTTGCAAGAAGAGCTTACTGCAGAGCATGACAGAGGGGCGTTGCAATGCCTGGGAGAAATTACATGAACGACTTTTCAGTGCTTTTAGTGGCAGATTTGGGAAATGATGACAGAGAAAAGGTTGCAGAAGCTCATCCTTTGTAGAAACAAGCTTGGAAAATCAAAGAAATTTCCTGCTTGCTCCTCAGGTGGTGATTGGCACTGGAGCTTTGGGAGCAGAAATCCATGGAAAATGGAGCATATTCTCTGCTATTTAACAATACATGATACCAACAGGCTCTGTACAAACCCTAAACATGCACTAGGTATGTGTGAAGGACCTGGACATAGCACCAAGAAAGAAGCACGAAACAAATAGTGGAGCTTTTCTGCAACTAAATCAAGTGAGCATTTTCTCATTAAATATATTGTCACTCACTTAAACCATTTTGAGAGACAAAACAAAGGTTTCTATTAGTGGGTAGCGGCCGTCCTTTTTGGCCCGTTTTTAGATGTGCAGCATATCACCTAAAACACAACTGCAACAAAGAAGACAGCTCTGGAACGTCCTTTGTCACCTAGACAACAAAAAAGTTACTCTAAGACATTGCCCTGCAGTGATCACTATGAACAAACTTCTCGCAAACGCTAATGACCGTGCGTGAGTCAACGTCAAGCTCGTACGCATCCTTCAGAAAAATGTAGTAATCTTCTCGAGAAAGTCGGTCCGGCAATCGCTGCGGCTCGATACTCATTAGCATGTCCACCCACTTCCGGGCATTACTTAGAGCAGAACTAATAAGTCCATACGCGTCAGTACTTCGAAACCATGATCCATCTATATCCTCTGCAAAACGTTGAATCTCTTGAATGTTGGAGTTGATCGCCGTCACGGCATGTATATTGAAATTCTCCACTACGTTATTTGAAAACATTCCGACTATGCAATTATCCAGCTCGAACAGCAAGCTGGTGAAACAATTATGTTTTTCACATAAATTGTCATCTAGCCCTGGGTGCTCGAGAATCGCCGCCAATAGCTTTAAGTAGTTATCAACTGGTTTCAGGTAGTCCACTTGAACCGCCTGAGTGCTATCCTCGGGAAGCCAGTTGATGCACAGAAATGTGGCCTCCCACTTCATTTCTGAGAACACGGCCTGGTTTATTGTTGTCCATGCGCAATACTTCAAAAGTTCCCACCGTTGAACATCATTACAGCTCAGGTCCCACTCCAAGTTGTTGCCAATCAGCAGTGGGTATTTATCTTTCACTTCCCGCTTGAAATATTTGCTTCCAGGAAAATCACGTAATTGACAAGCATTCAGAAAGAGTTGTATTCCTTCCTTTACACTGAGTTGTCGGTGTTTGAAAGACGTGGAGATTGCTTCCGGCAGCACGTGTGTGATCAACTGGACCAAATGTGTCCTTACCATTTCGTAATAATGTCTCTCCTCTTCAGCACCAGAGAGAGAACTCGCACATCCTTTCACAAAGGACAGGATGGCCTCAATGCACTCCGGAACAGCATGCGAGCATCCACCCGTGGACGGCAATGTGATCGGCGAAGTAGGGGTTTCGATTGCACCAAATGGAACGACCCACTCCATGTACAAAAGGTACTCCTCCTTTGTTGTGAGCATCGTCATTTCTTGAAGGTTGTCCATTGCAAGGATGTTGTCGATCCTCTGGCTACACTCCGTAAACATTCTCTTGTAATCGTTCTCAAGACATGGGCCAGCCTGCTGAAACGTGTAATTTTTCAATAACTGGAGCGACTCGTACATTTTGCTGTTGAGCATAGAGGTAGAAAATTCCAATCTTGAACTTCGTATCTAGTTAGGCCATGTCATGACAGCTTACAGTACAACATTAAAATGCTCGTGACTCCCTCATTCCCTGGCAGTGCAGGTCCCATGAAACTGTGAAAGCTATCAATAACGTGAACACAAGAGAGACAAGGGATCAGAGTTGGTATAATGTATTATGTACCTGGACCGAGTGTTGCTGTGTCACGAACGTTGGTGTCACAGAGCTCTCCACCATCTCCTGCAAATGTTCAAGTTGACGTTTCAGTGAACGACTAACACGTGCACCTTCGGGTTATCGACTAAGTCAAAATGCAATGTAATGCCCACGAAGATCAAACAAGCTGTTCCACTCCTCGTTAGTGAAGTTCTGTTAAGCAATTGTCAAGCCGGATTGGAGTTTAACACAAGGAAACTCGAAAAATGTCTTACTCCAAACATTTGTGATCCAGAGTTTGGTTTGATTTACCTCCAAGGGTTGCTGTGTCGCTGATATTGGCGTCATAGAGCTCTCTAAAATCTCCTGCATGTACAACGGGAAATTTTAGTGAACGACTGACATTGGCACCCGCGGCTTATTGACTAAGCTGATCGTAAAGCGATGTAATGCCCTCGAAGGTCAAAACAAGCTGTTTCACTCCTCGTGAGCGAAGTTCTGTCAAATCATTGCCAAACATTGGAGTTTGACACAAAGGCAGTACAAAAAATCATCAAACATTCGTGTATCAGGCTTGACCAGTGTAATACCTCAATAAAACGTCGCAACTCACAATTCTGGACTTCGAGGAAAGCAGTGTGCTCTCTTGCGGCATCGTCACCACGTCCTATACCCTGCAGGTGCACAAGGGTGCAGAGACTTTGCACCGTCTCGTGCAGAGACTTGAGTTTTCCATCAAATCTGCCCGGACTGAGTAACCGCTGTAGACTGTTGTTAGCCTCGATCTTTTCCTTGAGACTGTTAGTCTCTTTCTGCAAGCCTTCTAAGACTTTCCTAGCATCATCGTCCATGTTCCTGCCCGACTCCGCTGCTAATGTCACCAGCTTATCCAGGATTGCTTTAAGTATCTTCAACTTGTCGAGTGTTTCCTTGTAACCCTTTTCCGTCTTCTTCAAACGATTTTTAGCTTTTACGGCTGTATCGAGGCTGCTAATTATGGTCTGGACACTAGACAATGCACTCAGAACCTGCGTCGCCATCTTATGTAGCGTCGATTATCTTAGAGTTTCATCTGTACTCGATCAAGGGACAGCGGTCACAAGACAAACATTAAATGAATACCTTGACAGCCGGCTAATCAAGTCGAAAACTAAACAGTTGAGTAGGAGGATCCGATAATCATATGCCACAAGAGCAGGGCATACTCTCTCGAAACAGAACTGCAAACCCTACGACGATGATCCTGCGATCTCGGCTATTTATTCTCTCTCTCTCAAGATCACTTTCAATCTCTCATGAAGAAGGGATTCGTTGCAGCACACTTCTCTTTCTCTATCTCTGTCTCTCAAATATTCTCTATCTCTCTCAAGAGAGGAAAATAATTTTGAAGCTTTCATGAAGAAGAAATCGAGTGCAGCATGCCTCTATCTGTGTCTGATCTGTCTCTCACTCGGAGAAAGATCAATTTCAGACTCTGAAGAAGAAGAAATAGATCGCAGCACCGCTTTCCTCTCTCTTGCTCTAGGATATAGATCAGTTGGAAGCTCTCGTGAAGAAGGAATTCATTGCAGTAATTTCTCTCTCAACTCTCTCGATTGCATGCTTCACATATTATTTCACGCCTTCTCTCTCTCTCTCTCTCTCTCTCTCTCTCAGAGAGAGACAAGGACAAAGATAAAGTTCCAAGCTCTCACAAAAGATCAAGAAGAAATGGATTGCAGCGAAGTTCCATTTCATCAAGTTCACGCACCTTTGACCTTTTTGGTATCCTACCGCAATGCTCAATCGCAGGAGCTGCACTCCAACTGCTTGCCTCGATGAAAGACATGATCTTCGACGACGACAGAAGACGAGTGCTTCGTCTCCAATCTTCGCTTCCGTCACACGCTTCTCCTCATCGCCAAAACACACATACCTTTATATAATAATTTGATATTAGCAAATGTTGGGTGGGTAAAGCTATTAACCTTCATATACTTAGGGTATGCCATAGGGTAAATATATACCCTACTGGTCAGATTGGCAAATGTTTGGTTAATATTTTAGGCCGACCATTTCTTTATTGGGCCCTGTCCCCACAGGGACAGGGACTGTGGCGTTGGATCCAACTTTTGGAAGTTTTACCTTATTAGAACCAGTTTCACATTAGATGAATCGATTTCTTTGGCAAAAGTGTTTAGACTGTTTAGATTGGAACAGATTTTTCTGGTGTTCAGAGTGTGGACACAGTATGTAGATGTACAACATCTTATGTATTGGCAGGGCCAGCTTGTTTGTGATGCCTTGTTTTACTCAACTAATATATATATAAAGTTGAAGTTTACCCTTTACCACGAGACATTATTTGTTGGCCTTGCCTTGCTAGGCAAGGATATTGTGTTTAGATATATTAGCTTAAGGGATTTTGGCCCCCTAGGTAATAGGCCTATTTTTATGTGAGGATTTTTGAAAGATGATATTTTGACTTGTGTTGAAACTTGAGATTAGTTATAGAGTTATAATATTTGGAAGGATTTTGGTATGTATTAATCTGAAATAATAAATTGTAATTAATATAGGATGATTTTAATATGTATGTAATTTTTTTAAATTAAAAAAAATAGGTGTGACAATTATCACCTAGGTCTGACAAAAATAAAATATTTGAATTTAGACTCTTACAATTTTGAAAGTGAGTTTTTAAAATTTGTGTGCATGTTTTACGTTCAATTGCACACCCAATTGGGGTTGGTACCCAATTGGGGTTGGTATGTGTGGCTGGTTTACTTCATACTACTTTTAAAGTTTAGAGTGCTTGCTGCATGTCCACAATTGTAATCGTGCAATTTCAATTTAGAAGGTGTAACTGTTGTAGTACTTAAATTACTGTGTGAAGTCAATAAAAGTCGCAAAGAGATGTCAGTCCCACTAGTTGATTCTCAGGCCAGAGTGAATTAACAGCCACCAATGCACCAGTTGGCCGTTCTGTCCACTGGATGGGTTGCGTTTTTTCATTCGGCGCCGGATGGGGCTCATCACAGTCGATTTCTTTTTGCTGCTGACC
>Ga0116231_10005907_pt1 | contig 23803 bp, 15 predicted proteins | sample S1TSphgellanicum_2_FD_89695 | JGI IMG/M metagenome (GOLD analysis project Ga0116231, IMG submission 89695) | Host-associated microbial communities from peat moss isolated from Minnesota, USA - S1T2_Fd - Sphagnum magellanicum MG | ecosystem: Host-associated > Plants > Peat moss > Unclassified...
CTCACATAATGCCTTTAGAATCGAGTGTTCCTCAAATAAGCACCCCTTGGCTATGCTTTGGGGTTATGTTTTGGGAATACCCTGCTCCTCAGGCATTACCCTACACTCAACTTTGCACAACAATGAATGGTCACATGGGTCTCTCCCCCCCCCCCCCACCCCAACCCCCCAACTACGTACGTGTAAATTTTTTGGTCTATTCAAATATATAAATTTTCAATTTGTATATACGAATTAAAAAATTGTAAGAAATTATTTCTCAACGTTTTTGGAGGGCCACCTTACATTTATGAGTATTTTTCCTTAGAAAAGACAAGAGGAAGGATCTTATGACTACTTTTTAAGAGAGTGTGAGAGGAAAATTTTGTCAACTTACCTTCTATAATACGTGTAATATCTTTCCCACTTTCAAGAGCTTGGCATTAAAAATTAAACCCTTGTCCCCCTTCCTTCATCTTGTAACCTATTATGTTGAAGTTCATGATAATGGTCACCAGGTGCTTTACAATGGTTAAGTGTGTGGGTGTGAGGAATATTCTCAAAATATGAGCAGGCCAGACCTGGGCTAGTTCCTTGTCATCCTCGGCTGCTTATTTTGGGAATGGTCCCACCTTCATGATTTTACCCCCACACATTTTATTTTTCTATCCGTTTCTTGAAATTGTGTTTACAATAGGTTTTTGTAATTGATTCAGCTTATCACATGTCATCTCTCAGAAGAATCTCCCCAAAAAAATTATTTTACCCATATGTGTAATGTAGGTACCAATGTTGCCTGCTTATTGCTTTTGACTTGGGTAAGCGGCCGGGTATGGGTCCTGGTATCAATAACCTACCAGCCAAGTAAATATCATCCTCATCTAGTATTGAAAATTTCAAGTTTTAATAACCTACCTGGATGACCTGGTTATCTATCATTCAGGTAGGTTATCAATCTTAAAATTCTGAATTTTTCTACAGTAGAAAATAGAAAAGCAGGGGAAACCATTCTAAGCAGTTTGAAGTTTTTAAAAATCATGTAACCAATGTATAACCGACAATGTATCGACAGTTCTCAATCAAGTATTTGAAAACTGACCCTTATGCATAACCAGGGTTATTACCCAAAAAAATTGAATAAGATGATAATGGGGGGTATTACTTTGGCATTGATATTGACAGTTTTAAATTTTGGCTAGTCATTGCCAAAAAGCAATAACCAGCCAATACTAGTAGGTACCCTATAGTTTCTTCACATGCTCTTTAGCACTCTTGACAAATCATTATCAGCCTATTTTTTACTGGTTATATATCTATATATGCACACAATGAAAAATTTTAAGATTAAAAAATTCGAAAAAAAGTGTTTTTGGAGGTTTTCAATGGCCAGAAGTGAGGGAAAAAAAAAATGTAAAAATCACCAGATTCATACATGTGGGTTTCATTGTGTAGCCAAACATATTAAAAAATTACAATTTATTTCTGGTTTATAGCCAGATTTGAATAAATTGTCCAAGGGATGATTGCCAATCCCCAGGTGAGATGGGGTTCTTAGGGTTTCACAACAGTCTTTTCCAAAGACTGTTTTCAACCTAAGGTGATTTAACTTGTGAGTTCATATAGGATCATTTGGTGAGGTGAAGCATTTTCAACAATGTTCTCTCAAAGATTGTTTTCCACTTCAGTTGCCCCTTTTTTGTTTATACTTCGAAGTTCACCATGGGATTTGATGAGGTGGGGTTTCTTTTAAGTCTTTTCAACAATATTCTTGCAAAGGATATGACAAAGCAGTTCTTTGTTGGAGTACTGACTTAGTTGAATTGAAGCATACAAAGCAGCTTTTCTGTAAGTTACAAAACATTACTTCCAAATTTCATATTTTCCTCAAATTTTTAATCCATTGAGTGACGTTTATCATCATGATGAGTGCATCAAATGAAGGTCCACAATACTCGCTTTAAACTCCAAAAACGAAATTGAGCTATGTCAAAAATATTTTAAATTCTCTGAAAACTTTTTACGTGTTCAAACACCGTCCCCTTGTTTACCATGTTCAGATCTTGTGGCATCAATCAACACCTCCATAGGTCACATGCTAAACTCTAAACCATCAGCCAAAACCAGAAAGCACGTGAGAATATATGACATCAACAATGGCCATTCTAATGGGTACCTAAACAACAGAGGTGATATCATGGGGTCCCCGCTGTTGGTGCTGAAGGAGTAGGGCATAGGTGTCACCCTGTGTATGCCTGTCATGTGGCATACACAATGTACAATGAATGTAAATTAGCACTTGCACAAGTCCAAATCGTGCATAATGTGACCCATCACAAGCCCAAATCATAAATATCATAACGCAAAGTGTGTCTGGGTAGCATCAAGATGTATCTGGGCAGCACCAGACAGATTTTTGGATGCGCAAAAAGGCAGTCAGGGAAAAGAAGAAGCAAGCAATACTTTTGTATTGCAGGAGTTCTGGTAATGTTGAGTCAGGAAGGGGTTTACTATTATGTCAGTTCAGACTTGTGATCAGAGCAAAGACTCAACAATCCAAGACTCAAGGGGGGGTTTACACTTCAAAAGATACAAAGCGTCTTTCATCCTAAGCAGAGTGGTGGGAGTGGGTTTAACCACTTCTCGACTTCTTCCCCGCCAACACCACCTCCCATTCTCATTACTGATTTGTTACAAGCCATTGGTAGCAACCTTTTTTCACTGACAATTTTTTGTCCAAAAGTGAAAGTAAAAGCTTAATATGTGAAAATGAAGTGATTTGAGGAGTTTTCAATTGCCAGAATTCAAAAAAATTATGAATGAAAAGTACCAGATTTTTTCATTTGGCTCCAATAGGTAGCAAAAGTTTTAGAAACTTTAGCATCCTTCTACATCTTTGGCTACCTACCGTACCCTATTTATGGCCAAATTTGGCTAAATTGCAAAGTTGAGCCAAACAAAACACTGGTTGGTAGTTGAGTTAAGATCTCCACTTCTGCTTAGACTTTGGTCCTCTCTTTTTGTATTTCCACTTCTTGTGTGTATTGCTACATATATTAGAGTTGTCCGTAAAAAAAGGAAATCGCAGCACCAGAACCCTGAGTTTGGTCATACACAGGGTGAGTATCAAAAAAACCATCTATTTTTGCGGTAAATTGAGTTTCTTACTTCTTTCGTTTTTCTTGAGCCCCTCCACTGCTGCAACATACTGCTCCTACCTCTACAATACTATAATTATTCTTGAACCTTGTGCATTAAATGCTAAGTTTCAGCGTTTGATATTGAGATTCAATAAAACATCTTTACCATCCACTTGGGCTTCACCATGTGTTTCCAAATTAGTATGTTAAAAATTTATCATCCTTATGTATGTCATTTAAAGGGCAAAGCCCTTAAATGGCTGCTTGTTAATAAAGTTCGGCAGGGTCATAACTTATGTCAAGTGGGGGATTTGGATGAATAAAGGCTTGAAGGTGCTCTTCCATTTTCTGTCCATATATAATATTATTCTAGAATTTAGGTACTGAAGCTAATATGTTTTTTAACACCTTTTTTTTGTGGGGGGGATATTATTGTGCTGAAATGCTTTTCCTTGTTTTGGGAGGGGATTCCGGGGCTGAAATTCATCATTTTATTCAAATTGAGTTTTTATTGATGCTAAAATCCACATCCACAAAGAAATCATCTAAGAGGTTCTCATTGGGGACCAAGGTAGGAAGCAATATCCTAATTGGTAGATGACCTTGCCCATACAATTTGCCAAAAACCCGTTACAATATTTATTCAGAAGTCTTCCATCTAGACCACATGCAAAACTCTTCTATTCCGCATTGGCCTACAATTCAAGGAATGACATGATGTAATTTACACCACTAAGTAATATCAACCATGATTGTGCACCACAAGCGCAACGACTGATCAATTGGTCTAAACATTTTGATGCCAATAAGTAATATTATGCACTACAAGCATAATGGTTGATTGATAAGTTCGAATATTTTTGTGCCATTAAGTAATATTCCAACCTGCAATTGATTGGTCCAAGTATTTTGTTTGTGATGATAATCCCACACCTCTCCTTGAGGTGGTTCCAAGAAGATTGGTCCCAAGTTTTTACAAGTGGGTTGGTTGCCCTACTATGTGGAAGATTGTCTCAAACCTCTTTTTTTCTCTAACCTAAAATCATCCCATTTTGATCATCCCACTATGGTGAAGATTGAAGGATTAGTGAAGGTTGAAGTGAATACCTCCGCATTCACTTTCAACAATTGTACATATAAGGAAAGGGTGGATACACAACATTTTTTGAATCAATGGGGCGGGGATGGGCTGGGGACAATATGCAAAAGGATCATACATTGGCTCTATATGTTTTGTTTAGTGGTTGACACCACTTTAATGAAAGTGGTGTCAACCATTAAACAAAACATATAGAGTTTGCACCTAATTTCACACAAACCAACATTTGCCAATATAGTTTGAGTTGAACAAGTCACAATTCATAGGTGGTACAAAGCTTGATAATACTTTTCTAATCCACAAGGCATTAACCATACCTAAATGGTGGGCTCCATGGTTTTTGCACTTGCATGTGATTGTCATCAAATGTATTTCACACATGATAGACTTGCACATGTATTGGCATTTCAATTGTGCTTGTTATTTTTTTAAAATAATTATATTGCAACTTACAACCTTTGTATACGTACCCAACATATAGGTGAAAACAAATTGATCCAAGGCAAGTTTGAGGTGTGTTAAGATGCAACAAAATGAGAGACTTGCCTAAATAAAGGGTGCAAAGTGTGGAAGTCAAAGGATGGATTCCAAAACCTAGTAGGGTTCACAAAACACATTTATTGTAGTGAATCTTTTGATTTTTGAAGAATATTGATTATTTAAACACAATTAAAAAAGAAAATCATGTCTAAATGGGTTAATATTTTCATCATTGAAAAGATTTCAAAAAAAGGTTGTAAGATATTAGGATTTTATGTCCTGATCAAATGCATATACTAATTATATGTGCCTTTAGAATTTCACAATGTTAGATGTCTCAATTTCAAAAGAAATTCTTTAAAAGGTTACTAGAAAAGTAGTAATGCCCATGGAAATTAAATGTAACTTGGCAATAATGTTTATTTCAAAGCTTTGACCCATGTTAAATTGTGGATGAGTCCTTACTTGAAATTGGGCTTGAATCACCCCAATCTGTTCTCATTTACTCCATGCAAGAAAGAGGCCCATTGAAAATATTCCACTAATGAACGCATGCCCAATGAGGATGTATCACGAAGCTTTTGTTACTTCAACGCCTTTGTGAACAAATAAAGAGCACAATCGAAACTTCTTAAGTTTCTCTTACATGTTCTTATCACATGATTCACAAATATAGGTGAAGACATCAAATTGTTGTTTATAGATATGGTTTTAGAAAACAATTGTTCCATAAATGTTCTATAAAATGACCCCCAATTGAGTTAGAAGGCGGGCTTTGGAGACTAATATACTAGGTGATTTTCAAAGCTATGGATATGAGTGTATGTGAAGGAACATGCATGTAGTAAGGTAGATTGGTCAAATGCCAAAAATCCCATGAAAATGGCAAAAAGTGCTCCTTAGTTTCATTTATTAATATGAGTGTTGGAACCCACATTCATGACAACATAGTGTGGACTTGGGTGTCACAACCACACTTTGAAGGAAGTGTGAGGTCGCCACTCACACTCCCGAAAATGGGACTTGGGAGTCCTTCGGGACTCCCAAAAACTTAGAGCGCGATTACAGGGGTCAAAACACCTCGCATTGAAGCGTTCTTTATATCGTTGGAAAGGTCTTGAAGTGTGGACATCTGCAGCACAAGTTATGGTCGAAAAAAGGGTTGGGAGTCACATTGGCAATTTGACTCCCGACCACTAAAAGTCAGGATCAACCCGATCCTGGTGCGTGGAGGTAAAGTGCGACACACTGTTGGAAAGCTCTTGAGGAGAGCTACAACTTTGGTTTAGACCTCGTCCCGATCCGAGCTTGGGGCGAGAAGTTATGAATGCCCAAATCCCCAAGAGTCTAAACCAGGACAGTTTTGAGACTCCATTTTGGGAGTCCTGGGAAAAAGAGTCATTTGGATGCAAGTGCGGTGGAGAGCTATAGAGAATACTATATAGGAGAAGGTGGTGGCTTCCCCCAAGTCCGGGCCATGGTGAGTCAAGTGAGTCCAAGGTTGCCCGTGATTTGTCCCAACACCAAAAGGGTGCAAAATGAGTTCTAACCAACTTGTGGTTGGTTTTGGATGCAGGATTGCATAACTAAATAGCTTGTCCCTCTTCCTAATCTAGTCCTAGAGCTTCCAACATGCCCCTCTCACCCACTTTAGTGCTGGAAGCTGGGAGCGTGCCCCAAGTCCTTCACTTTTTCGCAACTTGAGAGAGTTGGTCCCAACTTGGGGCTAACTTGGGACTTGGGAGCGCATCATTGGGTCTAGCCAATGGATGGGTCCCTAGACCAAAGTGAAGAAGTAAAGATGGTTCTTGAAGACATCCAATTTAGTTTTGCAAAAAAATTTATGTTCAAACAAGTTATCCATAGAATTGAATGATTTATTTTTGGGTCCCAAAAGGTTACAAAAGCAAAGAGTAGAATCTGGCAACATTAGTAGGAACATGTTCTAGAACCTTTGATCAAGTATTATGGTCACACAAAATGGATGGTCCAATCACTAAGTATATTTCCTAATTGCTTTCTCCATTCATGGTTTTTTTGGATGAAGACAACATTTGGTGTTATTATAAGACATCCAAATTTACTAAAGAAAATAGCCTTAAGCTTAATTGTAAATGCAATGAGACACCTTAAACAATACATCCCATTTGCACCATGTCATTATTTATGAATCTCTTATTTTGTTCAAGACAAACACAACTTGTTTGGTCCTTGAAGTTGACAACATCTTATTCCATGCATACCAAGCTCACATGACCTTCCATGTTATCCATGTGCACCTATGGCCTCATGTTTATACTTCTTCATCTTGTCATCACCATTTCACCTTCCAATGAAATCAACCATGCTCACATATTTGGACATGTGAAGCCATTTGCAAATCCTTGGGAAATGACATCACATTCAAACAAGTAGCTAGATATCGATTTTCAGATAGTTCCAATGTAAATATCAATTGAATATTGAATCTTTTTGCCATAATAAGGTAGGCAAAGCTTATTTTATTTTATTTTATTTTATGTTATTTTATTTTGGAAATTTCGAAGTCTAAAAACTTTAATATCATAATATGTTCCAAGTCTAGGAAACAAAATCATGGCAAATATATAATGCACATATGCTGATTTCTAGATTGAGTAAGAATTCAAATAATCCTTCCTTTCAGAATAGGAAATGTGTTTGAGCACCTGAAGAGGCATAAGAGGACTAGAAACTACACACAAAATACGTCCATGATGATCAAAGACAATTTTCTTCATAATAGGTAGGTAGGTAGTTAGCTTTTAGGGAGTATGAAATAATTTGGGTCATAGTAGGTTTTGTCCTGTGTTGGTCTTGTATGTAGGCATAGACCTAATATGAACACTGGTATCAAGGACCTTACTAGGGTAGGGACAGGGACCTGAGGTAATACCAATATTGAAGGATGCATGGATTCAATGCCATTGTACCAAACATGAAATTCTATTTAATTGTACAAGGAAGGAGGATGTTTCGAGGCAAGAATGTTTGTTGTCCATTGCCCTTGTATTTTATAATTGTTTTATTGGCCTTGCCTTAGGCAAAGATTTTGTGTTTAGATTCACTATAAAGTACAGTAGCTTAAGGGATTTTGGCCCCTAGGTAGAAGTAGGTCTATTTTTTATATGAAATATGATATTTTGGCTTGTGTTGAAACCTGAGATTAATTATAGAGTTATGATATCTTAAGGATTTTGATTTCTTTAAGAGGATTTTTTTGAAGATTATATTTTTTGCATGGTGAAATATTTGAATTTCCATAATTCTTCTTTTGCTTAAGATATTTTTTTAATGTAAATGGCAAGCCCAGTGTGACACACCCCTTGTTTCATTCTCCTGTTGGGCCCACCCTTTGTGAAGTCTGTTCCCACTGTTTTTCATATGAATTTATGTCTTTTGGGGATCACCTTTTGTTCCCACTTATGAAAGAATTTATTGTTCCATGCCACCCTGGGAACGTTTTGGGAACATGATGATGAGAGATTATGCCAACGTTAACTGGAGCAAATGAGTTAAAGACATAGCCAAGCTTGGAACTTGTTCCAAAGGATAGACAAAGAGTGAAGGAAAAGAAGCAAGTTGACTCTGGTACGTGAGGAAACCCAAATTATTTTTTCTACAAAATTTGTTTTTCTTTTCAACAACTTTGTTATGAAAGAAAAAATCGTATTCCTTTCATACTTGCACCCCATTAATCAAAAACTTATGACGTTCCCACCCATAAGTGAAGACATTGATATTATCATAGGACCTTTACCATTCCAACATCCTCTTGAAAAATATTTATTTTTTATTAGTTTTTTCACTCCAGGAGGAAAAGTAAAAAATTCTTGAAATTCCTATCATTAAGGTGAGGAAAAAAATGTTAAGTAATTTTGCACTTCGTGAGCACACTACCACCACCAAGCTTTATGGCATGCACTATAATAATATCAAACAGATTTCTAAAACTTTCAACATTGCGAGCAGCTGATTTTGAGAAAAATTTGACATTTATTGAAATTAATTCAATCAATAAAAGTACTACGATGCTACAAGGAATTTCCTAATGTACTTGGAAGGCACCTTATATCTCTAAATATCCTACCTACAAAAGGGAAAGAATATTCTTATTACTTAAGAGTGGGAGGGATCTTACCCTTTTGAATGAGCATATGTGAAAAAGATCTTATATTCACTTCAGTGTAAATATCACCCCCAAGGGAGTAAGGATGAAAACCCTCCCCATCTTTCACTTCATCATCTACATATGTTCAAGTTTATAATAACCTTTGCCTTGTGCTTTACAATGGATAAAGCCCACGGTTGAAGGCATTCCCAAAATGTGCCATCCGACTAGGTTATCACCTTGTCCTCCACCCCTTGTTTTGGGAATGCCCAACCACGAGGCTTTTACCTTACACCCAAATTTGCCTCCATATTGGTGAGTGGTGTCTTTTAGCATGCACTCATATGAGAGAGAGAGAGCATGGCTTAGGTGTGGGCCTTCCTTTGCTTGTGATAATAGATGAAGTTGTCTTGATCCCTACACAATGAAGTACTCTCAATGGTCATATAACCATGAACTTTTCATATATTGCATTCTCTAGGACATCGAAACACTTTGAGAGAATTGAGCTACTTAGAATATAGTGCCAAAAAGTTCCGACCCATACCGAACAATAGATATTTTATCGTTATGTTAGTCAGTTTGTTAGTTCCAATGCCACCTACCCTTTGTTCCCGAAGGTTGTGCCCCCCCCCCCCCCCCCCACCTGCTTGTCAGTGCTCTATTCTTCAAACTACTTAGTGGTGGGTAAGGGCTCCCGCATAAAGAGGAACCGTGACCGGCGGTTCTCAAAAAATCAAAAGACCCGTAGAAGAATGTACCCTGAACCACCACCTGTGTCAGTTGCCGATTTTGGGCTGAATTTTGCTTTGCCTTCCATTAGCAAGATCTTAAAAGGTCTAGAGGTTCATGAACCACTGTGAACCTTTACATCAAAGATAGTCAAGGCCAATTTTGAAATGACCAAAGAAAATATGTGAACCCATTTGGATATTTCCCAGTCCTTGAATGTGGAATTACATATATACAGAGTTCAGCAACTAATTAAAAAATCATATTTAACTTGTAGAGTTCAGCTTATTTATCAGCTTTCCCCCCCTCCCCTAGTGCCAATCCTTCATTGTGTTGGACCAATGAGAGCTAACTTACTAACTTTCTAATAATTTATTGTTTGCAATTGGAAAGGTCATATGTGAGCATTCACCATGTCTCCATTGAAACTTGAGAAATGAGAAAATAATCAACTATTGGTTTAATTGTTCTTAATGCAAAAGATTCTCAATAGAAAGAAGTTAGTATATTGGCCCCAAGTTATCAAGTTTTCTTTTCTTGTTTATAAATTGACAAGTTGGTTGTTGCCATAAAATTTAGCACAAATTAGGAAAGTATGGACATACAATATGAGACAACTAACTATGGGTTTTTTCCCTCAGTAATAACCTTTGTGGTGGCACAATTCAAACTTGAATTGCCTCTAAGCAAGGTTTTTGTAAAGTAGTGTTGGGAGGATAAGTCTTTTACCCTTATATGTCCATGATTAAATATTAGGACAAATATGTGCCCTAACTAACTAGATAAATTACTTTCCTACCCTCTTCATAATTGATTACATCAAGGTAGATAGGCTGGTGGGTGAACACTTTGTTTAGAAAACAATCATGTATTGGTCATCATTCAATTAGTCCTATTTTTGCTAGGCGCACTCATAGGTATTCAGATTATTGAATTTGGTTACCATGTAGGTGGTGTTCTCTCTCTCATGAACCTCTTCTTCTTTGTTGGTTGAATCTCTCTCATCTTTCTTTCACAACCCTACTACCCCTTCATTGCTAATTAGTTTTTTCTAGATTTTTATCTTTTCGACCCCCTTTCTTGTTGGTCATATTGTTGTCTCTCACAAGTCCCTATAACGAAAAACAAGGGCACAAGAAAGTTCCCTTCACATCAAAATGTCCACAACCAAGAACATGGTCCATACAACTTGCATAATCAACAAAATCACCAATTTTGATGATTAGGACAGATTCACAAGTTCAACCCATCACTACTTTGATCGAAGCAAAAATTAAACTCTAAAAACCTATGGGGATCAGATCATTCCGATGATCTTCTCATGAGCATCCACTGACTGCGTTTGGCAAAATAGAATGATCTATCTCTATAGACTCCCATCACCAAATAGAATTGCTAAAACCTTGAAATGCCTAGGAGTCAAAAAGACTTTGAAAATTGGAAAAAATGGTGTAAAAGAAGATCTAATGGTGTCTCTTGATGTAGATAAACTTTCCCCAAAGATTTGTCAAATGCAACCCATTACCCCTACTATACTCACAGATCAAAAACCACTCGGAACAAATATACAATGTGTATCCAAAGGTCCTGAAAACATACCTACTTAATCCCATAGAACTTTATTTTGCCAAACTTAGTCACTTTCAAGATCCCTAGTGATCATCATCATCTTGCAATCACAAGCTCCTACTTCTATTATGAAATTGTCACTCTCTAAAATATGCATAATGAAGCGAAAAGTCTATCATCCCTCAATATTTATGCAACCCACACCTACATGCCTTTTTCCTTCAAGTGTGTCCCATCTTACTTCTAAAGCTAAACACTTAAGAAAACCAAGTCAAAGAGCCAAATCCCCAAAAGAAAAGCCATAACTATAGAAAACTTAGCTACTCATAGCAAAAACTTTGTTGCCCTTTAAGCTTCAACCTCCATTCAAACTTAATTGACATCAAACAAAGAACATCTAACTGGCCATTCCACACCACACAAACTCATCCACACCAGATTGAACATCACTTTTCATAAAGAACCCAACAAGCTCAATAACCTAATAACCTAATAACCTACAAAAGAACAAGACAACACAAAAACATAAATTGCCGAAATTTTGTCACCTTTCACTTCGGGCAGATGATGGTACTATACATATCCATTAGGGTTTCATCCCTAATTTCTCATCACATCCTTTCCTTGCTAATTTTTTTTTATAGATTTTTTCTCTTTCATAAACCGTAAACCCCTTCCTTGTTATTTGAACCTTTTAAATTTTCAATTTTTTTCAAGGCCCCTCTTTCCTTCATTGTTCGATACTTTCAAACCCAATTCTTTTAAACACCCTTATGACATTCCCTTAGACCCATCCCTTGTTTTTTCTTGTTCGATCCTTTCAAACCCATCTCCTTTATTAAATGTTTTTATGATTCCTAACTCTTTCTTGTTGTGAGATCCTAGGACCCTTCTATGGTGAATTTCAATTCTTGTGTTTGCCAACTTTTCCTTCTTGAGAAATTTTAGGACCTTGTTCATGTGATTCTCAGCTCTTGTGATTTCAGATTTTTCCTTGTTGTGATCAGATCTTAAAAACCTTGTTTTTTTATTCATAGCTCTCATGGTTATCGACTCCTCCTTGTTGTGAGATCCTAGTACCTTGTTCTTGTCATTTTCAAATCTTGTGATTCTTGACTTTTCCTTATTTGTGAGATCCTAGGACCTTATTCTTGTGATTCCCAACTTTTCCTTGTTGTGTGATCCTCAAACCTTCTTTTTCACAAATCCTTTTTCTCCAACTTGTTTTGACCGATTATATCTTTTTCATACCCAACCTCTATTTGGTGTGTGATTGTCACAAAACTTCTCACATACCCCCTCTCTCATACTTGGCCCCTATTTGATGTTTGACTTTCATAAACCTTTTTCACATAACCCCCTTCTCCCATACCCAACCCCTCTTTGTTATGTGAACTTCATAACTCAAACCCAACCCTCTTTCATACCCTCTTCCTTGTCATTTCATCCTTTCATACCCTTTTTTCATATTTAGCCTCTTTCATACTTTCTTCTTACATATTCAATCCTCTCAAATCCTCTCTTTATTTCACAAACACTCCTTTTAGATTTTCTCTCGCATAAACCATCTCACTTAGATTTTCTCTCACATAACATTTTTCTCCAAACCCTATCCCCACCTTTTGCTAATGGTTATTATGTTTGAAGTTCTTGTAACCTTGTGCCAACATGGCTTTCATTCAAACCCTTGTTCTAACCTTAGCTTCTATATGAGTTAATGATGTAATTGTGCATAATCATGTTAAAAGTATAGGCTAAAAATAAATTTCAAGAATGTAGAAAGAATTGTCAACTTTGAAGGTTTAAAAGTAGGACACATTCTTTGAAAATTAATGTTTAAACTACATGAGAATATGCAGTATGAAATAAAAATGTTTCTAAAAGCTTAAGATGTTGTGTTTACCTTTTTTCCAACTTACTTTCACTCACTTTTTTTAATTGAATGTTGTAGTTCCATTTTGCACAAACTAAACATAAAATATAATCTTGACTTTTCATTTTTTAAATTCATTCTTATGTCTCTTTCAAATAATGTTTAATCACATTACAATTAAGGTTGTCATGGCATTTAGGCATCCATCATCATTCATTGTGTCAATCTAGATGCAAACATAGCCCAACATCACACTAAAATACGATCAACCTAGGTCAAAATGAGGTTGGGCTACCTAAAGGATAGTTAAAGGTGACTAAAAATCACATCATTTGATTCTCCTAAATCTTGTGGCCACCAAAAAAACTTGCCACAATCTTATGGTGAGCTAAAAATTTTAGTTAACAATCAAAAAACATTTTGTGTGACTAAAAACATTTATTCGAAAACTAACCAATTTTTTTTTGGGTAGAAATAAAAAACTTTCAATTGTTATATTGATGGTGAAGATTGAACCATGGTCCATCAAACAACTAAAAAAATTCAGGCGACAATTGCAATTTTTAAAATTACTAGATCAATGGCGGAAATCGAACTTGTCAATTGAACGACTAAAATCTTTTGGGCAATGCCCAAAACATTTCCGGTCACAAACCGAATTTTTCCAATGGCAAGGAAAAGAATTCGAACACCCAATATGGTGATTGAAAGTTGGCAACCAAAATTTTCAATCACCCATTTCAATGATAAGAAAATTGGGCAACGAAAAATTTCCAGTTGCCAAAAAAATGGTCTATGTCCATCCCAATAGACAAAAATAACACATCTAAATAGACCCTAACATAATGATAAACACAATTTGGGTGCATCACATCAATCTTGATAACTTTAGTTACAAACAAAAGATGCATTTGTAATTCATATTGAAAAGTAAATTCTTAGGACTTTAAACCTATGGGTATATTCATAAAACAAGGAGCTAGGGGTGCACCCTTAGTGAGGATTTCACTGACTGCTTATTCTAAAATATTTTAGGTATATATTAAGAATATTCCATTTGTAAGTTGCAAAAAATCATAAGAAAGTCCTTGTGATTCAAAAATATGTTACATTATACTCTTATGTGAATATGTGTTTGAAAAGTCTCTCCAAAATTATGTCATTTTCAAGTAGTAAAAACACTATAAAACATTGGTTATAGTGATTAATTAATGTTTTTGAGAATTCAAATTTCGTTAGATTCATTTCAAATTATTACACATGTTCCCACAATATATCACGAACATTATCATCAAAATGTATAAAAGAAATGTGTAATATTAATATAATCTGTGACATGAAAAACAAAGCATTGGTTACAATTCCTATGGCTCCTATATTTGTGAATGTACCCCTATGTAAGGAAAAACTTATTTTGAAAGGCTTAACATTCTCATAATTGAAATAATTCTCAAGTTCCAAGAAATGGGCATCAATATGCATGATGGTTCAAACATTAATAACACATCATTCGAATAGTTTGATAAAAATATCAAATATAAACTTGCAATAAATAAATAAAATATTTCGAATAATAATAAAAATTGGGGATGACCATATATGGTTTATTTAATATTGCAAGTATATCCCAAAATTTATAACATTGATAAAAGGCCTAAAATTCAAATATGCAAAATCTACTTTCCACCTAATTTTACTTTTTGAACAAGGATCATCAATTGGCTTACTTTAACATGCTTGTGCCCAACTCTAAGGTTCACATTTTTGTAACCCAACAAGTGAGCTTTTAACATTGTTAAAGAATTACAATGGAATGCATCCCTTGCATCCCCTACATCCCTAATTAAAGTTGCAAACTAAGCAAAATTCAAATATGTTTGTTAGTTAAATTTTGAGTTATTTTCTTTAGCCACAATCATAAAATTAGTGACTCACCTAGCCCTCTTCTCCTCCATTTCTTTCCAATTATGTTTGTAAATTTTGTCTATTTCATATCCATGGTTTTTTTAAGGCAACATATGAAAGTACTATTTTGAGGTTACATTATGTGATTATTTATAATCAATTAATGAATCTACCCCCCTTACTTTCCTTACATGAAGACATGGCAAGGATAGCAAGTTTGTAAGATAGGAAGATAGGAAGATAGCTATGACAACCAAAAGTTCTTAGTGACTCACAATTTGGCAACTAAACCTTTTTCAACTGCCAGTGATTATAGTTTTTAGTTGATGGTGACTAAATTTTTTATTAGTGTGAGTCACCAAAAGTAGTGCTCATTGAAAGCTTTTTAAAAATAAATTGCTTGCACCCTTTCAAAATTCAATCCTCGGCGACTAATTGAAAAAAATTCGATCATCAATCATGTGACGACTGAAAAGAATTTTAGTTACCATTGAATAATGAGGCCTTCTTGGATGGCAACTAAAATTGTTCATACCCACAAAGGGATTTGATCACCATCCAATGAATAGGCCTTCTTGAATGGCGACCAAAACCCTTTTCAATCATTGGTGAAACTTGGTTTTTGTCATTCACACCTAGATTTGTGGTCACTTTTGATTGCCAAAAATAAATATTTTAAAAAGGTTTCCAAAAACATTTTGTTGGCCCCTCCTTCAAAATTGTAGTTGTCGACAACCAAAAAGGGTTTTGGTCGTCATTGAAGAAAGTTTAATCATTAGATGGTGATCCAAACCCTTTTTGGTCATTGGTAATTGAGTTTTTAAGGGTAGCATGAAATAACGTGTTACCCTGGTGGTTTCAACATAAATTAAATTATTTTTTATTATGCCGAAATTTTAATATATTGACAACCTTTTGCTATTGAAAAATCAAAATTTTCAACAAAGCCATTGAAATTGTAGCAAGTTTGATCCTTGGCCATTTTGGAAGGTTTAAATAAATACAAGTCCACGTGAGCACTAAATCAATTTAAATTATTTGAAACAATAATACGTTATAATAAATTGATTTTTTACTATCAAATTTTCCAAAATTAAAAATTCATGTGCTAAATTAGAAAAAGTAAATTAATTATTTGGCACTCTTGAGCCAAATCTGCCAAAGTACAACAATGTGTTTTTAGAAAGCTCTAAACAAGAGCAATAATTGGTGACAAAAGGTGACTGAAAATTCAATGACCATCAATAACACAATTATAATTGCCAAAAGTACTTATTTCATCAAAAGCTTCTCCAAAAAATAATCACATGCCCCTTTCAAAATTATGGTTGTCGACAACCGAAAATGGTTTTAGTCGTCATCCAAGAAAGCTTAATTGTTGTATGTTGACCTAAACCATTTTTGGCCATTAGCGACTGAATTTTGAAACAGGGCATGTAATATGTTTTTTAAAAACTCTCAACAAATGCTACTCTTGGCTATTAAAAATGACCAAATATTTAATTGCCATCAACCAAAAAAAAAACTATAATTTATAGTGACCTTAAAAAATATCAGTCGCCATCTAAAAAGGCTTAATTGTTGGATGGCAACTGAAACTTTTTTTTGGTCACCACAAGATTGGTGACCCAAACCTTTCGGTTGCATTATGTATGGTAACTAAAAATAGATGGGTACATTCACAAATATAGGAGCCATAGGAACTATAATCATTATTTTACAATACTATACTCCTTGAAAAAAATCATAAATGACTCTTAAAGGACTTGAAAATGATATAATTTTGGAGAGATTCTTAAAACACATATTCACATAATAATATAATGCAACATAATTTTTACTCAAAAGGACTTTCTTATGAATTTTTGCAACTTACAAACAAAATATTCTTAATATATACCCAAAATCTTTTAGAATAAGCAATCAATGAAGTACTTATTAAAGGTGCACTCCCAATTCTTTATTTTGTGAATGTACCCAAATCATCAATCTTGAGGCGACCAAATCTATCCACACACACATAAACCAAATATAAAAAATCACCCTAAATGGCACCTCACCTTTAAACCACCCCCTAATATGGGATTAAAGTCCCGTTGTCGCAACCCTACTTTGAGAGAGTGTGAGGATGAAACTCACACTCCCGAAATGGGGACTTGGGAGTCCTTCGGGACTCCCAAAATTTCAGAGTTCGACTGCAGAGGTCAAAACACCTTACATTGGGGTGTTCTTTACATCATTGAAAAGCTATCAAAGTGTAGATGTCGAAGATGGGCTTGCATGGGCCATTTGGACATCTGCAGCACACGTTATGGCAAAAAGAAGGGCTAGGAGTCAAATTGATAATTTGACTTTAGACCATTAAAAGTCGGGAATCGACCTGACCTTGGTGCGTGCAGGTGGAGTGTGATACACCGTTGGAAAGATCTCGAGGAAAGCTACAAGTTTGCTTTAGACCTCATCCCAATCGGAGGTCTGAACAAAAAGTTATGACCTCACAAAGTCCCGGGAGTCCAAATTAGGACTATATGGGGGAAGGTGGTGGTTTCCCCCGAATCCGGGCCGTGGTGAGTCTTGTGAATCCAGAGTCGCCTGTGGCTTGTCCTAGCACTAAAGGTGCTCCAGAAAGTGAACTAACCGACTTGTTGGTTGGTTTGATGCAGGTTCGAGTAAGTAACTATAGCTTGTCACTCTTCCTAGTCCCATTTCGAAGCTTCAACATGTCCCTTTACCCCTTTTAGTGCTAAGAGCTAGGAGTGTGCCCCGAGTTCCTCACAATTCCACTGTTTGAGTAACTTAGGTGCATCTTGGGTCTAATTAGGAACTTGGGAGCACATCACACCCTTAATCCAAATCGCCATATAGGAAATTATTTCTATAAATCCACCATGAATGAACACATTGGTTTTAAAGTGAAAGGACGAATAGGCCAAGTGCAAATGTGAACCCCATTACTAGTTGCTTAACTTAATTGCCCCCAAATCTTCAACCAACTATGAGCCATCATGGGGAAAAACTTAAAATAATATTCCTACTATTTAAATAAAAAATAAGGTACTTAAGTTTACATAGTGCACCAAGTGCAAGACCTTTTTCCATTTAGTACTTCCTTTAATGGTGACATAAAATATCCCATATGCCAACCTCCAAAACATTGATCACAAATCGACATAATGGTAACCCACGTAGATTACCCACAAAACATATAATATAATCGAATAGGAACAACCACCAAAGATGGGTCATCTTGGCCATCAACATGCACAAGATGACATGTGGCACACAATTATGCACGTGATCTTTCCATGTTTGACCATTTCCTTCTTCCAAAAACAACATTTTGGAAGGTAGCACCTCCCATACCCACAAAATGCTATACCCTGTAATCACATCCAAGGTAATTAGTGTTTGTTGCAAATACACATAATATCCTAGCTTGAATTTACAAACTCAACATCAATAATCGCCACCTCCTTGAATAGTGGCATAATGTAACATATTTCAATGTTGAACAATTGTCAAATTCTCCATAGCCATTGGGCATCACACATTGAACCATAGTTATTCATTCACATGCTTGAAGCTACACTTTTGAATAATCCAAATTGATCACTACCATTACATTTCATTGGGATTGAAACAACTAGTAATTCAAGCGCATAGCCAAATAATTGAAAATATGGTGAAAACAATGCAAGAAAAATATACCAACTAAACTTAACCCCATAACTAACCATGGTAATTGTCACAATAGATTCCAATCTCTTGTATGGCCCTTTTGAAGCCCATATTTTCACAAACTTATTTCACCATTTGCACCATATGTTTTGCCAATTCATTTACCTCAAAATGGTTTCATGAAGTCATATATTGATTGATCAATGTTTTTTCACACAACTTTTTGAACTCCCCACAAGATTCCATACCTTGGTCCATGAATATTTCAATCAAAATGCCAAACTTACTAAGTACCATGTCCAAAAGTACATAGGCAACTTCCTTACTATTGTAATTCGACAATGGCACCAATAATATCCACTTTGAGAAATGTTTAATCATAACCAAAACGTACCAATTATCTCACATTATCAAATTCATGAATGGGCTGACAAAATCCAAATTCACCAATAACCTAACCCCATGATGGGCAATGGTTATAAATGAACTGTAGGTGTGTTCAATGACACCTGCATTTAGTTTCACACCACACATTGAAAAAAAAACTCTTGAACCTATAGTTACATCCTTCACCAATGATATTGTGCCTAAATCAAGTTATAGGTTTGTCAAATTGCAAAATGGCCAAACTCTTCATGAACATGCCATACAAGGCCTTCATGCTATTGTGGGCAAAAAACTACCCACATTCATCCATATGTCCACATTCATAGGGGGGAATTACTTTCCCACTTGAATTGTTTAGCCTTATGCACAACTCATTCACATTCCTTAGGTGTCCATCCAACTAGGACTTCACATTTTTGCAAATATACAATAACATGTGCATCCTCACATATGTCTAGGGCATCATCACCCTCCAACAAAATGTCCACACCACAAGATCCCTATTACCCACATTATTTTAAGGTATTTTTCCAAAGCATTTCATAAGGTACATAGGTATGTATAGGCATGTCATCTTGGTATTGGTTCCAAATCTATATCACCACATGTTGTTCACTCCAATGGTGCCCTCTTCATTGGAACTTGGGTTTTGATTCAATCCATCAACATCCCAATAAACCCTACCAAGTTTATGAGCTATGTCAAAATCATATTTCTATAAAATAAACACTCATTTGGCTAACTTTCCTATGAGTTAATTGAATTTCATAAAAAAATTCAAAGGTTGAATGATACATAACCAAAGGAAATGGGCTACCATAAAAATAACATTTGAATGATGAAGCTACCTTCACAACAATGAAACATTCACCTTCATACAAGTTACACTTTGTTTTCACCTTGTTTGGACCTATTGGCATATGCCACCACAAATTCAAATAACCATCATCATCGAAGTTGGGTAAGCACATGACCCAACCTTAAAGTACTCTAATAAGTGTGTACTTGAAAAGGTTATTGTATAAGTCATTATAAAATGGGAGTTGAAGTGATTTGCACCTTCAAATCTTAAATGACCTATTCTTATGTCGAATCACCTTAGATGTATTGATGGTCGATCCTCTTCAGCTAATTTTAGCAATGTTATTCAATCCTTTAATAAACCTTTAGTAATAATTACACAAGATTAAGAAAGGTGGCAATTGATTGACATCCAATGGTTGGGGAATTTGTGAGATGGTTTCAACCTTAGCCTTGTAAACCTTTAATGCGCCAAGATAAATCATGTGACCCAAGTATTCCAACAAAGATTGAAAAAATTAACATTTGCTAAAATGTAGTTTAATATTATGTTCTTTAAATTGATCAAACACTTCCTACAAATGAACATGTGATCCCCTAGGATCAAGCTAAAGACAATAATATCATTGATGTAACACTTGATGAAGGTAAAACCAATCAAAACCCGATTGATATGGGTAGATGTAAGCTATGGTGGCTCACTTTTGTGACGAAATGGTGTTTTTCCCCTAGGTACATTTTATTCAAATGCATGTGGTGATTAATATATCCTTAGATCTACTAATTGGGACTTGGATCTAAACCAATAATTTCATCATGAAAAGAATTTTGTGGTTATTTATTGATAAAAAAATTCATTTGTAAATAGTAATGGATTTTTGAAATTGAAAAATATGGACTGGTTGTTTGATTGGAACATCACAAAATGGAAAAAATTATATTGATTCACATTCCAAAATTTGTTATTGGGAATCAATATCTATTGTAATACCAGATGATAAACTCATATGAAGAATCTTTTCTTTGAAAAGCTTAACCATTTAATAGTTAGGGACTTTTAAATGGTTAAATTTGACCATATTTTCATAAGTCAATATGATTTGCAATTTTTTTTTTTTTCAATTTCTTTGTCTCAAAAACATATGTTTTTTAAAGTTTTAGATGGGGCATTATTTCTATGGACTTTGTGAACTTTCCTTTTAAGATTTCCCAATTAAAAAAATGATATCAGTTACATTAAATACAAGTTTTCACATAGATTTGAGAAGGTTTGTAGGTGATTGAACATGTATTATTCAAAGATTAGAATAATAAATGTATAGAAAGAAAATGTGTGTTGAAAAAAATACATAAAGTTGTAGGTCATCACATGTAGGCCATAAATATTTTGGTGTGTGGTACATATGACAATTTTCAGAATAAATCATTTGGATATGGGTTTCATTTGGATATTTGTTTTTTTTTTTGTGAAAACTTAATGTGTTTTTTTTGTTTGGGTGTGAATGTAAGTGTTTATGTTGCTTCATGTGGGTGCTTCATATGTGTGTTTTGTGTGTGTGTTTCGTGTGGATTTTTTTTTTCAATATAGTTCAAATATGAATTTCAAACTAAAATATATAATCGTAGGTTAATTAGTTAATTATTTTTTTATGTGTTTATATATATGTTTGTTTTCAACATAGAAAAATAGAATGTAATAGTATACACATAAAAATTGTTCCCTAATGCTAAAATTTGAGTGCTAACAATGAGGAACAATTTCAATGTGTATATTGTTTCATTTCATTTTTTTATGTTGAAGGCATTTTACCCAATATAAATCAAAATTGTTACTTCATAATTTTCATTTTTTATTAAATTTTTCAAGACTTTGTTTCTTTTTTAAGTTAACCTCTTAATGGTCACCATGTCATAATTGTTTGTGTTATTGGAGGTGAATCATATTTTGGTTTAGATGTGGTATACCATTTAGTGTATTTTTATTTTTTAAGGTTTTAGGGGGTTTGAGGTTATGGTTTAGGGTTACAAATTCTTCCTAAGAACAATAACCTAACAACCTAATGCACATGTTGTAATGACAACTAAATATAAATTATAGATTAAACTGCATTATTGAGGTTAAAATTGATCAAATTGTGCAAATGTTCTATTTTTCATAGTTGTTGTTAAATGTTTTTCTATGTGCAAATGTTCAAGCTATCTTCCATAATCTTTTTTAGCTCAACATTTAATTGAATCTATGATTTTTTCAACTTGCATTACAACACTCATGCCATGTTGTTATTTTCATCATCAAACTATTCAACATCATCATCATAAACTCATGATTTCAACTTGTCCCCCAAAGAAGAAGTTAATTCACAACTTGTAAGTTTTTTTTTTCAAATATTAATATCATATAATAATAAACTTATTAAAAAATGTAAGTCTTACAATCTATTTTTCAAATCAAATCTTGTTTTGATTGCAATAAATCATGATCAACAATCTTACATGTTATTGTATCCAAATATTATTTTTTCTTTCATGAATAGATTTGAACACATACCCACAAGGTTAAATTTTGTTCTTTTTAAAAACTTTTCCTTCTAATCCTCATGTCCACCAAGTGATTTATAATTGAAAGTTTGATGCATAGGGTTTATGGTTTTGATTTAAGGTTTAAGGTATTAGGTTTAACATTCTAATGTATAAGGTTCAAGGTTTTGATGCATAAGGTTTAAGGCATTAATTATTATGACTATGGTGATAGTAAATTTTTTAACCTCTAGGTGTGGTTTGGTCTATAATTAAAAGAAAAACAAGAATCATAATTTACTGTAATCAAAACAAATAAATGAAAGTCAAAAAAATAATCATGATGATAATTTCAACAAGCCATGAAACCATAACAAAATATGTTTTGAAACCTTAACAAATTCATAGACCCACCAAATTATATGCACAGTTTATTGTTTAAGGTAATGGATTGAACCTAGGGTAACTAGTTTAGGGCTTAAGGTTTAGGGTTTTCAGTTCATGGTTTAGGGTTTTGAATTTAGGGTGTAAGGTTTTGAATTTAAGGTGTAGGATTTAGAGTTAAGGGTTTCAAATTTAGGCATTAGAATTGATTACTAACATTTAGTGTTTAGGGTCATGAGTATAAGGTTTAGGGTTTTTAATCTAAGGTTTAAGTTTTTGAGTTTCTAGGGTTTAAATTTTAAACATTAAAATTGATTATTAGCATTTAGGGTTTAGGGTTTTGAGTTCAAGGTTTAAGGTTTAGAGTTGAGGGTTTAGGGTGGAAGCTAATGTAAGGCTAGATGATTGACAACAAAGTGTGGAAATGGTAGATGAGATAATGATTGGTCAATATTACAAGCAACAAAGCCGGGTGAAGACCTCTTTTGTTTTAGTTAAAGATTAGGGACTAGCATCCATTTACTCACATCTTGTCATGGCTCCAAATTTCTTATGATACAAAAATTACATTACCAAAGTGGTGACATCACTGTGTATAGCCTTTTGGAAAGTAATTATGAACAAATTGAGTAGTTGATGACTATAATTCTAGTGAAGACAAGAATAGTGATGATCAACACAATGATGATGACAATGGACAATCTTCCTAATGGTAATAAGGGTTAAGTTTTTTTTTGTGATGTACCAATTTGCATTAGTTTCAATGACCTAAATTGGTTGTAGACATTTGATTTTTTTTGCTTGGATGATTTTATAAATTTTTAGAGCTATGATGTAGGAGAAATTGAATTTGAGTACTTTTTGTCATTGAAAGTTCAACTAAATTACATAAACTGGTTTCAGAAGGAGGAATTAATGGGTAACAAGTTCACATTCAGGCCAACAGCACAAGCCACATTATTTAGTTTACATTATGCACATCTTATATATAAATTCACTTGGTCTTCCCGTCTGTGACGTGACGTTCTGCTACATAATCATTTTTTATGTTTCTGCTGCGGAACCGGCCATAGGGAAAAGCATTTTCGTCTGGAACTGGCACCCCCGGGAAACCCGTTTGATTTCTACACAAC
>Ga0116231_10005908_pt1 | contig 23803 bp, 27 predicted proteins | sample S1TSphgellanicum_2_FD_89695 | JGI IMG/M metagenome (GOLD analysis project Ga0116231, IMG submission 89695) | Host-associated microbial communities from peat moss isolated from Minnesota, USA - S1T2_Fd - Sphagnum magellanicum MG | ecosystem: Host-associated > Plants > Peat moss > Unclassified...
AAAAGACTCGTGAGCTTGGTGCTTATGGTGCACTGACAGATTTAGCCAGTCATGGCACAGCTCGTGCCAAGAGAAAGGCAATCCAGCTTCTTGAGCATATGCGGAAACAGGAGGGACAAAGTATTCCTCTCAGTAATCTCGATGTGTCTTTGTAGCATCACCAACCACCCAGTATTTGGCCCGAGCCTTCAGTTTTCTTTCCCCTTGTCAAGTTTTATATTTAACTCAATGTCTTCTCCAAATGTGTGTATCTATGTCCATCTTTTTCTATTCCACTGCATTACAATGATCCCTCAATTGTCATGTCTTAGTCTTTTGTCACAAAAGATTTTAGTCGGCCTTTTGCCATGATATGCCTACTTCAGGTGATCATGGACATGGTCTTTATTTCACCACAGGTTTTTTTTTCTCATGTCATAGCAAGCAAGGATGCACAGCTTGTGAAAGCACTTTGAGTCACACAAAAACTTTATTTTCTGTAGACGTGGAGTCACTCACTGGTTGATGCACGCACACCCACCCCCTTTTCTTTTTTTGAAGATGGTCAAAGACCATTCTTCTAGTGCTTGTTGTCTTGTACATGACACAATAGCACTTGATTCTTCTAGTAAAAAGTTGTGGTGTTTCTCAACAAGCATGTTTTTGTCCTTCACAAGAAATTCAAATTTCTGGTTTCACAAGCTTCTATTGCTGAAACAGGAGTTGTGTTACGAGCCTTCTTGATGAGTCCAGTAAAGAACAGGCAGGAGCTTCTGACTGTGTCACACAGCTTCTGAGCAAAGGTTATCTTTCCATTGCCACTCACACATCCTTGCCTTGTCTTTCAGTGCCCTTTGTTGAACTTGTTCTCTGAATGGAAGTGTAGTGATTCTGTAGACACACAGCTCTGCAGGACTCCGTTACTGTAATTGATTGATTGATTCACAATTATGTGTTGTGGATGGCACAGGGTTGAATTTCAAAAGTGTGGAGAAAGCTGAAAATGCTGATCACTTTCTTGGGCCACTCATGATGAGTATGGAGCGACTAGATCACATGGACTTGTTCATTCTTGACAGATTTGCTGCAACTGACAAAGATGACACCATGTGGTTGCCATCCTCAACGTCAATGATTAGAGCATGCAAAGTTCCTCACAAGTAATGAAGAAATGCAAGAATGCTTAGGACAGGTTGGGTATTTGCCCTGCCATTTATAGATAGAGAAATTGACAACCATTTTTGGCTATTTTGTAACAAAGCAAGAGTTCATTTAGAATAAAAGATCGATGTGGAGATCAAGGTTGCACATTGTGGCAACCTTCCACAATGTGGCTTAGGTCTTGTGGATGAATCTTCAAAGAGATTGGTGCACGCTTCTGTCATGCCCAAAATTGGCGTTCAAGAATGAGCTCGCAGACTGCACAACTGATAACCCATTTCCACCAATCTGGGAAAGTTTTTTCAGACCACTTTCAAGGCTTCCTTCTCTTTTAACAAACGCTTGATTCAGCACTCTTCTCCCCGGGCGACTTTTTCTTGAGGTAATTAACCTGTACACACTTTTAAGGTAGCTTTTCATACTCTCCAAGAAACAAAGTTTATGCTTATGTTGTCTTGTTGATCATTGTTGTTGTAACAAATGGGTGGTGATCCAAATCTTCTCTGTTGAGAAATCAGGTGAAGAAGTTCACCCTATCCACTGAAATTCTCTGTGAAGAATTTTCATGCTAATCCAGGGCAGGAAAATGACCTGAACGAATCCAACTATCTAAATCTCTCTCATAGTAAACGATTTATATATTTGTGTGTGTACATGTGTGATTAACATGACTAATCATATGTCAGATTGCATTAAGTGTGTGTCATTAGCATGGTTAATCATATATGTATGGTTGTACGAATGTAAGTTATTAGAGCAGCTCCTGCCCACACCACACCCAGTATGTCAACCATAGTGTGCAACTATCAAGCTGCTCATGAGGGAATGGCTCATTGGTCATGTGAGAGCCATTCCCGATGAGGTATAAATTTTGTTCAGTCAATGAGGCAATGGAGAGCATGCACCCAAGAGGCCCAAGCTTTAGTACTACAATCTGTTGCATTGCCTCCTCATTAGTTGAGCATAATTTCTAAACGTAATATATTTGTCACTACCGTGGTAACTTGGCTATTTAAACACATGTCCATTGAATACTTAATTAATTTTGAAAAACTCATTTCAACAAATGGAATATTCCTAAATATTCACTATTTTCCTTCACAATGTTTTTTGATCTGGAAAAAATAATTTAAAAAAATCAGCATTTTCTGAAAATAATATAATTAGTGTCAAATTGGCCAAGGTACTAGGATATTTTTCACCTACACTACTACCCTTTCTTATGAACACCCTAACTATATAAACTGGGGTTACTTATTCTGTTTCATATTAATTAGTTGGGGATGCATCACAAGTCCAACCTTTTTGTTTTCTTGCAATGAGCCAACCCATCACAAAGAAAAACTTGAAACTATGGAGGCTCTCCAAAATAGAAGATTCTACAAAAAGATCAGAGCACCTTTACCTTTGGCCCATGTATATAGGTGAGAAGGGGAGGACTTTGGGCAAAACATATGGGATTACAGCGAGGTGCTATTGGGAACACCCTGGTGGAACACATTGGAAATCTAGGGAACATATTGGGAACCCGATGAAAATCCATTGGGAACTTGAAGGGAACATGTTAGAAACAAAGGAAAAAAGAAAAAAAATCAAGGCACTTTGAGTGAGTGCATGCTGAACCTTCCCATTGATTGCATGAAATTTTTATGTTTCAAAATTGTTCGTCACTATTTTTGGCCTGGGCTAATACCCCCATTATAAATTTGGGGGTACTTATTTTGTTAAACATTAAAAATATGATCAAATTCTATCATTTCCATTAGGGTTCTAAATTTCTCAAACCCTATTACACATTTAACTGTTACTTTGCTCAAGATAATTTTTTTATAAAGAAAAAAAAGTTCAAACCACTAAATACAACATTTTCATTTTGCCATAACATTTTTTCCGCACACCTACTATACACAAGCCCATTCAACACCCTCTAAATATTAGGACACTAAAAGAGCATCTCCACCCCAAAACTGTAAACAACTCCTTTATGTTAAAATAGAATATTGTTTAATGATCACTGTCCTGAGTGCCCACCCACAAACCCCTAAAAGTCCCTTTAAACACTCAAAGACGATTTATGTCTTTACATCTGGATGAGTAATAGTCACTAGTGTGAACCCCGTGCATAATGCACATAGTCATGGTCCAAATCCATAGTGGAAAAAATAATTTAAAGGAGTTAAAATGACCACTACAAAATGGACATCGATACAACAGAAGCGCAGCAGGATTCACGCTATCATGTTGCAAGATTTAAGGAAAAGGGGTGTTTACAGGTTGTGGTGGGGGGTGGAGATGCCCTAATACTATAACCCTTTGGTTGTTTAGAGACAGAGAAAACTGTCCATCTGTGTGAAAGGGTTATCATCATCATCACCATCATCACCATCATCATCATCACAATCATCATGAGTAGCATCAGAATGGAAAAGTGTTGTTTGGGTTTTTGTTGGGTTGCACCACCTTTTCCTTCTTTTGCATTTTGTGTTTTTTTGAGAAAAAAAGTCTCAAAAGAGAAAAACCATAGTAAGAAGATTATGATGATTTACACACATTTTGTACATTCAGGTTTCTTTGCACACTAGGGTACTACTACCCTTTTTTTCTTCCTTTTCTCTTTGCATTTGTTTTGATTTTTTTTTTTCTGGGTTTTCAAATGTAAACACAGTTACAAGATGATTTACAAATTTGGTGTTTTCCATTCTAAAGCTTGAGAAGAGCAAAAATCAGGCCAAAGACAATATTGGGGTTGAGATGGGTAAGGGAGTGAAGGGTATCAAGTATTAACTACACTGAAGGTTGAGCACTTCTGAACATGAATATATCTTCATGTGGGTTTTTTGGGCATACAAAAAATTAGCATCAGTGAGGTTACATTCTTTGATCATAGAATTGAGGATTTTGAAGACATAAAATAAAGATGATGATGATGATGGAGCATATTGAATTATTATTAGTGTAAAATTTTTCCATTTCCCAATTCTTGAGATGATCCCGGATTTTGAACTCTTTTGTGAAGCAGTTGTGAGAACACAACAGTTGTGTACATTTGTTTTTTGAGGATCATCATGAGAAAGACAATTGATTGAATCACAACAAAAATTGGGTCATCCAGTTTTTAGGGTTGAGAGCTTTCTGAACAGCCCATATATGCATGTGCATTTTTTGGTATAAATTGACATCAGTGAGAAGGTAACATTCTTGTTTGAATTATAGCAACAATTATTGTGTCATCCAGTTTTTAGGGTTTGTAGTTGGGGGATCATATCAAATAGATAAGCTGCCAGTGAAGAATTCCAGGAGATACATACCTTTTAAGATCACCCAAGAAGTGCATTGCAAACTTGCAGTCTCCAATGGGGAATTTGACAATCAATTGCAAAGTAGAGAGTTGAATTTGATAATGTTTTTACACTCATGGTGATGAGGTTGTTGATTGGTTACATAATTGAAGCCACTTGATTTGGGAGATGTCATTTCCAATGTCAAAACCTGCTCTGATTTTTTGTAAATATCAACATGTTACAGGCCATCATCATAACATCCTATGCTGATGAGAATCTCTGAAACCCAAATTTTTTGTCTTTGTTTGTTGACCAGTTGTTTTTTTGGGGGCGGGTTTTTAGCCATTTACAATTGATTCCAATGATAAGCTGCAATTAAGGTTCTTGCTTCAAGTATTGTAGTGTACAGCAGGTGTGGGAGCTTGTCGAAACACGAGAAAACCAAACAACTGTAGGCTAGCCACATCATCATAATGTTGGAGCTTCTTTACTTGGAATTCTGAGGTATGTTGAAGCTTACTGGTGCAGGAGGCAAGCAGGAGGCACAAAAAAGCTTTGATGGGTATTGAACAGCTGCAGCAGTCACAATGAGTGAAGTCTCAATGGGGTTGCTGCCTGTACCACCAGGTGCAGAATCCACCCCAACCAGCAATGATCCTGGTCAGTAAACTCTCTCTGTACAATCACAGATTTTCCCTTTGACATGATACAGTAATCCAATATATAGAGAATTGATGTGGGGGGCGTTTTTTTTCCCTGGGATTTCAGGTGATCTGGATCTTATAAAGTATATGGAGGAGACGTTGATGGCAATTGCAGCTTTCAATGTGCAAGGGTTGAAGTCCGTGATGATGGTCAGCTGTGACTACTCCCACTTGTCCTAATCTCCACTTTTGTTTATGAACTTCAAAGCTCAAGTCTTAAGAACATACTATACAAAGCCTGGTTCTTTTAATCCAGCTGTAATATGGAAGAGAAACATGTTGATTCCAGTTCTGATCCTTGAGTAGTTGGATGTGTTCTTGGTTCTGGACGGGTTGGGGCTTTTTCTATGTAGAAACTGGACAAGGAGAGCTTGCAGGATGGCATGACAGTCATGGTGAAGGAGCTGGATGATCTGTTTGAGCGTTTCAATTCCCAGCAGGTTTCGGTCATCAAGAAATCACTACAAGTGTTTGCTGAAGGTGGAAAAATGGACCTCACAGAGATTGAGAAGGTAAAAATAATTCTCATCAGACTGAACAACACATGCCCAGATACATCTCAGTCTTTGATAGAAACTTTGTGAGTGATTGGAAGATAGGAAAAATGTGTACACGGGCTGGTTTCTTGCATGGGTCATGGTTTCTCTCAACTAGAAAGGCTCATGGTTCTCACATGGTTCTTATGGGGTTGATCATGGTTCTTTGCAGCTGCATGATATGATGGATCTGCAAGAAGAGATCAATATTGTGTTGGATGAGCCATTATTAGTACCTGGCCCAGTGGAAAATTCTACCCTATTCTTGAGCTCCTCAACTGATGAGGCCACCTCCCCCAGCCGTAGCCCACAACAATCCAGGTTGAAGGATCTTCACTAAGTGGGTGTATTATGCTTTTGTTTTGTTCCTCAAGTTTTCTATGTATTCTAACAAACCAAAAAACAAAAAAAGATTGCCCATTGCTTTACTCTCAGTAAAACCCTTGGCCACAAGCTTTACCACAATTGGCTCATGCTCAGCTCCACCTTGCATGAGCCCTTGTTCCAGTAAAGCCTGTGATGCTAAGCCCACAGCCTCGGGCTTTACCCTACACTCTGATGATATCAGCTCAGAGCTTGTCTGAACAGCAAAGAGCAGATTGGAATCAGAATAAGCAGAGAGGGCCAAGAAAGAGGTTTCTGAAAGAAAAGCAACAAGGTGGACAAATAGAGCTCTCAAAGGGTTGATGTTGTTTATGGCTTGAGATCAAAAGGGGTACATACATAAATGTGGATCGGGTTGAAAAGAGGTTTTTTTTAGATGAGCTGAAGGATTTGTGGGTTGGTTGGGGGCACTGGAACAGAGGAGAACAGAGTGAGCAGCAGAAGGTACGAAGACGATCTGAGTCTTGGAAGCAAGCTGTCAAGGGTGTTCTCACAAAGCATCGGCGTGCAAGAATTCGGTACTATGCAAATGTCTTTTTTGCTTTTGACTTATTGAATCAGAGAAAATTGTATGCTGCTCCAGAGATTGTGGATGGATGGGATGGATGGGTGGGTCAAATTTCCACATGGAGATAGCTCAAAGATGGACACCAATATAACAGAGATGGGGTCATGAAGGATTGAAAATGCAAGATTTGCGATTTCTCGTTGACAGATCAAAGAGAGACTTGTAAAGAGTGAGAGAAAGCAGGAAAACAAGAGTGCGGAAAATATACAATGACTTTTGCAATCTAGTCTAAAAGAGATGTGGGAAGAGAGAATGGCAGGGATCTGACAGTCAAAAATGAAGAACACCCAAAAACCCGAGTTGTACTGAAATCAGAAAGTACAAAAGAGAGACTTCGAACAATTCTGAGGTAATAAAAATAAAACAAAAATTCCTTGTCAGCAGAGGTCAGTCACTGATCCTTTCTCAAAGAGGAAGGGAGATTAATCTGACACATAGGAAATGGGAGAGAGAGAGAGGTAGAGTTTGATAAATAATATTCAACCAGTTGCTGAGAGATTCAATCAACCATTTGCAAGGAAACTGCTCTGGATTCTGAAATTCTTGAAGACACCTCCTAGATCATCAGTCCATCCTCTCAACCATTCATTCTCCCTCTGATTCCTCCAAATGTTTGAAGCCTTCATAGATCATCAGTCCATCCCCACAATCCATTTGTTTGAGTTCTCAGAAAAACCACAGGAAAGTAAGTACCTATCTATCCTCACAAAAAGAACTGTTTTGGGTAGCTGCAGCAATCACTACATCTTTGGAGATCTTGAAAATGATTTGAGAGAGGAGATAGTTGATGCCTTCCAGGATATCCGTGTCTCACCCGGTACTGAAGTCATCAAGCAGGGTGATGTTGCTGATAACTTTTACATCATCGTAAGATTCTCAAGAAAGGAAAATAAAAAATACACACAAAAACAAACACAAAATCTTCTCTAAGGTCCCTGAGAGATGTTTGCTCTTCTTCATACATCAGTCATGTTGGTCCACTAGACTTCATATGTCTTGTTGAGTCTCCCTGATGTATATGCTTGGATCTCAAATGCATCTCTTTTTTCCAACAACAAATGGAAATTTGCTGCTGCCATTTTCTGGAAAGGCTTAATTGTAGGTGGTTGTTGTCTGATGCACATTTCAAAGCAATGAATCTTGTTGGTGCTTTGCATACAGGATGTGGGTGATTTTGACATTCTGGCCACAAAGGTGAGCAAACAAACAGATCTATCATCTCTCATACTCTCTGATCTCAACATTCTTGGATGGACCTGAAGAGTTTTAGGAGTGGGCACACGAATAACATCAGCATGCAGGAACCCAATGACTAAACTTAGCTTCAATTTTTTTTAAGTACCCATGTTTCTTTCTTTGGAGTTTCACACGCACACACATGCGGAGAGAGTGTTTGTTTTTTTCTCTATTTACGTGAAGAACACTCAATGAATGTTTTGCTCTTTTCTTCTTCTTCTTCTTGTACAGGGCAAAGAGCCATATGTGCTATTGAGATCAAAAGGAGCAGGTGAGAGTTTTGGAGAGTTGGCAATGATGTATGATACCACACGTAATGCCACTGTGAAGTCCACCACACATGCACTTCTGTGGGCTGTGGACCGTGTTACCTTCAAAGCCATTCTGGGTGAACACCTTACAGGCTCTTCAACTGCACAGGTAATAAAAGAACTAACTACTGCTTCTGGACATACACTGTGCAAGAAGGATCCCCTCCATAATGATCATAAATCCCTTTAAATTATTCTCAAGTATGCAGTGAGAAGATAAAAGCAAAAGGATTTCGACACAGCATGTAGCACACACCCAATAAGCACACACCTGCTGATGTTTATTATTACTAATCCCATCTGTTCTGATGTACATGAGAAAAGTTGATCTGATTTGCCACAGGTGCTAAGAGAAGCACCTGCTTTCAAAAAGCTGTCCACGAAGGAGATTGTGAGGTTGAGCAACAACTGCACCATTCAAAGCTTCAAACGAGGAGCATCAATTTTCAAGGCAACTTCCAACTTGGATAAGGTATGACAAACTACAGCAACAGACATATGGAACACATATATAAGAGTTGGGCTCAAAGATTCATGATCTGAAATTTCTGTTTTTGTGGGTTGGGCAATGCTACCAGGTGTGTATAGTGCAAGAGGGGCAGGTGCGTGTCAGCTGGGGTGCAACACAAGGGAATCCTGTAACAGGGAAAGGAGTTATAGGTGGTGAAACCATGGCATTCCTGAACCGATTGGAAGTTCTCGGGGAAGCTTTGCTCTTGAATGATGAATTTATCAATTCTTGTAACTACAATGCAGCAACTGATCAGGTAAAAAAAAAGAGAACCCCCTTGGTGGATGTACTACTTAGTCTGGACTGCTCTGACTTCTAATTGCTGCTAGCCATCTGCCACCTTTGACAAAAAAATGGGGCAGCTTTTGACTAATGAGCTTTGTCTTCTGAGTGCCAGTGTCTTGTGGAAGATTATTTCTTGCCTTGTTATATATATCTATATGCTAAAGATGATACCTTGTGTCAACTAGGTCTCAGCCCAGTGGGTAGGTCTCAGTCCAATCAGTTGTCAAATGAGAATTACTGAGGACATCACAATTCATGGTTGTAAGTCCATGTTGATTGATGTGTAGGTTATCATAATCATGCTGGATCGCATGTTGTTCACCAAGGAGATGCTGGTTGCCATCAGAAAAGGGTTGCAAATTCAGCTCATTTCTTTAGCTTTGCAGCGTGTGCCAGCATTTCTAGAGCTCAGCTTTGATCAACTCTCCCAACTGGCTGAGACGTTCTCACAGTCAACTTTTGCAAAAGGTTTCTTTTTTTCTTTTTTCCCCCTTCATCTTGCTTTTGACCACGTAAGGGTCCAAATGGGATAAAATCAACCACAAGTGCCTCCTTTGTCCCAAATAAGTAGTCCTGAAAATGGACTGACTGACAGGCTGATGTGGCAAATTGGGATTGTCAGTCGGTTTGTCCTTTTTGTACAATGGTTACACCACTTAAACTGTGCTAAAAAACACATGATTACATTCAGTCCTCAACATGTGCTTTTGGGTACTCTATACTATTTAGATTCATTTCAAATTTGTTAGTGCTACAATGTTGCATTTCAAACATTATTGCAAAAAAACACATCACACATTTTCAACATTAACTTAGTTTATCACTTTAAAACATGTAAAACAAGCATTGGTAAAACAAGCAACAGTTACACTTGAATTGGGTGATTTTATAATTGTGACTACACTTGTGATTTGAAAATCTACATAATGAATGGTAAATTGCTTTTGAGTCTAAGCTGAACAAAAGCCACCCAATTGATGCGTCTTTCCTGTTAATAATTTATGCTTCCTACAAAGTAAGCAGGTAAGGAGATTACGAGAATTGGTGATAGCATGGGCCCAGCTTCACGAATCTATGTGGTCCAAAGTGGGATTGTGGCTTCCTACAAACAGTCAATTGAGGAAAAGCATGATACAGTGAAGGGTGAGACCCACAAGGAAAAAGATGGTGGTGGTAGTGGTGGTGGTTCAAGTTCTAGTCCTGGAACTAGTATGAGTGGGTGGGGAAGCAAGTTCAACTCGATGATCAAAAACTCCATCACTGCTGTCCCAGGAGCTGGAAGTGGCAACAAACCTCAATCTCAAAGCACTAGTCGGTCACCTTCTCCTGTGAAACATCGACCTCCAAGTGCTGCTGCTGCTGCTGCTGCAGCAGCAGCAGCAGCTGGGGAAGGTGCAAAGTTAGCCCCAGATCAGCCTAACTACATGGTGGGTCAGACTCCTGCTTCAACAAATGTGTCAGGCGGGTCCTCCTCTGTGGCAGCAAGTACTGATCAACTGTCAGGGGATTCAAAAGCAAGATCAAGTATCCGTCAAAGTGTGCAGTGAGTTTCAAACTCCCTTCTCTTGCCACTGCTTTGACATATGTTTTTCACAAAGAAAATACATAATTGGCTGATCTGCCATGGTATGATAATCATTTTGCAGTGCAGCTCTCTCTCTTCAGGAACCTGTATTGCATGGCTTTCATCTTGATCTCATTTCTCCATTCACAAAATGGGTAAATTACAGATGGATGTGTGCCTATACAGCAGCAATCTGCAGCCCTTGACTATCACAACATATGGAGTGTTTGGTGAAGAGTGTCTTCGAGGAAGTGTGAAAAGCCACAAGAGTGCAGCTTCATGTCAAACAACCATGGTATCCGAATCCAAAGAAGGAGTCGTGCTTTTGTCTGTGTCGTTGGCAGAAGTGACCACCATCTTGGGTCCCATCCAAGAGTTCCTATCACGTGTTGCCAATCTCAAGGTCCTCAGGTGCCTTTCTTCCCTTCTTCAGAAAACATTGCAGGATGGTTTCTTTTGTTCTTTGCAAATTGCAAGGATTGCAAGATGTTTTCTTTTTTCTTTGCAAATTGCACAGACTGCAAGATGATTTCTGTTTTTTCCTTCGCAAATTTCACAAGGAGATACTACTACTACTTGAAAAGAAAGGAATGGAAAGGACACAGATACCCATGATACCCATGACAGTTTTTGAGTTGGGTGGATTGATCAGTGTGTAGTAGTAATTGTTGTCAATTGTTGTCCATTCTTGGCTTTTGGGTAGTACACTTTTGAACAGGGAAGAAGATCAATGACAACAACAATCCTGATTAAAGAGTCAATGGACAAGAACTGATCAAGAGTTTGAAAGTGCACCCAGAAAGCACAGACAACAAAGAGCTTGAGCTGCAGAAAGTGTTAAGAAAAATTTAATCAATTTAGTCAGCTGATCAGAAACTACTACTCAGAAAAGTGGAGAAAAACTACTAAAGAAAGAACTTGTGGGGAATGCCATGTGATTTTTTGCAGAAAGGTAACGTGTTTGGAAAATCTTACCAGCAGTGAGATTACCATGCTTTCCCATTCAATGGGCGTCCGCAGATACAGACCTGGGGAGCCAATTTACAGGGCGGGTGATCCAGGGGATTGCCTCTATGTAGTGCATCGAGGAACTGTAGTGGAGACTGCACATGACCGAAAGGGTGACCAAATCATCCTAGTCAAAGGCTCAACTTTTGGAGAAGATGCTCTTATGGGGAATGAGCCACGCGTGTCCACAATGGTTGCGGGCCCAAATGAACCTCCCTCTACAACAGGTATGTATCTTACTATTTATTTTTCCAGCCACTTGGGTGGGTTGGGTTCTTCCATCATGATTCCTTCATTGACAAAACAAAGGCCAAGCAAAGAGCATATAGGGGGGGGGGAGAAATCAATTTACACAGTGATGTGTGATGCAAATCACCATCTGGAAATGTAGCTATGTATACTGCAGGAAAGGGGCATGCATGCATTCCCCAATTACACAACTGTGTAATGTGAGAGATGGTATGATTTTGTTTTTTGGTTGGCAGGGGCAGAGCTGTATTATCTGGATAGGGCAGTGATTGAGGCAAATTTGGGTCCTTTGAGAGACTTGAATGAGACACGGCAGCAGGAGAATGATAAACGTGGCATTGTCAAAAGCATCACTTTTGAGGAGCTTTATGAGATTGGCATCCTTGGAACTGGTACTGTGGTTTCCTCCTAAACAGCAATTTTTACCTTCTTTTGTTGTTATAACAATTGGGTCTCACATTCAGCCTTCTTCTTCCCCCAAAAAATCTCAGCACAGAAGTTGAAAAACTATTTCATCAAATTTCCAACCAACCTTGTTTGGCGACAGGTTTGTTTGGCAAAGTGAAATTGGTGTACAGTCGACGCACGCAGGAGCATTATGCACTTAAATGTGTTAGCAAAGCAAAGGTCTGGCACTTCTGGCCTCTTTTAGTTTTCTCTCCTCCATTGCTCCTCCAGAACTGAAGTGTTTTTCCCTTTTTGGTGCAAAGTAGTTCTCTCCTCAATCTCATAGATACCCACTATACAGACCTGCATGTGTTGATCTAACAGGTAGCAAGAATGCAAGAGGAGGAGCACTTGAGAAATGAGAAGATTCACATGTCAGAGCTAGATCACCCATTCATCACTAAACTAATCCGGACTTTCAAGGATGCAAAAAATGTAAGAAGAATCGAAGCTATTTTCAGGGCACTCATTTGCAGTCTATCACCTTCACTCTTTCTTCAAAGTTATTCAATTGTGTCCAGTGCAAAAGAAGCAGGGAATTTGTGAGAGAATATTCCTGTTTTGCCTCTTTATTTTTTTGTTTTTTTTAGTCCCAGGATGCAAAAAATCACCATGAAAGAAAAACACTGGTTTTGGGTCTCATGTAGCATTTCGGCTTCACCATTGATGCTGCAGGTATATTTGCTACAGGAGCTGACAACTGGTCGGGAGTTGTTTTTGTTCATGGAAAAAGTGGGGCGCTTGCAAGAGTGGGAAGCTGCATTCTATGCAGGCGCTGTACTTCTTGCGTACGTATTTCTCATCTCCTAGTCCTCCAATAATATATGTGTTTCCAATGAATGTTCAGGTATTGTTTTACAAGAACCAGATTTTTCCTGAGATTTTTTATCCATGACATTTATGACCCGAGTCTGTGTTAGTTTTGGTGATTTGCAGATTGGAGTACATTCACAGCAAAGGAATTGCATACCGTGACCTGAAACCTGAAAACACATTGATCGGTGAGAATGGGTACCCAAAGCTGATTGACATGGGATTTGCCAAGCGCATCCACAACCGCCGCACCTTTTCCATGTGTGGCACACCCGACTATATGGCACCTGAAATCATCAAGAGGCAAGGCCATGGAAAGGGTGTCGATTTCTGGGCACTTGGTTGCATGATCTTTGAAATGATCACGAATACAAGTCCTTTCAATCGAGGCGACGATCCACCACAGGTAAATATTGTATCCACAAAATACTGGGCATTTGTGAGAGAATGAAAGGTCCCACATTTCTAAACCCATCATCAATACCTTGTGCATGGGTTTAGAAATGAACATGAAAATTGATCATTGGTTGGTTTAAGAAGTCATCTGAGCATCGATTTCATTATTTCCTTGATGCATTTCATGCATACATAATAAGCTATGGAAATATTTTGGTAATGCAAAATGCAATCAAACCATAATAGAAGCATAAAAAATATTCCAACATATATTATTGACCCTGAAGTAGCTAAGAAACTAGCGAGAGGGAGAGAGAGAGAGAGTTCTGCACAATCTTTTTTTTTTGGGTGTTAACAACTTAGTGACATAATTTGGAGAGAGGGGTTTGTTTGTAGCTTGTGTTTCAAAAGATCACTGAGGGACGAATGAGGTTTCCACCTTACATGAGTGCCAATGCGGTTGACGTTGTCAAAAGGCTCCTTGATCCAAACCCAGAGACGCGTCTTGGATGCCGCAAGTTTGGCCCTGCTGAAATCAAGGAACACCCTTTCTTCACAAGGGAAATCAACTTCCAGCTTCTCAGCCGGCAAAAAGAGGAGCCACCCGTAAGTTGGTCTTTCTCTCAGTTAAGAAAATTGGCAACACACACACCCACACATCCATCAACTGGCTCATCTTGTGGATTTAAGATCTTCTTAAGAGAATTAGAGCGTTCTTTGGACTTTTAGGCATAAAAGGAGTGGTAATTTTATCAACTGCTCATCTTGTGCGCTTAAAATTATTTAAGATAATCTTAAGAGAATTAGAGCACACTTGGAATTTCAGGCAGAAGCAACAATTTATTATTATTATTATTATTTCACTCGGGGAGTTCTTTCTCTTGTGCTTACAGACTTCATATACCCTCTGAAAGGACTTTCGGGGGTTGCTGAATTTTTCATGCAGATGATCCCTCCCAAAGTAACTGACTACAGGAAGCTTTGTATTATGGATGACCAACCCGAGCCAACTGAAAACACGGTTTCTTCAGCAACATCCCATGGTGAGAAGGTAAACTGGGATGACATCTTTTGAGGTGGAAAAACAGAAATTCTGAATTTATAATAATAATAATAATAATAATAAAATTCACTCTCAATTGTCAGCCCCTATTTTATTTTTATTTCCCCTTAAAAATCCTTCCTTCCCTTTCAAAAGAGGGAAAAAAAGACAAAAAAGAGAAAAAAGAAAGGAAAAAAAGACATATTTAGCTCATGATTTTCTATTTTACAGATGATTTTTTTTTTTAATTTTTCATTTTGGGTCCAAGATTTATATTATCACCCCTTTTTTTTCTTTTAGGGTTTATGGTTGTTAGTCATTCGGTATTTTGTGAATACTCATTTCTCATCTCTTTCAGAAAATTGATCAATTTTAAATCTTGCACTTGAAATTCACATGTGTGTTGTAAAATAAGTTAAAAAATTACAGCAGCCTGTGTTTTTCCTTTCAAATCCTTTGGTGCAAACTAATTAACTTATTAACAGAAATAAATAACTAAATAAATAAGAGTGCATTAAAAAAAACACACACACATCTATATAATATATGAAAGTGTAGAATGTGGGATTAGGTGTTCTAGCAGAGGAATTTGGTTGTGTGCTTGTTTTCTCTGTTGTTGTTTGGTCATGTGTTAATTTTTAAAAAAGGGTCTGGAAAATGAGCCAAAGTTGGAAACAAAAAAGGTGAAGAGTGAAAAATTGGCATCCTCAAAAAGAAAAAGAGAAACAAAAAAAAGCAAAAAAACAAAACAAAAACAAAATTTTAAAAAACAGGAAAAAAAAACCTAAAAGATGCCTCCACAGAGGATCGAACTCTGGACCTTCAGTTTACAAGACTGACGCTCTACCACTGAGCTATAAAGGCACACTTGTGAAAGGCTCGTCATTGTGCACTATTTACCAAAATAAATGTTATGGGCTCTGGTTGCCCATGAACACTCGTGAATACTGTTCAAACCCTAGAAAAAAAAACTGGTGAAAAAATTGCACCCAAAACTAAAAAGCTGTAATGAAATGGGGCAAAATTTTAATCCAAGAAAAATGATTTTGTTGGAAATTTGATGGAAGTTTTTTTTCTAAAAGAACAGGGAATTGGCAGAATATTCCCTTACGATTGTTGCAAAAAATTCGCCATAAAAGAAGAAGTCACTGCTGCAGTTTCCAACCCATTTCAAATTAAATTCATATTTTTCCTTTTCTGAATTCCTTCATTTGAAAATGGGCCACAGTATTTGGGGATGATTGATCACCCACCGATATTTGTGAGCTTCTTGGTGCTTTTTTGTGACCACTGCAGACTGGTGAGGACACATCTCCCTCCACCTGAACCATTGTTCAACAAGGTAGATAGATAAATCGATACATTCAAGAGAGCCAGCCATGTATGATTTCAGAGCAACACTCAAAGAATCATCATCACCAATCCATAAGCATCCCCCACACAAAAGAGCAATGCAGTGGGAAATTTCTCGATTTTATCAGGCAGCAGATGACAACCAAAAAAACTGGAGTATCTAGGTATCTCTCATCAGCAAACAAACAATAACAATTCACCATCATCACCTTCAATCATCATGGTGGTGCATAATCAATCACCTTGAAGCATAGAATTTACCAGGAGCTTCACTGGTGTAGGATCACTCTATCAATCGATCATCTGTTGTTTGATTCAGTCATGCATTCTCTTAATTTGTCTCTTCTGTAGCTTCGCTGCTTCTCCATCTGTAAGTGTTTCTTCTGTAGGTTTGAATGCTATTCCTCTGCTTGTATCTTCATGGGAGCATTGGATCTAAAACAACCACCCAATTCGGTCATTCTCTGTTGTACTTATTTCATATCTCCATATACTTTTTTACTTCAGTTTCTTGGCTTTAAAATTGCTGCTGTTACTGCTGCTACATCTCTGTTGAGAAGAAACAACAAAAGCTATTTAAGCAGTACAACTTTGCAAGCAATCAGTGCCACATACCTGCCATCGATCAGTAAAGAGTGTCTGTCCTTGGTAACAGAACCCCACTCATAAATAGACACATGATGGCAAGTTGGTCATGAATACTTCACACTGCCTTTCTGCAACCTGCAGTAATGAGCACAGCAAAACACACAAAACCCACCAAACACACAACACAAACAACAAATTCTTCGTTCTTTCTTACTCTTTCTTCCCCTTGGAGTCACATAACCGCATCATCCCCTAAGATGTGCATCGCCATAGCATCATCCTCCAACATGTGCATGCATCACCCCAGATTGGTGCACCTTCTGTTTGGGACTGCAAATCCAAGACAAAATTAGTAATCTCTCCAAACCTCTGGCACACCAGCAGCACTTCTGCTTCCCACTGCAAATCCATGGCCATGACCATTGGTTTTTCTCCAAACCTCTGATTGCACCACAACACAACCACTGTTTTTCATTGGCAATGCATCCAACCTCTGCTCGCCCCACACCTACTGAGCACAGATTTGCATTGGCACTGCATCCACCTAAAATCCTCAGAACACTACATACCCAGTGAAACTATGCACCACCCTAACACCACCACCAGGTAGTCTTCTACTCTTTCAGGATGACCCATTGCACATTGCACAGGAGGAGGAGGACATTAGACCCACTATGGAAGCAAAGAAGAAAACAACGAGAACACAAAAAATGAAGCAAATGAGATCACAAACCATGACAAGTATCCACACAGAGCAGCAGGAGTGCAGAGATAAAAAAGCATGATTTCATTGCATAAGATCCTTGACAACTTCTATACATGGTTATAGCTTGCTCCAAGAGTACCAGTAGACCCAGTCACTCAGATCCTCAAACAACATCAACATCTACTCCCTTCATAGCGATCTGATTCCAGAGAGGGAGAGACAGAAAGAGAGGAGGGGGAAGAGCCGTATCTAGTCTGTTGTATATCTTCAGATTTCAAAGCAAAACAGCGAGAATATAGGTATTCCTAAATCTTGACGATCTTCTCAGCTACGACCAAGGGATTGGCCTTGGCAATGGCCTCTTGACCGGCGGCTTTGTAATCGTATGTGCAGCAATGCTTATCGGAATATCGATGCAAAGCGCAAAACGTGATGCCACAACGACACTTAAAACCTGTGAGTCCCACGCGTTTCCTGCATGAACCGCATCGATTTGGAGCAGCGGGTGGTTGTTGCTGTTGTTGCCGCAGCAGCAGTGATGGTGCTGGTACTTGTTGTATGGAAGAAGAAGAAGAAGAAGACGCCACAATTACTAGAGCAGCAGACTTTGATGACGAGTCGTCACCTTGCGCGCTTGTTGTTGAAGATTTCACAACTTGAAGCTGAAGACTGCTTTTCGGTAGTAGCATCTGTTGTGTTGCATCTGCTGCTTCAGCATTGTCCAGAGGTTGAACAGAAACGGCAGCAGAAATGGCGGCGGAAGTTTCAGCTTCTTGTACAATTGTCTCCTTGTAGCACTTGGAGCAAAGGCCCATGGTGGCTGCACTTCCGAAGAATCCGCAAATGTTCTTGCACATCACTGGTGCTTCCGGCGTCTGAGACGTTGTTGTCTCCTGATTTGGATGCTCCAAGGCCATCTTCTTCTGTGTTGGGGTATACTGGCGCACACACAGCAAACAAACAAAATCCGAAACCTTTCAGCGACACAACAACATTTACCTACAGGGATTGTGATAATCGGAGACAATAATAAGCTCGGAGAGAGAAGCTTTCAGTGTACAAATCGGGTTGACCTCCAAAGCTCTTGCGAGAGATCTTCTGTAAGATCGCTATACATCGGCCTGTACGCTACATCAGGCAATTTCCAAATTGAAATGTTTCTGCCGAAAACGCATACAAAACCGTCTACTGACAAACTCGATACCCCAAACTCGGAAGAAACAATAACTACTGCGAAAACCAAGAGCAGCGAGCACATGCTCCAAAAAGAACAGCAGCAGCTTTCGGGAACAAGCAGACGAACCGGAGCGGGGGCTTTCCGACCGGAACCTTCAAAGCCTTCAAACGGAGAAAGCTTGTCCGTGCCTTCTATACACTCGAGTAGAACAGGAACGCTGCTGTGTACACGCAATAGCAGATAAGCCTGAGCAAAGAAGACTACACCGCCTCAAGGAAACTAGCCTCTCATAAGAACATCGCCTTCGGAAACAACACAATATCGAGACTCCCGCCGCTCTTCGTCGTTGCACCGATCTATCTATTATCTCGCAATAAACACGGATAAGCACGATGCAAGCTGCCGAGACTTCCCAGGCAACACAACACAATAACGCACCTTCTTCGCTCAAGATTGCTGTACCAGTAAGAGAAAAAGCAAACAACAACAAGAATGATTCGAAAATCCGACAGGAAATTGGCAGCAACAAGGAAAGGACAAGCGACTTACGATTATTATTGTCCTGTCTACTGCACTGATGGAGACGCTGCTGCTGCCACAGAGTCCAGCCTCTCCGGACACTTAGTACTGCCCCCTTCCTTCCTTCCTTCCTTCCTTCCCCGTCGCATAGATGACTCCTGAAACCAGCCCCAGCACCGGTTTGAAAGACGATTGAGACGATTCGAAAGGGCAGATCCACGCGGATCTCTTCCTGGATCAAGCGATGCTGATGTGCCAGATAATATAGAATAGAGCGTGTGTACTGATGTGGACAAAATCCACAAGCAGGCCGACGACGACAGTGGGCCGACGTCCTCCGTCGCGCAGGAGCAACAGTGTAGTGCTGGTCCGCAAAACAACAAAGCAACAACAAACGCCAAACAACATAACACAATTTTTCTATATCGGAATGGTCATCTTCTCCGCCTCCCAAATTCGAGAATATGACGGAATGGTCATCTTCTCACCTGTCAAATTCGATTATATGCCAGAATAGTCATCTTCTCCACTGTCATATTCAAGTCTCTTGCACGTTCTGAATCTCTCTGACGTTCCGCATCCAGCTGACTGGGTCTGGGTCAGAGTTTTTTTTTCTTTTAATAAATTAAAAATACAATTTTTTATTATAAATTTACATATTTTATTTTTAAAATTCAAAGTTTTGTGAAGTATGGGTTGGCGATCTTCCACAATAAGTCTTAGCCACTTTTGGCTACAGGGCTGGGCAGACATTAGAAATTCATAGGATTCCTACCACGTGTTGGCGACATGCTGCAACTTGTAATCTACATATGGCGATTTCCGTGTTTTTTTACTAAAATTATGGCGATTTTGTAGGATTTTTTATTTCCCCCAAAAACATCCTTTGTAGGATTCGAACTGCCTTTGACGCCAAGTGGCAAAATTTCATCCCCAGAAAAAACTCTGGTCTGGTCAAGAGTTCTGTGCGGGAATGGTTATCTTCTGCCCTGTCAAATTTGATTCTATGCCGGAATGCAAAACAACCATCCAACAACACAACATTTCTATGCCGGAACGGTCATCTTCTCCCCTGTCAGATTTGATTCTATGCTAGAATGGTCGCCTTCTCCCCTGTCAAAATTCAATTATATGACAGAATGGTCATCTTTCTCCACTGTCAGATTTCAAGTCTTTCCGCATCTCTTGGACATTTTCCCACTTCTGGTTTAACTGGGTCAAGAAGTATAAACCAGAATGGTTATCTTCTCGCTCGATTCTATGTCGGAATGATCATCTTGTCCCCTATCAAATTCAATTCTATGACTGAAACGTCATCTTTGTCCACTGTCAAAGTTCAAGGCTCTCTCTCTCTCACACACATTCTTACACCTCTCGGACATTCCACGTCCAATTGACTAGGTCAAGAATTATATGCCGGAATAATCAACTTTCGTTATCAAAATTTGGTTATATGCCGAAATGGTCATCTTCTTCTCCCATATTCAAATTTGATTCCACACCGGAATGGTCATCAATCTCTACTCATGTTCCCCAAAAAATTCATGTTTCCCAAAAATGCTTTTATTTAAATATAGCACTTTACACTTTGTCTTTGTAACTTCTTTTTTTTTTTTTTTTGGTTCTCTTAAAACCAAGTTAGGATCCTCCAACCACCAACCGATCTATCAAAACCCTAAAACTAGTTCAAACAATAATCACATTATTTATTTTTAAAATATGAAGGATAATATAGAAAATATTTTTAAATATTCAAGAGTATTTGATTTTTCAACATGATTTTTTTTTTAAATTAATCAATTATTTTCAACAGGCATTTTATGTGTCCAAGTTGCCTCTACACTATGGTAACGTGCCAATGTATTTGCAACAATACCGTACAAATACCTTGGCAACTTCAGCACAAATTAAAGAATTTTTTTAAAAATGCAAAAACTTTCCAAATTTTAGTTCTTTTCAAAAAAGAATTCATTTTTTTTCTATTTTATTTTATTTTATTTTATTGGTCAAGGAACATTTGAAGAATCCTTAATGAAACATTCAGGACTTTATTTAATTTTTCAAAATGAAACCTTCAAATTTAATTAATTATTCATCTGAGACGTGCTATACTACAACATCGTGCTTGTAATGTGCAATATTAACAACCTTGTAGATTTCGCTTTGTGTACATAGAAAGAAAGGTTATAGCAATGCATAATAACATCCATATAGGCCATCACATAGGTTGTTTGTAAATTCTCATAATACCTAATGGGTACTTACCGGATACATGCTAGGTATCATGGAATTCTATTGTTTCTTAAAAGTTGAAGGACTTGTAGAGGACTTGATGAAAAGCTTCAAGGCCACCTTCACATGCGTTAGTTACACTTTTCGTAAAGCTCGTCAACCTTTTTGCGTCAAGTAAGGCACTCTCCAAATACATTTTTTCACTCTCTTTAAATGTTAGGTTTTTGCAATGTTAAAAAAAATGTGTGCTAGGGTAAACTCCTAACATTGCAAGAACAAAGTCTCAATATCACAAGTCTTTTTTTCTTTTTCAACTAAAAATAAAATGTAAACATGTGTTAAAAGTGTAAGCAATTTTTTAAGTTTATTATAATAAAGTCGTTCTTATAAAATGGAAACAACAAAGAAAGTAATTAACTTACCAAGGATTGATAAGATAAGGGAAGTTACAAGACAACAAAGGAAGCCAAAAGCTTGTTTCTTGAACCCATTGTGAAATCACAAGTGAAATCACAAGGTGAAATTTAAACAATTTAATATGATGAATAGACAAATATGATTGGATCTTATTTGAACTGGATGGTGTGTGAACTCTAAACATGTCAAACTTTATTATTAAAAAAATGGTTAGTAAATGCCCACTAGGCAAATAGATGGATTTTTGTTGTAGATCGTTACATGTTTGTTAGTAGGTAGGTAATAAACATGAGAACTAAGGTAACGATCATGATTAGTTAGGAAACAAGAACCCAATGGCAAAAGATTTTTTTTTTTCTATTGATGAAATTTCATCAATTTTTATTTTTTTTGAAAACTGATTATGGATCAATGAGAGAATGTAGATGAGTAAAACACATACTTATAACAAGCTTTTCCACCCAACCTTAAGATCACACAAGTTGTTACAAACTTTACGATTGGTCACAAAACTCTAAGCAATTCACTAATAGTAGATAAACATCCCTCATGCAAATATGATTATTTTTGGTATTGCATGCATAAGCACACGCACAAACATTTAATTTTAATTCAAATATTTCATAGATCCAAAAATGCTAAGTGCATGAACCACAAATATTTAAAATAAAAGTAACTCAATAAAAATAATTTGATAAGTTGTTGACATTTAACACCTCCCACTTAACGAACTATCAACTTGCACATTTGACTACTCACATCAAGCATTAGAAAGGTCCATGTTTGGCAATAGAAAATGTATTAGTCAAAATATTTACCACCATATTCTCTATGTAATAATATATCAACTTGGTAAAATCGTCTTTAATTTTCTTTCATGCCAAATGATGATGAATTGTGATATGTTTTATGCAAGCATGAAAGGTTAAGTTTTTTGATAAAAATATGTAACATTGATTTTCATCATCATCATCATCATCATATATATATATATATATCAATGGGTTTCATTAATAGTTCACCAAAGCTTCAAATAATGATGAAACGCACATTCCCTGTTTTGTTCCTTGAGAATTTGTCATATATTCAACTTTTGTTGATGACATTCCAATGTAAGGTTGTTTTTTGTTATTTCACTAATAGATCCATTACCCAATAAGAAAACATAACCTAATGTGAATAGGCAGTTATCAATATTGTTGGCCCAATTCGCATCACAATTAGCATACATTTGTGTAATCTAATAAATAGTATCATAACTCTCAATATTGAAATGTTGGTTTTCATAAACATTTTTCTTAGAATTCACATGACCCATAATGTGGTTGTCCATTCCTTGGCTATGGCTTATGAACCTATCATAATGTGTTTGGCTTTGATTGTGGCTTATGTTCCTTTCAAAACAAACTTAGCCCTAGTAATGATATAAATTATCGTCAAAATGCATTTGGCCTTGGCTATGGTTTATGCCCTTTTCAAAATGCACTTGTCCCTAATTGTCGATTACAATCATGTTGAGATGTGTTTGACCTTGGTTATGACTTACACCCCTTTCAAATTACATTCAACCTTGGTTATGGCTTACACCTTTTTCATAACACACCTAACATGAGCTATGATTTACATTGTTGTTGAAATGTGCTTGGGCCCTTATGTTCCCATTGGAACCTTAACTATGGATTACACTCCCATTAAAATGTGTTTAGCCCTAACTACTTCTTACATTTTTATAAAACTACACCTAACCTTTTATGTTCTCATCAAAACCTTAACTACAATTTACATTCTTGTCAAAATGCACTTGACATGTAATAGCAACCTCCATGTTTCCTCTAAAACATATACCAAAATCCATTTTTCCATTTAAATAATAGAAAATTCATTTCATTACAATCCAATGAAGATGCCCAAGATTAAGCATAAATCGGTTCACAATCCCCATTACACCAACAATATTTAGTTTTGTACACACCATTACATACATGAAACTTCCAACAACATTTTGAAATGGGATACCCTTCATTGCTTCCAAGTTTGCATCACTTTGAAAAACCCATATCCTTTGAAAGTTTAATTGGTAATAAAAATGGTTTGCATTAACTTAGTTTCCACCATACTAAAACATTTCAATATACCTTCAATGTATTTATATTGGGTTAAGTAAATGACTTGGTCTTGTTGAACACAATTCACTTCTACCCCCAATAACTATTGCATTTCACCTAGATCCACCATTTCAAATTTTTGAGAGAAATTATTTTTTAATCATTTCAACAAAATCAAATCATTAAAGGCTAAAATGAGATCATCAACATACAAAGTTATGATCACAAAGT
>Ga0116231_10005909_pt1 | contig 23797 bp, 7 predicted proteins | sample S1TSphgellanicum_2_FD_89695 | JGI IMG/M metagenome (GOLD analysis project Ga0116231, IMG submission 89695) | Host-associated microbial communities from peat moss isolated from Minnesota, USA - S1T2_Fd - Sphagnum magellanicum MG | ecosystem: Host-associated > Plants > Peat moss > Unclassified...
CCATTTTTCAATAATTTTTTGACCTTTTGCATTTGTGAAAGGAACTAGGCAAGAATACATGCCTTTTCAAAAAGCTTAGTAGGGGTTCCATGTATGAATGGTCTACCTTTGATGGTAAATTGAAGCCAATGTTTTTATTTCATACAATAAGGTGAAGTTAATCCATTCCTATTGATCAATAGTGAACACAAGGGTCCTTTATCTTCAAGGTTAAATCTTATTCATGTTATGTGATTTGCATCTAAAGATGAAAGTCTAGGACAACCACTAAATGCCAAAATTGTTCAACCCATTATTTTTGGTTTCATTAGTGTTCATGTTCCTGAAGTTTTGGGAAAATTCAAAGTCATATTGAAATAGACATATGCTTTTATGAAGACTCATTTGGATTGGAGTTATAAACTTGCTACCACAACATGTGGCAAACTTCCAATAGATTGGGAGAATCAAAAAATACATATGGTTTATAGAACTACAAATTTGGTTAAAGATTATGATATATACACCACCTACTTTAATCCTTAACACATATCAAACAAGTATGTCCATACTTTGCCACCCACATCAAACATTTATATTCATGTGCAAGGCACAATTTTTGGTACTGTTTTTGGTAGGTTTATGTTACAAACTAACCTTAGCAACAATTGGCATGCATGTGATTTATGATCAAATGTGGTGTTTATGGTATCTTCAAAAGTGTGTTGTGAAAGCATTTGTTGAAATGCATGTTTAGGCTTTTGTCAATTGGCTTCATCATTGACCAAAATCTTATAATTTGATTTGCATATGAGTATCTAGATGATGATAGATGGCTCAAGTTGCCATGATATTTAATTATTTGCAATGTTAGTCTATTTGTTAATAAACAATGTTTCAGAAGATGGTCCATTTTGAGTGGTCAAATTTAGATTATTTATTTTCATAAAAATCAAAGTGGTAGGTAACTATAGGTTGAAAAAGGTAGGTAACTGGGTGATAACCTAGCTACCCAACCTAACCTACTTAACCCAACACTCTAAACATGAACATAGGTTGCAAGTATTAAGAATTGAACCCCTCACCTCCATGATGATCAACAAAATCTTTATTAATGGAAAAAAAAATCATATTAATTTTTGTAAACTTTTTTATTTGACATTTGACATATAGTAGACTTATGTAAATAAATAAAATGGTAATTAAGAAATAATTGGGTGGGTAACTTAAATAGGTGGTGTTTTGGCTTAACTACCTATCAACCTACCCACCCACCTACCTATTTTCGTATATAGTTAACTTAAAATGACTTAGGTACTTAGTATGCTACCTAGGTAGGTAAGTATTAATTGTAAGTAATTATATTTAAGTGCAATAATAGGTAATTAGATAGGTGGGTAGGTAGGTAGGTAGTGTACTAGCTTAGGTAGGTAACATTTAGGTAGGTAGGTAGGATGTCATTTTTGTTTGTCCAACTTGAGGAGATGTCTTATTCGACTAAAGACCCATCAGCCATCGTGATTAAAAATGTTTTTTTTTTTAATATGTTCAACTTGACCAACTGTTCCATTTGAGGAAAATCTATTGGTGATTTTGACTAAGAATATCATTTTTTTGTCCAATTTGATTAGATGCCCCATTTGATGAATAATCAAATTGGTCATCATTATTCAAATTGATTAGTCAATGTCCATTCATATGATGGACTTTTAGTCAAAATGGACATTTCATTAATAAAAAATCAGCAATTAGTCAACTTGAACAACTTGAAAAACCATGTTTTTCTATTATTGTGAATTTGAATGAATTCAAGTCATGTGTTCAAAATGATTACAAATGTAGTTGTTTCATTAATCATATATCCCATTTTTTTCATAGTTCAAAACCAAAAAAGAAATCATGATTTTAATGTTTTTGCACCCCTTAATAAGAAGCATTGTTTAGAAGATCATGCACCTACAACATGGTAATGATAAACCTAAAAGCATAAAATATAACACAAGTTTCACATCTCAATAATAGATACAAAGAAACCTAATTGGTGTCATTCTTTGTTGTTCCACCATATGTATTATGGGAGCTAGTAGGATATTGTACAAAGGTCAATATGATCCAATACTTGAACATTAGAGTTTAAGGGGGGAATTCAAAGTGATAAGCAAATAAAGTTGTTCACAATTCACATGAAATTGAATGTTTCCAGAAGATGTAGTTTGAAATGAATTGTTTCCTATCCAATGGTCTAGAACTTAACATCACCAATTATTTTAGGGTGATAAAATCAACCCACATAATAACATGAATTTTGTATTGGCTAACATCCAATTCAATAATTTTGAATGTCAAATGTGTTTTGTAGTCTCATTTCTAGAGTTTGAAAATTTGCAATGCATGAATTTCAAGATTGAATATTGCACTTTATTTAATGTAGGTTATTAAAGAACATGCAAACTTGTATAAGTTCATGAAAATAAACAAATCCAATTTTAAAATTTTATTACTTGCTAGACCCCCCCCCCCCACACACACACACCAACACATATGAAACTAAAGTTCCAATACATATAAAGATGACTTGAATCCAATTGATTCCAACACAATAAGTGTGATTGCACACCATTTAGTAAAAACCTAATCATATGTGTTCTTCCAATGGAAAAATGGAAAATGAATACATTCAACATTTAATAGCATTGTTCCACAATTAATAACAACTATTACATCCCAAAATGTATTAAATGTACAAGATTAAGCCAATAAGTCAATGTGCAAATTATGGGACAAATTTAATGAACATTAAAAAATTTATATTTTTTCCAAGTGTTGTTTGTTGGAAAACCTAAAAAGATGTTAACAATGAACTAAAATTTAGACTCATCTTGATTTTGTAAAATAATGCCAAGCAAGTCATCTATAATTTTAATGACAATGATTTATCAAAATTGGTTTAGGTAGGACAACTTTAAGTTCCATAAGTCATCATTACATAGTTCCAAACTAAAATTTGTTTAAACCATTCCCAAATGAAGAATCATGGAAAGGTGTTTTTTCAAATTTGTGTTTTTTTAAAGTTTTTTTGCCAATGCCACATTCATAAGAAGATTTTGAATACCTTTCCACCAATTTGCATCCCATTTGTCTTGAAATGAATTTGGATTGAATTGAATTCAATCTTAATTCAACTCAAATTCAACTTAATGCATTATAATGTTGTTTACACTTCAATTTCATATATGAATGAAGTAATGTCTTTCACTTTAAAAACATTCAAAAAACTTCTTACCCTGCAAGGATATCTATCTTTTCTTTAATTTTTTCAATGATTTAATTTTGGTGTGAATAAATAGGATTTATTGCATGTTACACTTTGTAATCATATCATTATTACCCTTTGGTTGAAATTCATTCATATCAAGGTTATTTGAACATGTCATGTCATTGACATATGAACATTTGTTATTTAGTTAAGCTTTGTGTGGACATGTTGACCTTGTTTAAAAGATTGTTAACAAAAGAACAAATATGAATGTAATGGTGAGAATGGAAAAATGCCCTACACATTTAACATGTGGAAACAATCATGATCAAGTTATTTCAATACTATGCATGGTACTTAATCTCTTATTTATTATTATTTTTGTTTCATAGAGCATAAATTGTATAAATTTCTGTGATTATTTACAATTATGTAAATAGAATGTGAAAGTTATATGCATAAGGGAGATAATGTGCAAGCATGTTATGAGTCTGGTAATTATTCAATGAAAATGTGTTTCAAACACAAAACAAAAATGAAAGTTGACAATAGAGCCATTGTCAAAATTTGTCTACCTACACTTAAACAAGCCACTTTCTTGATTCTGTGACATTGCTTCCCTTGAGGAGTTGGCAAAAGTTAAATTAATTGCCTAGGGCCCTGGTAGGATGCAAAACATCATCGGATTTTAAATGCAAAGCTCTACACATTGAAGAATTCCAATAGGGTTCTTATCCTCCTCCTCAATCAAAACCACACATGCAAGTTTCCTTACATATGGTTTGTCCATGGTAATTTCTTCAGCTTTTGCAAAAAAAATTCATATAAATGCAATTAGTCCCCCTTGCATGGGGACGCACAACTACTATGGGGTGAAAGCATGAAAAAAGGAACTAGTCGCACCAAGGTTTTAATTTTTTCCAAGGACTACATTTTTCACATGGCAATTTCTTATTGGTTTATACTATATTTTTCACATAATTTTTCACATTAAATATCAATTTTGAAGCCAAATATGACATAAAACATGATAAAAACGCAACTGTTTTTGCATCAAGCCTTACATTATAATCAAATCTATAACTTTACTTCAAAAACCATGATTCCAAATTCAAAACTATAATAGTTCTTAAGGATGTTTGAATATCAAAATCTAAACTTAGGGTATATGTATTTTTACATTTTGAATGTTTTGAACACATGGATCCTTCTTGTAAAATATATAAAAGTTCAAAAAAAATTGAAATGATTTGGTGAACATTTGATAAGGAAAAAATATTTTGAAACAAAAAAACCACCTTTCCACAAGTTTTTCTTGAGTGCTTTAAACATATAAAAAGACTCTTGAAACATGGTGAATTCTCATGAAAAATGTGTAGTTGCAACTTTGAAATTATAAAAACTTGTTTGGAAAATTAAACAATTTTTTTAATATATAATGTTCCCATGGTGATTTTTCAAAAATTCAAAAAATAGTTTTTAAAAATTGTTCACACACTTCATGATTCCTTATTTCATGCTTTCACCCTATGCAATTTTCCACTACACATTTTTTAACTATGGCATTTATGGTATAATGTAATTTATTCCTTAAATTTGACTATGGCTACCTTAATAAAAGTCTTCAACCTCCTTCAAATTATATTGAAAATGAAATATTCAAATGAAATATTTAAGTTATTTTGTGTTATTACATAATTTGCATTCATCGTTAAATTGTGAGTAATTTACTTTATTTACACTCCATCATAAGGTTTATTAAATATAGCTACCTCACTAGAACTAAAAGGGGTTTTTTTTTAATGTGAAATCCCAAAGTTTTCATAGAAGTAATATAATATAGTAAGGCTACCCAACCTTTGGTCTTTTACTATGATTTGCAAGTTTGGACTTCGTGGAAAGCAACCTCAACCAACTACATGCCATTTTTTTGGCTAAAGTTAGAATGCAAGATTAGATGGACATGACTTTCCATAAGGAAAAACGTCTTTCCACAAATAAATAATAGTTAATAATGTTGTGTATTATTGATGAAAAATAAGTTACAATGTTTTTGTCTTCTATGGCCACCAATCGTTGATTGGAAGTTACTTGGGCTAATCTTTTGGCATTTTGTTTTGCACATTGACATTCCAAGGCTGTTGTTATTAAATCCTTAATAAAAAATAATTAATTAATAAAACATTGTTTTGATGTGACCTTGTCATTTTTTAAAGTTTCATTAACACTTATAGTACCATAATATGTTACTACACTTAAGTATTTGGCCATTTCAAAGTTTGCATTTAATTTGGGGCCTTTTCATTCCTTCATGTCTAATTTCAATTCTTCCTTATAGTCTAATTTCCAAGGCATCTTGTTTGCTATCTATAACACTTGACATGTGATGTTATATACATATTAAAGATATTTAAGTCTTTGAAATCCTCTAAGGTTTAGTTTGCAGTCAAGTTTATTTGTTTCAATTTACCTACAATGTTTAAAGGCAAAACAGGCCAATTCTAATTATGGATCCTTACAAAAGGCATTGTCTTTTGGATTAAGATGAAGTCTTTTTTTAATATTCTGTTAACACATGACACATATCCCTTACAATGTATTTGGGTATTAATCTATTTTCAATAGAGCAATCTAATTTACATAAAAAATATTGGCACAAAACGAAGATATTATAAAGTCCTTTAAAGCCCCTATATTGTATTGTAATTGATTGTAAGGTTGTATATATTGACATAGCCTAGGTTAAGTAGTTTTTGCTTAAGATCTTGTAGTGATTTGGACCATAATACTAGTTTGATTTCATTGATAAATAGATTATGACGAAGTTAAAATTTCTCAATATTGATTTGTATAGGCCAAAATATTAATATCTACGAATACTGGAAGTATAAAAGGGCTTTGTGATAAAATTTTTCAAAATGAAACCTATGGTTTGATTTTTTGAAGAGAGGCTCAAATAAGGGTTTTATTAGTATTTTCTAAAATAGACTACACGATTTTGTCAATTGTCAAAACAAGAAAAAAGGGCCTACTCCCACCATCCAGTATAGAAATGATTATTTGTTTGGCAAGATATTAAAATTGTGTTAAATTAAACTGCAAATGTACCTTGCAGCATAAATGGAAAGTAGCCATCAAATATGTTTTGACATATTGAACTTAAAAATATTATTTAGTTCAAGGATTAAAATGAAAATTTTCTTCAATTTTGTTAAAACTTTAATTAAAGATTACATGTTTAAAGTAGGTTTAAGTAGATTCATGGGAATTCAAACAAAGCTCACAATCTACTTTATACCTTTTAAGTAGGTTTTAAATACATGAGTAAATTACATTTTTTTTTTTTGAATTAATGAGGCCCTAAAATGTACTTATGGCTTTTCATTTGTTTCACATTCTAATAAAAATAAGTTTAGCTTATAGGTTAAAAGTACGGTTTGAAAAATAGATATATCAGTCAATTTCAAACCTATTTGTTACCTACTATTATTATATTTAAATCTTTCAAATTTTATACTCAACTTACCATAAACTCAATGGAGGCATAGATGTTTTCAAAATGAAAGATAAAAAACTTTCCAATCTACTTTCTTATGTTTTGTAGAAAATTGTCATATTTTTAAAAAGGATTCAAAGTAGATGTACTTTTTGGTCTAATTTACATGTATAATTATGGCTTTACCATGTAAATTGTGATTTTTGATGGAACATTTTTCATCGTGAGTTTTCTATGTTTGGGCATGCAATTTTTTTTTCCCCTTTCATTATGATTTACACTCACATAAGGTATTATACCACATTATGTGTACATTATGTGAAAAGAAATGATTTTAAAGGATTAATGGACCAATAATGAAAAAATGTATTATTCTTTTCAACATTCTCCTTATGTATTTTTTCATTTTGGTTAAAAAACTACTTTGATGTGTTCTATTCATTTGATTAAGTTTTATGGATCACATCATTACTATATAGTACCAGCCATATAATATCAACCCATTTATACTTTTACAAACATGTTTTAAATGACATGGATATTAAAAAAAGAGGAAAAAACTTAAACATTTAAAACCTAAATATTATTTGTCAATTATTTAAACAAGATGCAATAATACAAAAAACTTTGATCAAGTAATGGTTGAAGTGGTATATTTGAATGATATATCTTTGAAATTCACATTTGACATTTTGTTGTTTCATAAAATTAATCTTCAACAAAATTGAATAAGGATTCATAAATATTTACAAAACATTATACGTGCACAATGTCATTTGATCATTGTGTACATAATATGAGTAAATTAATGAAATAACTTTGTGCACCTTATAACAAAATCAATGGTTACCAACAATTTATTGGTATAATGGTATGTTTGACAATCAAAATTTTGTTATCATAAATATATAAAAAGACCTTTGCATGAATGTTTTATTGAATAAAAATGATCTTTTTTTGTATTCATGGTCGATTAATTTGTGATCTTTTGATTAGTTTCTTTGTAGATTCAAACAACATTAATTATATATGTATATGACCAACATAATTCTCATTAAAAATGTCATTTCTTGATGATAAATCATAATTGACTTATACTATAGTAATTAGCGACTTTCTATTATATGAATTTAAATTATTCGCGTTCAAGTTCACATCCAATATGTGTTCAAGTTCACTTTGTGTTTCATTAAATTTTCAGTGAAATTGGGGACAAATTGCTTTTGACAGGTGAATGCATTAATAACTAATTGAATTCACCAATAGTTAATTAAATTCATTAATAGTTAAATAGTTAATAATAAAGGGCATATTCACACAATCATGTACCCAAAAGGACAGTGTAACATAAAAAGTTACAACTGACTATTTTGGAGTTTCATTACATTTACTATTTCATGATTATAGTGGATTGGTATATGATTATAACTAGAATGATGTCATGTTAATCTAATAAAAAAATCCAAGAATAGATTAGAGTTAATATTGATGTCCTTTTGAGCCCTTTTAAACAATTTAAGTCCTTGTCTTAATTGTGATTTTCATCTTAAAAGAATCAAAAGGAATGTATTAAACAATGTAATTGATTTCAATTTTATTTCATGGATAAGTAATATATACATCTATGTTTGGAAAAATTCATATATATAATGCATTTGATTAAATAATGTAGGATATAAAAATTTTGAAGGCTACAAGAAAAATGATTTTTTTTTTTCCATCTGGTTGATTTTTTATATTCACTAGGTTTAGAATTTGTGGCCCCAAATGCTAGCAAAATGTGTAGGAAATTTTCATGCAAAGAAACATGTTAAGTTGTATATTAAAACTTATGTATTCATTTTTTGCATTTTTGGTTTTTTAACAAAATATTTATGCATAATTACATATGCATGTGAAAAACCACCACCACCATGAAAATGATCATAATTTGAATTATCCAATATCTCTCACTTAAATTTATTCCATTCAAATTTTATATTTAGAAGATAACAAAAACAAAGTCCTTGAATTTTGTGGTGAAATTTTTTTGATTGTGAACATGCCCTAAATTCATTAATAGTTAAATAATTCTAATAAATTCACTAATAGTTAAATCATTAATAATAAATTCATTAATAGTTAAATCAACAATAATAAATTCATTAACAATTAATTGCAAACTTATGTTAGGCACTTAGGAACCTTCACTAGGCTACCTAACCTAAATTAAAAACTTAGCCCACTTAAACACCTTGTTCATCAACCTAAAATGCAAGTGTGAAGGTTTGAATCTTTCATTTCCTTTCACTTCCATGTTTAAAAAAGAAGTCCTTAATTATTGAACCATTATTTAATTGAATGATTTTTTTTATCATCACATATTATTATGCACATTATTTTTAACCTTAGGCTATTTTTGACAATTTTTAGTTATTCTATCATATAGGTTATTATCACAACAACAAAATGTGTCCCTATACACCAAGTGATTTCATTGGATGTTGAGTGAATTCATTAGCCATAGTGAATGGGACCTAATGGGGTAGTAGTGAATTCACTAGCCTAATGAATAAGGACTAATGAATTACACCCACATTTGTAGTAATGTATAGGTTATTTTATCATAGGCCAATGTTGGATATTTTACATTATTTAGTCATAAGCAATTTTTGGCAATTTTTTATCATTCTACCAAAAGCAATTCTAGGTTATTCTATCATATGCCATTGTTGGTTATTCTACATTATTTCACTATAGGCTATTATTGGTTATTTTAAATTATATTAACATACGATATTATTGGATATTTTATCATAGGTTATTGTGGGTTATTTTAAACTATTTTACCTTAGGTTATTGTTGGCTTTCATTATAAGAAATCATGGTTTTTCAAAAGGTTCAACTTAATTAAAATGTTCACATTGACTAAAAGCATGGGACATGAAAAACACGTGGTTCTTTTGGTTGGTTTTTTTTACTAAAATGACCATTTTGACCAAGTGCTAGGTCATACATCTAATGAAGAAAGACAATTTTTTAAAATGGTCCATCAAGATGCCCATGGCCTAGTCAAATCGACCATACTAAATGGCCATGCTTAATCAAATTGGCCATATTAATTTGGTTAGCTAGTCTACTTGCTATGCCTATTAAGCTACCTACCTACTTACTTACCTAACACATACCTACCTATTTACTTACCATCTACCTACCTATGTCCTACCTATTTACTTACTTACCTACCATCTATCTACTTACCTACCATCTATCTACCTATGTCTTACCTACCTACTTACCTACCATTTATCTACCTATGTCTTACCTACCTACTTACCTACCATTTATCTACCTATGTCTTACCTACCTACTTACTTACCATCTATCTACCTATGTCCTACCTACCTACCTACCTACCTACCATCTACCTACCTATGTCTTATCTACTTACCTACTTATTTACCTACCATCTACCTACTTATGTCCTACCTACTTACCTATTTACTTACCTATCATCTATCTACCTATGTCCTACCTACCTATTTACGTATCATCTACCTACCTATGTCTTACCTACTTACCTACCTATTTACATACCATCTACCTACCTATTTACATACCATCTACTTACCTATGTCCTATCTACCTACCTATTTACCTACTTACGTACCATCTACCTACCTATGTCCTACTTGCCTACCATTATCTACCTATTATTATCTACATACTATTTACCTATTTATGTATTATTTATCAAAGTTACCTATTTAATTACCTACCTAGTATCTATCTACATATGTACTAATAATTTACATAAGTAGGTATGAACATTTAAAAACATAAGTAGGTAAGCATGTGTACTTACCTATCTATCTAATTCGGTACTTATTAACCTATTTATGAAAAAAATTGAAGTTCAAATGTTATTATACACATTAACAAAAAATTCATGGAAGATCAAAGATATATGTTAAATCCATTTGGTGTCATTATTTTACAAAATGGTGGGGTGGTTTGATGGCTAAGACATTGATGTGGAACCAAGTAGACCAAGGTTCAATTCCTTTTACATAAGTGGGTTGTGGATAGGTAAATAGGAGGCCATGGTGGGTAGGTAGATACTTATTATTTTTTATTTTTATTTTTATATTTACAAATTTATTTATTTTTTAATTAAGTTTTTTGGGCTACCCAAATTTTTGTTCGATTTGACTAGTCAAAAAGACCATTTTATGGTCAATCAAAAAACCATCAGTCAAGTTGGATGTGTTCAAATTGTGTCTAATATGATTAGGTGGTCAAATTAACCAAATGTAAAAATGATTGGTTTTAAATTTAGTTTCTAGTCAAATAAATTGTGATTTCTTGTAGTGTATTATATTATAGGCTATTATTGGTTATTATATTGTAGGATATTGTTGATTATTTTAGGCTATTTTATCATAAATTATTGTTGGTTATTTTATCTTATGCTATTGTTGACTATTTTAGGTTATTTTACCATTGACTATTTTATTATTGGTTATTCTTGGTTATTTTACCATAGGTTATTGTTGGCTATTATATTGTAAACTATTTTTGGTTATTCTAAGTTATTTACCATAAACTATTATTGGTTATTTTATTGTAAGTTATTATTGGTTATTTTACATTAAGCTATTGACATGGGCATGAAAATAATTAAATAACAAGATTTCCAAACCATATGAATAAAAGTAGGTTGAATTCTAAATCTAGGTCATGGAATAAAAAAATCAAAAGCAAAAATACAATGTGTGCACGATGTGAATGTAAAAGGAATGTTAAACAAAATCTTACACCTTGAGTTTTGAAGTATACTTATCTATTTACACTTTTAGTGTGTCCATTATATGGATTTTTTAACAACACTTGTGAATTCAAATTTTGGACCAATTAATTGTCATTACTATTTACACACCTTGTTTTCCCTACAACCTAAACTTCCCTTTTTGTTCTTATCTATGGTTCCTAATGTCAAATTTTCTTCTTTGTTTTAGCTCCCAACAAGGTTACCTAAAACAAAAATACAACACGATAAACGATGACAATATGCAATGTTTTTTCCCTACTGTGCACAACATTCCCACAACCTCCTTCCCTAATGCTCTACTTTTCTTTGTGTTCACCAAGGTTTAGATGTTAAACAATTGAAAAAAAACACAAGTTTCTTATTTTTCTACCTCCAACCTCTTTTGTCCTTCCCCTTTTTTTTCCTCTACCTCCCCCTCTTTCATGCCTATTTTTGTTATCCTTTCCTCCTTGCCACCATCTTACTTTCTTTCCTTTCTTTAACAACAATAAGTTACCCCAAGGCTTTACCCTTCACTTTGTCATGATTCGCACCCTTCTTCCTTTCTATCATTTTCCACTCAACAAATAGACATCTAGAATTAACATAATTTTTGCATATTAACCCCACTTCAAAATGAAAATGATTTAGGGTTGAATTAACCCTAAAAGAGGTGAAGTCCCCCCTCCCTACCCTAATTCCTAATGATTGTTTGCTTCTGTACATCCAACCTATACCCCAAAGTTTTCTTTTATATACTCCCCATAACTTTTCAATGTCAAAGTGTAAGGGTTCAAATCCTTTAACTCTCCAAAATTATGTTCTTTTTTTTTCCTACCTAAAATGTCCAGTTAGGCTAAAATTTTACTGATTGTTCATTCTAATTGGAATTTATCCAAAACTAGGTTGTCTTACCTAGAACACTAATTAGCCTAAAATTACACTAACTAATTCATTATGTCTAGGTCTTTGGCTATTCCAAGATAACCCCCAAATATCCATGCCCAACAAGGACATAATTACAAGAACAAAACAAGATCAAAAACTAATGTTGAATAGAATGAAAGTAATGTGGGATTATACTTCTATTTATATTCATTAAGCACTTAGCTCAAAAAAGATTTTTAGGAAACTTCCAACTTACATGTGGCCCATGTTCACCCATGTGTGGCCCATATCTATTCATGTGGGAACCAATAATAAACTATGAATTAATTATGAATGAACTAAAAGTAAATTGAGATTTAATTATGAATTAGTTGAAAGTGAACTAAGACATAATTCGAAGTGAACTAAAAATGAACTAAATGATAATTATAAATGAATTAAAATTTAATTAGAAGTTAACTAAAAATTAATTAAAAACTAACTAATACTGAATTGAAATTAAAGTAAAAGTTATGTAAAAATTAATTATAAGTCATGGATGAACATTCATATGAATAAAGTCTATATCGTTTGTATCTGTGATAGTTATTCTTGGTTGGTATTGACTATTTTAAATTATTTTACCTTAAATTATTATTGTTTGTTTTACCATATGCCATTTTTGGTTATTCTATGTTATTTTATCGAGGCTATATTGATTATTTTAGATTATTTTATTTTAAAAATTATTCCACTTTAAATTATTATATGGTATTTTTATATGTTATTTTACTTTAGGTCATTATATTTTATTTCAAGTTATTTTAAATTGTTATTACACTTTAGGATGAAATAACTTATAATAACATAAATATAATGACTTTGAATTACCTAAGATATAACCTAAGGTTAATTAAATTATTTAACTTAAAATAACTTAAAATAGAAAGCCTATAATAACTTATAGGGTATAAGTTTAAATAATTAAGGTAGGTTAAAATAACATAGAATATAACCTAAACACTATGAGAAATTGTGTTCGTTGAAACCACATTGCTTTGCAACTAGAGCTAAAAAAAAAACTCATGTATATTTATTGTGCAATTACCCCTAAGGTATTACAATTAGTATGCAACTATCCCTTTGGAAATATAGGGAATTAATAAATAGATTGTCACTTTAGAAAATTAGTTAGTTATATTATAATTGTAAGTCGGTTTAAAATGGGTCTTCTATATGATAATTTGTACATAACATATATACATCCATAGTCAACCATGTTTGACTTTTGAAGGAGTTGCACTATAGTTGCATGTAACAACTATTTTAAAACTGTTGTAAATGTGCCACTAAGGTAACAACTATGTTGCAACTAAATATCTTCTCCATTTTGAGTGATTTCAAATGTTATAGAAGCGTTTTTTCAAGCTTTACAAATCATTTTTGAAATGCAAAGCCAAGGGATTAGCCAAAAAAGAAGTTATAAGGAAAATACATTTTTACAAATTGCAAAATGTGTTTTTTTTCATTTTTTTTCATTTTGACCCTTCCTACTTTCAAACCTCATAACTTTTTAATTTTTTATTCATTTTGAACAATTTAAAATGCTATAGGAATGCCACCTAAAGTTCTACAAATCATCTTGGAAATGCAAAGTCAAGGGTCCAACCCAAAAAGAACTATATAAAGAAAATACATTTTTTCAAATTGCAAAAGTTTTCATTTTTCTTCATTTTGACCCCTCCTACTTTCAAACCTCATAATTTGTTTTTTTTTATTCATTTTAAACGATTTAAAGTGTTATAAAAGCACCACCTAAAGTTTTATAATTCATCTTTGAACTCTAATAGTAGCAAAATAACATACAAGGAATTTTTTTGGTGTTCAAGAACCGGCCTTTGTAACATTCGGTGGTTTGTTTTTTTGAGTTCTTAACCCCCTTTACTTTGGGGGCCATAACTTTCTTAATCCTATTTTGTTTTTTATGATTTTTAATGCACCATGTGTGCCAATAGGAGGGGTTCAAGTTTTGTTGGGATACCAAAAACAATAAAGCCCTCCCCTTGGATCTTTCTTGCATTAAACGTTTAAATGTCCAGTCACTTGTTTATGTTGTTGCAACTCAATTTGCAACTAAAAAACAATTAAAAGATTTAACCCATATGCCTTGTCTTTGAATCCCATGTCACAAACTATATAAAGAAGGTGTCCTCTCTTATGTTTTCACACTAAAATACACATTCCATTTTGGGATGAACTCAAAAATGTTTAACCCTAAAGCTAAAATAAAAAAATATAAAAAAAACTTTACAAGATTATTTTTTTTAATTCATTTAGTTTTATACTTTCCTACTTACTTGCCCCCCTACGTAAGTAAATAGGTCCTATTTTTCTACCTACCTATATAGGTAGGTAAGTAAGTAGATATGTAATGTAGGTATGTAGGTCCTAGGACCTATTAACCTACCTACCTATAGCTATGTATCGACCTACCTAATTATTAAAATGCATTATTTATTTATTTTATTTTTCAAATTTTAATTAATATGCCATGTGGCAAATTTTTATTACTCCACGTGTCATAATATCGAACCATCAATAATCATAATAGACGATTGAAATCAATATTTAAAAAAAAATTATTCCAAAGATCTTCATAATGCCATGTGTTAAGTTTCAATCAATGGATGAAAATTATTAATGTCAACATGACATTATGACTATAATTGTAGTGGAGTTGGATAATAGTTGAAAATGAGTGGGTTCGGTAGAGTTTGAATTGAATTGCATCGAGTTGCACCGTATGTATGATGAGTTACAATTCTACAACTCATGCAACTTGTCTAATAACATTCATAGTGTAGAAATACGATGAATTGCAAGTGGTCATTGCAATTCAAAAATTGAGTTGCAACGCTAGTTGCTAAACACCCTTTTTTTCCATAATGAAAGTAGCTTAAGGTATTTAAAACAACATAAAAGTAAATCTATTTACCATATTAATTTATAATAGTGAATTATGTCAACTAATATTGAAACATGGTGTTTATATATAAGCCTATAGTGAAATAACTTTAATTAAGGTGAAATTGTTAAGGTGGAGTGAAACTATTTTTTTCTTTTAAAGTCCCATAGTGATTTAGGCTTATGAATTGCACCCCCTTTTTGCATTAATGATCATTAACATTGCACAATAGAATAGAAGATGAAATTGTTGTTATAAAACAAACACGACTTGATGAAATCAAATGGTTCATATGTCTTTTTAAATTCATTTGATGATCCTTGTCCTTTATGCACATATGTCTTATTGAAAGAAACAATTCATTTTGCTTATTGAATAATTTCACTAGAAGAAATTTGCAAATAAAAGACTATAATTTTAATTGTAAAAGACAAAATTTTAGTTGCAATGAACACATGCAACTATAAACCCTATAAATTGCCTTAGACAAGTGGCAAAAAAAAACTAATTGTAAAAAACTTCATGTGGCATGTATGACATTAGTAATCACTTGCAATCAAGGGATATTTCATCCATTGATTAATCATAGGACTATGTGACTACATATATGAGTACATTAAATATTGGGCAACATTAAATTTAAATGATTTAATATAATTTTTAAATCACATATATTAAATAAATTATTTATATTTATAGAAATGATGAAATATAATCATTCATGTTATTGCTAATTTCAAAATTTTCATCCTATGAGTTATTGATATGTGTCACTACCTAGGTTAGGTTAAAAGCCTAATCTAGGTACCTAGGTAGGCCACCTAGTTTAAGCACCTAAATAGGTTTAGGTAGGCACCTAGGCTAAATATCCTAGCTCTTTATGACATATACAATGAATATATCATCTTTGACCATAACTATGTCACTTATGAAGTTTCATCCTTAAACCCCAAGGATGGATATCAACTTCTTTGTCATCAAACCAGCCCACTTGATGTGAAAACATAGTAGGATGCATTTTATTTACCCAATACTTGGTTTTAAACATTGTACACATATCAACTTCAATATTTCATATCTACTGATATTTATCCAAATGGAAAATTTTTAAGTTTATTCTTAAAGTACAATGATGTACAAAATTAAAATTATTTTTCTTTCAAAAAGTTACATTAATTTGAATAAGTTTTTTCCAATTTTGTAAAATTGAATTACATTTCAATGACAATTCATTGCGAAAACGAATTCAAGCACATGATTTATAAATGGAAAATATTTTACAACTAACTTTAAAAAATAAATTATTTATTTATTTGTCTCCCACGTTTTAATCCTTCATTTCATTTGAAAACATGTTATACAATGTGATTATAATATATTATATTTTAATTCACATATAATTTTTATAAATGGATAATATAGCAATCACATTTCAAAAATATATAATAAAATTCCTTTGTCAATTATATTATTTATGATGTATAATATTATTTATATTTTATATTTTTAATCTAAACTATATTTAGTAATGTTAGATAATTAATGAATTTAATGGAATTTTAATTTTTAATTTTCTACAAATGTAATATATGAATGTTATTTAAAATTATGATAAAAGTCTTGACCAGATAAATGACATATTTCTTAGACATTTTACTTGATTATGATTATAATATGTTGTAATTTTAACAATAAATTTTAATTTAATTGTATGAAATTTAATTAAATAATCATCATATACAAAATTTATAAATATATTAGAAATCAAATATATTAATAAAAATAAAATAATTTGTATTGAACTAATGTCAATAAACCATAAAAATACCAATAAATAATTCAACACAAGTTGATTATCAAACAAATATTGGAATTTCAAATGTACCACATATGTTTTAATCATCAAGTTATGGTAAATGGAAAAATTATTGGGCCCTAGTTGCTAAAACAATATGACCAATTGCAAAAATAACAAAATTTTCATTCATCCAAGGATCCATTTGATATTGGATGAAAAATGTGCACTTTTATTTATTTTTTCCTTCCAAACATGTAATAGTCACAAACTATTTCACATTTGCAAAAACAAAATTTTGTGAAGAAAAATATATAGTCTTTTCACTATTACAATTTATGGTTTTTTCAATTGGGTTTTTTTGTCAAAAAATACCCAAGAGTGATAGGCGTAAAAAAAATGACCTTTTCAATTTGGAAAAGTCGTTTTGGCCAAGTCTTGCATGATTAGGCAGTCAAATTGGACCTTGTCATTTTGATTAGCAAAATAATTAACAATATGATTAACTATTTGACTAGTAAATAGTGGACCATTTGACAAGGTCCATTTTCTATTGAAATTAAAATCATTTTTTGGATTATTATTTTAAAAATTAATACGTAGATAGGTAGATAAATAGGTAGGTGAGTAGTAAATAGGTTTAGGTAGGTTGAAAAAAAACACTTAGGTAGGTAGGTGCTAGCCTAGCCTAGCCTAACTTAACTTCGCTTAGCCTACTTAACCTAACCTAACTTAAGTTCATTAAGCTATTTTAGTCTAACCTATTTACCCTAATGTTCTAAGCATGCACATAGGTTATAAGTATAAAGAATTGAACCCTAAACCTTCACAATGTTAAACCAAGTGCTTACTAATGGACTACACCATCGAAGGTGTTCAACTTTTATCAAGTTTTTATTTCACATGTTTATTTCACATCATTAAACATAATGGTTAAACCTAGGTGACAAATAGTAGCTAAATTCAATGATTTAAAATAATGGTTAAATTTAGTGGTTAAATTCAATGATTTAAAATCATGGTTAAATTCAATGATTTAAAATCATGGTTAAATTCAATGATTTAAAATAATGGTTAAACTTAATGGTTAAATTCAATGATTTAAAGTACTAGTTAAACCTAATGATTAAACTCAATGATTTAAAATAATGGTTAAACCTAATGGCTAAACTCAATGATTTAAAATAATGGTTAAACCTACAGGTCAAACTCAATGATTTAAAATAATGATTAAATTTAGTGGTTAAACTCAATGATTTAAAATAATGGCTAAACCTAATGGTTGAACTCAACAAATTAAATTAATGGTAAAACGTAATGAATAAATTCGACAACTTAAATTAATGGTTAAACTTAGTGGTTAAACTCAATGATTTAAAATAATGATTAAACCTAATGGGTTAAACTTAGCAACTTAAACTAATGGCTAATCCTAATGGCTAAATTCAATGATTTAAACTAATGGTTAAATTTAATGATTTAAGCTAATGGCTAAACATGATGACTAAACCTTGATTAAATCTAATGGCTAAACATAGTGGTTAAACTTAGTTGATAAACCTAATGGTTAAACATATTTCATGACTAAACTGAGGTTAAACCTAGGCAAAATCTATCCATTAAACATAATTACTAAACCTTGATTAAACATAATGTTTAAATTTAGGCTAAACCTAGTGGTTAAACATAATGGTTAAACTTAAATTAAATTTAGTGGATAATTCTAGTGCTTAAACCTTAGGTTATACCTAATGGCTATACTAAGTGGTTAAATTTAAGTTATACTTATTAGCAAAATTTAATGGTTCAATTTAGGCTAAACTGAATGCCAAATTTAATGGCTAAACATAATTGTTAAATTTAAAGTAAACTTAAGGGCTAAAATTTGACTAAAATTTGGGTAAACTTAATGGCTAAATTTAATGGTTGCTAAACTTAATGGTTACACCTAATGATTGAAATTAGGTAGGTAAGTGGGTGGATAGGGAAATAAAAATTATGTTGGTAAGTGGCTAGGTAAGTAGGTAGGTTGTATAAAAGTGCAAAATATAAGTAGGTATGTAGGTAGGTAGGTGAGAAGGTATAGGTGGGTAGGTGGGTAATAGGTAGGTAAGTAATTAATTAAATAAATAGGTGGATGAGTAGGTAGGAGGTAGATTCATAGGGTAATAGACCATGTCATATTTAATTAAAAATCATTAGTCATTTTGACTAAATGTTCAATTTGAGTAAAGACCATTGGCCATTTTGACTAAGGTTGTACAACTTAATTATGTGTATTTAATGAAATAAATGATTATAGTCAAGTTGATTAGTCAACAAATATATGTGTCATTCAAGCCCTTGTCCTTTAGTTAAAAAGTACATGTTCAATAATCAAAATGACAAGTTAGTCAATTTGAACCTTTTAAAAAACCATGAATTGTAATAGTGTTTGGAATATTCAAAAACATTTTATTCTTGGTGTATGAAAATTTCAAAATTCATTAATTATTCTATGAACATGTGTTGAAACTAGTACCTTTGTATTACATTAATAAAAAATATTTAAGCAAATTTGAAAATATGATGAATCTCTTGAATCATGTGTGCTTTCAATATCCCATGAATATGTTGTGGGGTTAAATTTTTTTTTTAATGTGTGTTATCAATTGAATTAATTAATGCATGAGAAGATGAATGATTTGTTGACATAGAAGCTTTACAAGAAGGAGAAGGGAAATAAACAATGTACTAATAAAAGAGAAGAAAAATAAATTGATCTAATTATTAATGAAACACCAATGCTTGCAAATTTGGTGTAAATTGAAATAGGCAAGACTTTTAAAACCATAAGAGTTAATCATAACAAATTTTAATTATAAAAATTTCCAATAACATTGTTTTCCCTTTCTGATTATTATGGTTTTTTCAAATCAATAAAGTATATTCCCCCTTCAACTTTGGCTTTTTAAAAATTAAAAGAATTTAGTGAAGACTTGTTTTGCCTAACATTTTCAAAATTGTTTGAACATTTAAAACATTATGATCTTTGTTAAATTGAGGTCTTGAAAGGAGATTCCAACATGGGATGTTGGCCTAACAAACATCCCCATATCTAAACATCTTTACAAGATCTAGATTGTTGTGGTGTGTTTATTTGAAAGCAACCTTAACTTGGTGAACAATAAAAACACACCCATAAAACATTAAGGATGACAAAATGGTAACAAGCAATAGCATGGATGTCAAAAAGAAAGTTTTGAAACACTAGAGGTGCTACGTTGGACATGAAAATTATCTTTTTGAGCAATAAGGGTCACTAAGATGTTAAGGGTTGAAGGTGTTGGATACATTGTAAGAGGACACCAAGAAATACATAAAAAATATTGTGGGCATTAAAAGCGAAAATATTTTATGTTTTATATGTTTTTCAAACGAAGGGTCATTGGGAAGCATGGTAGAAAAGACATTGGGGGATTTGTGGGAAAGGCCTTTAAAAATCTTATTTTAAGGGAATGAAAGCACCAAAAAAAACATAATGGGTGTTAAAAATATTAATGTTTTAGTAGTGAAAATTATGAAATTTTATATTTAAAAATGAATGGAAGTGGAAATGATTTCATGGATAATTTAAATGTGACCATGGATTACCAATGTGCGGTAATTAATTATTTTTAAATAATTTATTTAAATAAAATTTCAATATACTAATATTTTGACCTAATGTCAATTGATACTTAGTAGTAATGTGAAGGCCAAGTATTGGATTATTATGAGTTTTAAATAAATTGTGAATTCTTTTTGCATGCAATCATATCAACAGGAGCCAAAGCAAGTGTAACCAATGCTTGGATTTTAACATTTTAAGGTCAAAAATTATATTTTAATGTTGTAAATAGCTAACAAATTTACAGGATAATATTTTTAATATATTATGGGAACTTGTGGAATTATTTGGATTGAATCTTATGAGTATGAAATATTAAAAAAACATTCATAAAATGTGATAATCAATATTTTTTTTGGTTTTTTTCATTCTTTAAAGGACTTGAATTTTTAAAAATGACATTATCATATATAATAATTATTCACATCTTTATAATATTATAATATGTCATGACACAAAAATAATATTTTTTGATATTGTAAAAATCATGGATTTCGATCCATCACCTTTGTAACCAATTATAATTTGCCGCATCATCATGGTAATTAGTTCCACCCTTTCTAAGCAATTTCCCTAGTAGGTGATTGTGATTTTTTAAATCCTATTTGCACCCAATTATTAATATATAAATTAAAGGTTGGGGGACAAATTGTGTCATTTGTGAGCACATTATCATAATCTTTCAATGATGATCATACATTTATAACAACATGACCAAAATGATTCTTCTAAAAAATACATGAATCTCCCATCCCCAACTTTACTCTTTGCACCAAATTTACATTGTCATCCTAGTTTTGGAATGAAATTGTTCATAATACAAAGAATATACATAGATCTTTTGCACCCTCAAGCGTAAACCATTTTCAAGTGACCAAGAGAATGAAGCAACCAACAAAACAATTTTGACCTAAAAACAACTTGGTTGAATCACCAAAAGGCCTCTTGGGTGAAAACTAATTTATTATTTATGGCCATTTCAACACATGTCTGTTGAAAAGTTAATTAATTTTGAAATTTTTATTTCAACAAATGGAATATTTAAAAATATTCACTAATATCTTTCAAAATATTTTTTGATTTGAAAGAAATAATTTTTGAAAATTTCAACAATTCTGAAAATAATATGATTAGTGCCGAATTGGCCAAGGTATTAGGGTAAACATCATTAGTCATTCTAAATTTTCAATGTAGGTCAAAATTAGGTTCAAATCTCTTTTTACATAAATCATTGAAGCTACAAAATTTCTTACTTATTATCATTAAAAAATATGAATTATTTATTTTCATTGTGAAACATCAAATTGAAAATGAAAATCATTAAAAAAATCACATTCATTGTACAACCTGAATTAGGTTAAGAAAAAAACTTAGTTGGAAATAAGAAGGAACTTTCAAGTTTCAAAATACCAACAATAGCTCACAATTTCATACTAGCACATCATTTCTCAAGTTGCAAAAAGATTCTCCAATTTTTACATTCTTCTATTCCTTGAAAAAAAGGCCATTGAATGACATTCTTATCGTACATAACACTAATTATAAATATGATCATGGTTACCATCTTGCACCTATCAAACAAATGTTTTTCCAAATCATTGATCTTGATCTTCAGTGTAGCAATGGACCCATAAAAAAAAACTTAGATTTAAGAGAGATGAGAAAAATATTCAAGGTTCACTAGAAGATAGATCCAACAAAGGGACTAAAAAATCATGATCATGAGAATTTTTGTGAGTTCAAGAATGTGATGGGAGATTTCACAACTTGAAATTTGAGATTGTAGCCAAAAAAGAGGGGTGATTTAATTTGTTTGTTAAGGAGTGAAAGTTTTTCTTTGTCGTATAGAGGAAAATCCTACTTATAGAAAGCTTTGAAAGAGTGGCAAGTTAAAGCAAGATAGTCTTGGAAATTGATATTCCTCCTAACCAACATGTGTGATATGGATATTGTAGACAAAATCATCTTAACAATGTCTCATATCATAACCCCCTATGCTCTTCCATGTCACTCCAAGTGCAAATCCCAAACTCCAAACCTAATAGGTATTCAAATTTTAAAATATTAGAAATCTTATGCATATTCACTATAAATCTCTAAAATATTAGAAGTCTTATGCATGTTTCCTATAAATCTCTAAAATATTAGAATTCCAATGCACACTCCCTTGCATGTCGAAAAGACATGCATGCTCTAGACATGCAATGATAAGTGCATGCCATTTGCATGCAAGCGGTAAACTTACTAATCAATAAAGCAACGTAAAAAATAAATTCAATGCATCGATTTTGAACAATCTCATTTGACCAATACTTTTTCTCTTTGCACCTAGTCACAAGCCTGTGGGCTATTACAAAATTTTAGTGCCATTTTATTGAAATTCATTCTCAAAAGAATCCAAGGCTCCCATTCTAGCAATCTCATTGGCCATTTGGGCTCTTTTCACCCCTAGGCAGAAGCCTATTCCACAGACCATAAATATTATTTACCCTTGTCTGTATGCAAACAACAAATTTTTTTTTCACCCATTTTGTTCTGAAAATATATTTCAAATTTTATCACATTTTTGATATCATAGAATTGAAAAATAAAAATGCACAGATTATGTGCTAGAACCTTGTCTGTAAATGGCTATTACCCATTGACTACTAGTTCACTCAAGTTAACTAAGAAAACAAATTCAGACCACCAAAATCCAACAATCCCATTGGACTGAAAAAAGAATTTTCAGGCCTACACACAACCCTAAACAACCTTATTCTGCTGAACATTGAAAATAATGATCCCTTTCTAACATTTCCATTGGTCTTGTAAAATTCTCATCAACCTACCAATGCCCATTACACATTTAACTGCTAGTTCACTCTGGATAGATAAATAAAAATCAAACTACCAAATCCAGCAATTTCATTGGCCATAATATTTTTTCTGCACACCCAGAAAAAAGCCTAAAAATTCAAAACCCCCTGCATTTTTAATACAAAAAAAAAAAAAAAAAGAC
>Ga0116231_10005910_pt1 | contig 23794 bp, 9 predicted proteins | sample S1TSphgellanicum_2_FD_89695 | JGI IMG/M metagenome (GOLD analysis project Ga0116231, IMG submission 89695) | Host-associated microbial communities from peat moss isolated from Minnesota, USA - S1T2_Fd - Sphagnum magellanicum MG | ecosystem: Host-associated > Plants > Peat moss > Unclassified...
CAATGTCTTCAAATCTTCAATGCCATTTGAGTCACCTATTTAATGATTTTTTTTATTGCAAGCACCCACAACATTTAGCTAATTATGTTGCAATTTGCAAAATGGATGAACAATTCACCTTGCTTCCAAATGGTGTTAGATACTGATGATTTTTACCATAATGATGTTTGTAATGATTGAACTAGACTAAAATTATTTAATTTGAATATGATTCCATCATCCAAAATGATTAGTATTTAAGCTAAAACATGGTTATCATGATCATGTTCCTAGGCACATTGAAGCTAAACCATTATTAGAAATTGTGTCCTAAACCACTAGAACATTCCACCCAACTAGTTGTTGAGTGGAAGACACCATTGGCCATTCCACTACACCTAGGCATACTAGTGGATTGAACCTTGAAATGTGATTGTAATGGCACATAAATGGATGATAGTCCAGGTACCAAAAAAATTCCATTTTAAAAACATATACACATATCCAATATACATAATATACAACTTAGGGTAGTATACACATTCTAGTATACTAATATACCTAGTATAACACTTAGGTTACACAAAACCTAATTGACCTAATATTTAGCTTAGGTCATATCACTTACATACAACAAATCATACAACTTACATACACTAAAGTCATACTATCTATGTACACCTAGTTATACCCATGGGTGAAAGCACATTAAGTTGTTATTATTGTTAACAATTTGGAGTTCATAATTTTGGACAAATTTTAAGCAAATTAGTTTTATGAAGGGAGGATACCTTTAATCACATGAACCATGTGGCAAGGTGTCAAAAGATTTTCATCATTAAGGATTTTGCCTACTTTAGTTTGATTCGTGAAAATCTTACATTTGAAAAATTAGCATTTAAACTATTAATTTTATTAAATGAAGGACTTTAATAAAAAAATCTCAAATTTCAACAAAATTTTCAGTATTCTGATTATTAAAATCCTTTCAAAAAGCTCATTGTAATGTTAATGTCATCACACAATATTCCATGGCAAAATATTCATTAAATTGGGCACTATATAGTGGCATATTTAGTGCATACTGATTTTTTACATGGACTATTGCAAGTGATTTGGTAAAACTTTGAAAGTCTAATCTATTGTGACAACTCCAAATTTGTTAAATGATAATTCAAAATTCATACCATGTGATTATATCATGTAGAAGATTTTTTTTCATGTTAATCATTTATATGTAGCTCCATGGCCAATTATAAATCATGAACATTTTCAAATTTTGGCTTTTTACAATGAAAACATTTACACCTTAACTTGTTTTCATCCTTATGTATGCTTAGGTTATACTACGTATATGTATGCCTAGGTCATCTTGCTAGGTTAGCTTACATTAACGTCCTAATTAATAAGCCCGGCTAGGTATAACCTAATTAAAGTAAGTAGGCCAACCTAGGTAGGCTAGCTTAAATAACCTTAGGTTAGCCTTAGTAGGCCTAGGTTATTTCAGGTTAACCTAGGTCAACTTACGTAGACTTAAGTTAACCTTGGTTAACCTAGATTAGGCATAGATTAAACTAGGTTATTTAGGTTGTTATAAAAAAAGTTTATAATAATATGGTGACAACAATTACTATATAAAAAAAATGTAATACAATGGTTAAGGACAAAACCCTAAATGTGGGAATGAGGGGTTCAAGTCCTCACACATGCAAACTACTTAACCATCTTAAGCTACTAAGAAGTTGTTTAACTTGGCTAGGTTACATAGGTTCCTCCTAGGTTCATTTTGTGCTTAGGTGAAAGTATCTAGCTTATCCTATACTAAACACATGGTGGTATGATATTAAATTGTCATACATGTATGAATTACCATTAATACACTAGACTAAACCACCAAACAATCATTATACGGGGGTGGTTGGGTGGAAAATGCATGAACCTATTACCACATGACCCATTTCCTAATGCAATCAATTGTGCATAAATTCTAAACCACTTTAGTGGTTTTTTGCCATTCCATTCAAAAATGGGTGGATGTATAGTGGTTTAGGACATAATTTTTATTGGTGGACTCATTGCCTAGGGATTTCAACAAAAGTAGGGCATTGAATATTCAAGACCTTCACTCCCATTGTCAAATGAAAGATGGTTTGTGTGCTCACTAAGATTGTTGCACACATGAATTGGCCAATTCATCGTCTTAACATTTAAATTACATTTCTTAACAACTTTTTGGACAATGAGTACTTGCATCAACCTTAAGCAACCATCATTTAGGGCAAAAAAATCTTATGTTTACTATTTTCAAAAGGCATTGTATGGCTTACACTAAAGCCCACAAGATTGGCATTCTCAAATTGATGTAACCTTACTAAAGAAAAGACTTCCCAAAAGTTCAATGGATCTAAACTTGTATTATTAACAATGCGAATCAATCTCCTTGTGTTCATATTGTACATGGTTGATTTGTATGTGATGAGCTCCAACAAGTTTTTGATCACCATGCTTATATGTAAAGCCATGCAAGAATTTGCAATGACTAACTTAGGATTAATCACCAAGTACCTTGTTGTATAATTTGGCCACACTTTAACCAATGTTTTTCTTCATCAAACATATTACCTTGTATCCATTCTTCACGAGTTTAACTTTATGGATAATAGGCCCACCTTCGTGATAAAGGTCTATAAATGAAGGTCTATAAATTTCTCAATGGACACTTTCCTACCATTGAAGCTATTAATTATCAATATCTTATTGGGAATTCACTTTAGTTGTAAATCAAAGTATTGTGCATTTGCCAATTACACATGTGAGATTCTTTGGCTTCGTAGGTTACTTGTAAAAATCAAATGTATAGTGATTTGGCCAACTTTAATTGGTGTGGTTAATTGAAAAGCAATTAAATTTACATAAAATCTTATATTTGATGACAAGACTAAGCATTTCAAAGCTGATGGGCATGTTATGAAACAAAAAGTAGAAAATGGTGAAGTCACAATTGAATATGTTTCCACTAGTGAACAACTTGGACATATTTTGACCAAGGTGTTGCAAAGGACCAAGTTTGAGGCAAAAAGAAACTAACTTTATTTTTAAACTATTAATGAGATACATAACTTTAGACATTAACAAAAGCAATGGTGTGCCAACTCATTTCACTAAAAAAAATAACAATGTTACATTTTGCATGGGAGGAAAGTGGGCATGAAGGGGACATTAGTAAAAAAGAGTAAAAAATACATGAGTAAAAATATAGGGTGCAATATATTGGTTGTTGGGTAAAAATTATAAATTAATTACTTGAAAGTTAGGGTACATTTTATTCAAATATTCAATTTAATTAGAATATAACATATATAATAATTTGAAATAATGGATTATGATTAATAATATAGGGTGGTTTTAATATGTATATATTAGAAAATTAGATAATAATAGGGTGATAAAAAATAGGTTGGACAATTATCTAATACCCCACCCCAAAAATGGGTGTTTGGCACATGTAGATCCCAAATTTTAAATTACCTGCGCCCCCCCCCCCCCACTCCCTCCTTGTAAGAAGTGGGTTAACACAATGATTGATTTGATCTTTGCATAATCAAGTTTTGAAATATGCTCAAAGTTAAGAAAGGACCATTCATCTTGTTGAGATTAATTGAAGACTGTTCACTTGAAGTAGTTGAATTTAGTTTGCAAAATAGGTAGAATAAACCTTACTAGAGATTACTCACATGTTCTTAAGGTTGTCCATTACATTGAAATGTAGGGAAACTAAATAGTGAGAATAAGAGGCACCATTGAAAATATGTTTCCAAGCTCTTTGTTAAGATTGCAATTGTTAATGGGAAAATATCAAGAATATTTCAAAATAAACATTCATCCAAAGTGGTGGATTTGGTTCCTATTATTTGCATCCTAGTGATTAATTTTTTTACTTTTCTCAACTTTCTTTGGAATTTTTTCAAAACAAAGTATATAAAGTTTATAGCCATGATACTTGAAATGGGTAACATGATACTCTTTGTAAGCTATTGTGGGTATAAAATAAGGGTGGGTGTGAAAAAAACTAGAATGTTTGAATTGTTAGTTTTAGTTAACCTTTGAAAAAATTAATGGTTTTCACAAACGAAATGGGAGTTATGACCATGATTATTTGATGTTTGAGAACAACATGTATGAACCCCAAGAACCACTTTGATAACCACCTAGCATTAGTTTTTAGTCCCTGCCTATAATTTTTTTATAAATATAGTGTTTTTAATGGGGAGCCTTACCTTGTATTTAATATGATAAAAAGTAGTGGTGAAATTTATATTGCATAACACTAGAACATACATATGGGCAAAAAATATTATCTTGTTACATTACATGATTACAAAATCAATCAAACATAATGCAAATTTTTCTATTACAATTCTAATAATGTACATACACCAGAACATGGATTTGATGACTAGGAGAACTTGTGACTTTCATGCTAATGTAATCATCTAGTCATATTTCATCTCAAGTTGATACCATTTTTTTGGTTATGGTCAAAATTATGACTACATGACTATAAATATGACTATAAGTAATTATGATTATAAATGCAACTAATTGACTAGTAGTCATGTTGATTTGGAGTTAACCTTGTTTGTGGGCACCTTTGTGAAAATTAACATATCTTTATGTATGTGTCATCAATTGACATGGAGTATTAGATTTTTTTGGATTTTCTAATTTAAACAAGGTCTTAAATTCTTTTGGAATATTTTGGTTCTCATTACACATAAATATGATTTTCAAAATTTTTGCCCAATGTAAACAAATATAATTTAGTTTAACGTAATGTAGTTTACTTTAACCAAATCTAACCAAGTTTAATGTTAATATCATAATTTAGCCAAATTTAATCTAGTTTCATCTAATGTAGTTTAAGTAGTTTATTTTAGTTTAATTTAACCTAATTTTGCCTACTTTGGCCTAAATAGTTCACTTTAATTCAATATAATCTATTTTAATTTAATTTAACCAAAGTAATTTAATTTAATCTAATTTAATCTAAGTAGATTAGTTTAGCTTATTTAAGCCAAAGTAGTTTAATTTAGCATAATTAAACTCAATTTAGTCTAATTTAGCTTAATTCAAATTATTTTAACTTAATTTAACCTAGTTTAACCTATTTAAAACTAATTTAACCTAGTTTAACTTAATTTAACCTAGTCTTAAATAACCTGAATTTAACCTAATTTATCAAGGTGGCCTTAAGTTATATTAAGTAACCTAGGCTAAACTAGTGGGTGGCTTAGGTTAACCTAGGCCAACTTAAGGTAGCCTAGATTAGCCCAAGTTAAAAAATATTATCATTTATAATTTTGTGGTAATTAGTTTTATTTTTAAAAAAATGTTGTGGTGCAATCGTTAATGACTTTAACCTTCAAAGTGGAGGTGAGGGGTTCAAGTTCTCCCACTTGCAACCTATGTAATACGTAAACTCTTAATTTAGATGGCCATATTAACCTTGGTGTTTTTTTGGTCTAGGTGGTTTATCTTAACATTCTACGATAGGTCACTTAGCCTAGGTGTTCTAAGTTAGGTTGCATATACTAGCTCATGTAGCCTTATTTGATTAAACTTTGATTGCCACATAACATCACATGATTAGACCCCAATATATATATATATATATATATTTTAAGTTGCCATGTTTTAACACAATGTTGCAATGTTGTATTTTCATTTAATGAAATGCAACACCATCACATTGATGTACATCCTAAGGGTTACTATGCACATGTACATGATGGAAATTAGTTAATTTTTAACTTGTCACCAAATTTCATTGGGCATTTCTTAGTTATTGCACATAGTTAACAAATACACCTAAAATACCAAAAGTGTGGAATTTTTTTCATGTTCCCTACATAATAAACCATAAGATGCCAAACCTTAATCCTAGAAATGTTGAAGTGTAGGGTAATGCAATGTGAATTGCAATAGGGCATTGCACCCATGTGAATTGAGGTTAGAGCATGAGGTGTGGGGTGTAATGCCTTGTTACTAGAGCATTACCCTATGTAATGACCAAGGTAGGCCAATATGGTGTGCCCTCCTATGTGTACAATGGGAGATTACTTGGTGCAATGCCTTGCATGTGGGGCCTTTGCAAAATGCAATGCACAATGCCAAGGTAATTATGTGCTAACAAAGCCTTAAACCCTAAACCTAGCTTGCCCTCATATCATCACCATCCTTTTCAAAGTGAATTCTTCTTTCTTTCTATGTCCAATTTTTAGTGTTCAACTCATCATATCCTTCCTTGTTGGGATTACATGTTTTTTTAAAAAGCTTTGGATACAAGTGGAAATGATAAAAAAAAAGTTGATTTTTTTTAGTAGATCATTTTTCTAAACATGTTAACAAATTAGGGCCTTGTGTACAAGAAGTGAAGCTTCAAACCTTGCCAAGGTGGTGATGGATGATGCAAACTGCTTGTAGAAGACTGTAAGGTGGTTATATTATTGATCACTTAGATTTTATCCTTGAAAATATAATAAACCCTCTTTATAGTCACGTCCATTTTAATCATAGTCTTGTTTGTGTCACACATTTTTTGGTAACCATTCGTTTTAGTAAGAAACACCATTCTTTAAAATCACTACATATTTGTAATGTTTTTTTTGAAAATGTGACTATAATGGGAGAAGTCTAGGACAAATATTAAAGTTTTGTAAATTGTAGTTCCTTTTGGCAATGTTAGTGTTCTTTTGTGTTCAACTTGTGCAAACTAACAACAATGAATCCAATTGAAGAGAAAAGAAAAAAAAACATTTTTTAGTGTATATAGGCAAAAGATATGTTGACTTACCAAAAAAAACAGAAAATGTTAGTTTAAAAAATCTAATCGAGAAGATACAAAAGCTAATACTTAAGGAGCTCAAACTCAATGTAAATCGACACATTAAAACACTCAAAAATCACAACTTTCAAGCTCTAAGTCTAGTAGAGCTTAGAATAACCCATGTAAAAAAATTAAACAATCGGCACCTTTATTCTAGCATAGAAGGGTTATTTTGTAAGGTTTTTTTTTTTTTGCCTATAGTCACAATCTTGTAAGGGTTTATATGGAAACGTGACTATACACATTTAAATCACAATTTGTTAGCGTCGCAAAAAAAAGTGGTCACCAAAGCCATGATTATAAAGGGGGTTTATTGTGTTGGGAAACTTTGAGTGAGTTTGTAGAATTTGTGAGGGAGGCCAAAGGGAACATTCAAAATTCATTCAAAATCATCACAACAACTTTTTTTTGCGGAGAATTTCCTACAAAAGGACAAAAATTTGGAATATACTTCAAACTGGGATAAATTTGTACACATCTCATGTGTCTCTAACAATTGCCATCTTCCAACAATTCTATGTGCATTAATAGCTTTGGAATCGAGCTTGATGCTTGCTCTATATGCAAAATCTTTTGTCGAAATGCAATAGGAAGGTGTGCAACCAACCAGTCCACCATGACCTTTGTGAGGGTGCTGAATGCATGTGCCAGTGTAGTTGCACTCGAAGAGGGCAAGCATGCTCATGAACAGATTATTGAAAGGGGATGGGATTCAAATGCCTTTCTGGCCAGTAGCCTAGTTGATATGGGAGCATGGAGGATGCTTTCAGAGTGTTTAACAAGATGCCATCTTGAGGTGTGGTCCCTTGGACTGCCATGATTGGAGGATATGCCATCCATGGGCATGCTAAGGAAGCTCTTCAACATTTTGAACAGATGTGTAAAGAAGGTGTACAGCCAGATGATACAACTTTTGTGTGTCTCCTCCTTTCAGGTTGCAGCCATGCAGGTTTGGTGGATGAAGGCCTGCGGTGTCATTCTTCAATGAGCACAGTTTACATGATTTCTGCAAAATTGGAACACTACACCTGCATGAATGACCTTCTTGGTCGTGCTGGCCGTCTACAGGAGGCAGAAAATATGATCAAGCCCATGCTGCGTAACCAACTGTGGCTGTTCGGGAGGCTTTGCTTGGTGCTTGCAGAATTCATGGTAATGTGGAGATGGGAGAATGTGTGGGTAAACAAGTTCTTGAACTGGAGCCTGAAAATGCTGCTGGTTATGTGATGCTATCAAAAACTTGTATGCTGCTGCTCGCAACTGGGATCTCAGTAAGAATGTTGAAGGGCAGAGAAAGGAAAGAGGTATGAAGAAACAGTCAGTTCGCGCCTGGATTGAAGTGAATAATGAGCTGCATACATTTGTAGTGGATGAGAAAACCACCCCTCAGATTATGGAAATCCATGCAGAACTGAAGAGACTGTCAGAGCTGATGCATGCTGCAGGGTATGTGGCAGATACTAATTTTGTTCTGCATGATGTGGAGGAAGAAGAAAAGGTGTTTTTATTTATTTCACCATAGTGGAAAACTGGCTATTGCATTTGGGCTCCTCAACACAGCATCCAGTAATCCACTCCACATAGTCAAGAATCTGAGGGTTTGTGGCAATTGCCACACTTCCACAAAGCTCATTTCAAAGATAGTCAGGAGAGCAATTCTGGTGAGGGATGCAAACTGCTTTCATCACATTGAGGATGGTGTTTGTTCTTGTTGCAGAGACTATTGGTGATGCCAGTAGTCTTGTCTTGTTAATCATTGGAGTAGGTTAATTTTGTTTGTAGTGTGTATCTAGTGGTAATATTACATCATAGACAAACCTGGTTCAGGGTATTCCTGTTGTGAATACAGTGTGTATATTGGAGAGAGACCAAAGTACAGCTTACACACATTCCTTCAAGGGCTGGTTTTCTGTTATTTCACACAAGAGACTGGAGTCTTCGGGATTAGAAAGAGCCTAGCCAAGGAGCTTAATGTGAACTGCTGGCCAAGAATGATGGTGGGGGTAACAAGCAGCAATAGTCTAGGTGGTGATTGTGTGGGGGTGCTTGCAGCTAGGGTGTTGCTTTGCATGGTAGAATGTCAAGTGCTGATGAGACCAAACCCTTGCTGATGATGCCATGCTTCTGCATAGCCAGAGTTCCAGTGCTCTGGGGTGAACCTTCCTTTGCTCCAGCCTCCAACTGCAGTTCTATGCAAAGACAATCGAACACAAATTGTTAGAGCCTTCTTGAAGGTTAGGTAGCCTTTAGGAGGATAGCGTTTTCCTATTCCATGGCAGAAGCAGCAAACATTGTCTTTCAGCTGTCAGTTTAGGTTAGGTGAACCTTGTACTGAAATCCATTCTCAGTGGCATTTTCAGATTCATATCATTTATGCACTTTTAATTTGATCAAATATATGTGTGAAATACAGTAGTTAGGTAGAAGTGTGGGAATGTAATGCTATTGCACCAATTCTGAGTTGCGCCTGATGATGTCAATCATTCCTCTGTGCTTGTGTCTCCATCCCTGTTTCCATTCTAGCAAAAGATTTTGCATGTAGAGCAAGCATCAAGCTTTATTCCAAAGCTGTTAATGCACATGGAATTGTTGGAAGATGGCAATTGTTAGAGACAGATGCGATATGTACAAATACATTCCTCAGCACCAGTGCTAAGAGATATATTTGTTTTGATATTCAATTTGTTATTGTTGTAGCCACTTTTGGCAAATGAAGACCTCTCTTTAGCATAAGATCTCTCCCACTCTTACATGTGTAGATGAATCTCTTGGATCTCCCCACTCTTAAGGATTAGCGATAAGAACCCTTGCCCTCCAAGCCTCATGATCTAAGTATGTCTACGCTCAGAGTCTTTACCATACTTTATACAATGAGTATGCCCATCCAACAAGGGCTTCAAAACAAGCACTCACTCATAACCCAATGCAGTTCTCTCTTTTCCAAAGAAGGAACCAGTGAATAAGGGTCACGCATATGGAGCCTTGACCGATGCAGTTCTTGAAAATTCAAAGAACCAGTCGAAAAAAACCTACCTTCCTTCACCAGAGGTCCTTTGCTGGTTCTTCGCAATATTTCAAAAACTGGGAGTTGGCAGTTATTTCATTCTGAAAGCGATTTGTATAAAACCCCCAGAACTGAGGGTTCATTTAATTTGAAAATTTTCAAAAACCCAGAACTGGAGCTTATAACAAAATCAAAGAACTCACCCAACACTGCTCACAACAGATGTGAAGGAAATCTCTGCGTGTTTGAATTGATGGAAATGTGGGTTTTCATCAATGCGATGCAATATGCTTGCCAAGGCCCCCGAGACCCGAATCTGGATCAGGAATTACACTTGTATCAATTGAGGATCTGATGCACAAATAAAGAATCATGTTGTATCGGTATAGAATGTAGGTATGAATGTGTGCATTACAGAACATCCTAGTTGGGTATGATGGAACCATGTACCCTGATGATGGCAAATGTCTTCAGAGGAGTATGTCTTTAGGATTTCACCCACACATAGCAGACCAGTCTGTGTAAGTGCAAAGTGCAAAGAGGCTCCGATATCAGTATTGTGAGAAAGTTTCTGGTGAATCAAACATCAAACGATGTATGTGTATGGAAATTGACATTAAGCTTTTGCATCCATGCTGGATTTGGGTGTGATTCCTTCAATGTCCCTACACATTATGGGTGCAGTTTGCAGCAATCTCTTGGGCTTGCATCATGCAAATAGCCTTCATGATGGCTCCTAGTCAGTTATTTTGTAGATATTAAAGTTATCCGTAAAGTCAGGCGATTTGAGGGCGAGACCAGCCAGTTTCTGCATAATAAGGAATCAAACGCTTAACTGCGAATGAAATTTTACAAAACGAAATAACTGGGACCCAAACTAGTTTTCCCACCAATTTGGGTGGGAAACTGAGTTTCATCCCCTCTTTCCTTTTTCATGAGCGCCTCGCCGCCTCCACTGCTGCTACATATATTTTCACTGCTCCTACATGTACAACTACTATAATTACTCTCGAACCTTGTGCATTAAATGCTGAGTTTCAGCATTTCATATTGAGATTTAATAAAAATTTCTTACTTTGCAAATACCACTGAAAGAGGGGATAGGGGGTGAAAGAGAGGGTGACTTTACAGATAACTTTATTTATTGTAAAATAATACTTTTATTTATTTATTTGTTGTTGGAAATCAGCGTTGGGCAGTTCCTTACTTTTATGAAGAATCTCACATTTCAGTTGTAAAAAATAAATTAGAATTGCCTCGGTTTTGGTTCCACCCCTAAATGGAACTGGAAATCTGGGTCTAGATCCAGTTTTTCAAAGAAACCAAGTATAGCCTGAGCTGTTGGACCATGTGTGAACTGGTTACCCAACTATTGTTTCCTTTCAAAACCATTTTTTGTAATTTAATTGAAATTTAAATGATAAAACTATGCAAATTTCAATATCTTCTGCACCTGAGGTCTAAAAATTTCCTAATGACCTTTCAAAAATTCAAGTCATTAAGGGCTTTTCAACAATACCATGAGCTCACCCAAATTCCCCTGTAAATTGTAAATTTGATTTAAATGAATGTTTAGTGAAAAAATTGCTCAATATTGAATAACTTCTGCACCATAGGTCAAAACATTATGAAACCAACGTGGTGCACCCTCACTCATCAAGGGCTTTACAACAATACCACGAGCATGACAAGATGACAAGAGGCACCCTTGCTAGGGAGATCTCAACATGACAAACAAACAACCTAGCTTCCTTCATAGATACACTAGTGTAGCCTATGCAATTGTTCCAAGTGTGAACTAGTTACCCAATTTATTTTCCTTCCAAAATCATTTTTGTAACATAATTGAATTTCCAATGACAAAAAACTATTAAAAATTCAATATCTTTTACATCTCAGATCTAAAAATTTCCAAATCACCTTCATTAAATCCTATTTGTCAAGGGTTTTTCAACAATACCAAGAGTGAGCCCAGATTCCCCTATAAATTTTAATCTTGATTTAAATGAATTTTCAATGAAAAAATGGTTCAATCTTCAATAACTTCTCCACTAGTGGTGGAGACATTATGAAACTAACTTTGTGCACCCTTATTAATCAAGGGCTTTCTGTAGTGCTAACTCATTGTTTGGGTGGCACCACAAGGAATGCCACACTCTCATGTAATAAAACCCATTGAATTTTGAGAAATGTTTTCATTATTTTTATCCAATAAATAAATAAATTGGGTTGTATAAACTTTGAAACTTTAATGGATTAAAATGTATTTTGAAATTTGATATTCCTAATAATTTCTTAATAATTTTTTTTCAAGAAAGTAATATTGAATACATTTCTTTAAATTGTTTTGATTAGAAACACTTTTGATACATATTGGGGGAGGGGGGGTTCATATGTAATTTTTTAAAGGCATTTTGAATTATATTTAATATGAATTTTTATTAGGTAATTAATTGAATAAATATAATTTAGTCATGAATAATATTTGGCCTTAACCGATCTTTGAAATGATTCCTTGTGATACCACCTGATCAAACTTTCATCTTGTGACAAAAGGCACTATGGTTTGGTAAATCTCAACATGACAAACAAACAAAAAATAAAAATAATCTGCTTTTATATATATATATTCCAATTTCAATTTTGGGTCATATTATCCGAAAATAATGGTTAATTGTTCATTCATTAAGCTTTGGTTAATATTTATTTTAGTCTTTTTTTTCAAAACCATGTATTTCCATTTTCATTCCAATTTCATACATGAATAGAACTTTGGTTCTAAAAGAATACAAACCAATTGGAATTTGAGTTCTTGTTTTGAAAATCAAACCCAATTTTAGTTCAACTTTTACCAACTAGAACCAAAATTAAAACAGGCAATTTGGCTTGCCAAAGTGGGTACCTACCTAACAATAGTTAGAACTAGTGTTGTGTAGGTAAGTTTAAATACACATATACTTGCCATGTCAAGCCAATTACATGTTTAAAAACTTATCTATAATGTAAATAAGTTTTAAAAATAGTTACACTTACCTTGCCCACGATGTAAATAATTTTTTTACACTTACACAAGGGAAGTGTAAAAAGTTTTCATTTATAGTTACACAACCTTGTGTAAATGTCTTGAGGTGTGTAAGTGTATATATTGAATATATTCATATTGAGTATACCTATTTGCAATCCATATTAATTAGTTGTCAGTGCATCCCGAAGCTCAATTTTTTTTTTTTTTTTTTGCAATGGGCCACTTTGATTACCCATTATATTTTTAATGCTCCCCAAATATAACCTTTTACTACCAATAAGGTGCTTTTGGAAGCATTGCCCTTTAGCCCACCTATAATATGCAATACAAGCCTACACAAGGATATGGGACAAATTATGGTGTTATTCAGGAATAAGGTAGATAACTTGGTGACCAAACATTTAGTATATTATAAGGTTTAAAATCCTTGAACTTTCCCTTTCTTTTCTGGGGAGTTCAAAATGTATTTTAGACCTTCACTTGAAAATTGCAGCCATAACCATGAAAATCACAAAAATAAGACAAAACATGAAGGAGATACAAGGTCTTGAAGTAAAGAGGGTTAGTGTTCAATGATGGGTGTGTTAAAACAATTTGTGATTTGGAGTTTAAAATCTTTGGACATTGTTCCATTGCCTTTGGAGTTCAAATGTATTTTTTAAAATTTTAATTGGTTTACTCATAATTTTTTAAATCGCTAAAAATGAACAAGAAATGAAAAAGATATGGGGTCTAAATGTAAAGGGGATTAGTGGGCTTTTTTCTAAAAAATTATGATTTGGACATCTTGTTTTTGTTGTGGAAGTTTTTTTTTTGTGTTGTTCCTTTGCTTCTAGAGTTTAAGGATATGTTGTTGCTTCCACTTGGTGCACCCACCACCATGAAATTAAAAAAAAGGTGAGCCAAATTATTATCACAAATGGTGTGGGTGGCCCAAACCTTGAATTGGGTTCGAATAATAATTAATAACATTTAGATATATGTTACTTTTGGAAATCCACCTATCACTCACATTAAGGCCATTATCAAAAGTTAAATTGCACTTCTTTTTCTTGTTGGGCAACAAGGCTTATGTTAATTTTGTGAAAAAATAATTGTTATGGAATCAATTTATGGTTACAATTTTTTTCGACAAGTCAAATCACACCCAACCCTTTGGAAGGTAGTTGCTTATAATTTCTTGCTAGCGAAAGTTGGGCTTGTTAGAAAGCATGACTTAAGATTAGAGCCTCACTAAAGAGCACTTCAACATTGTTGATCTATCATCACAACATAAGGTAAGTGCTAGTGTAACCATAAAAGAAAGAGTTTGAAAAAATCTAAGACAATTTTAATGGAGGTGAATTAAAATATCAAGAATTTGCATGCTCTACATTGTTGTTACTTTTAAACACATAAAATCCTTCTTTATCTTCTCATGAAATACCATGCTTTTTTTTTGCTTCGTAAGGTTTTCTTGATTAGTCACAAAATTATACTTTAATAAATGACACGACACATGTGATGTATGTAAACTAACCTTTCTTACACTAAGCAATCAATAATCTGTTTAAAATGCACCTTACATAAAGGTTTGACAATCCACTAACATTTATGTAATGGTGCATTCTCGCAAGATTAATGATTGAATCAAATCCCCAATTAATCTTCTAGAGCTCTAACCATTTCATTTTGTCTTCATGTCCCAACATCAACCCTTGACAAAACAAAATGGATGGTACATGTCTTTTCTTGACATAACTATTGTTAGGCAGATCATAATAAAATTCTAGCAGTAGACCTTAGTCCAAGATTACAAGTGAAAACCACCTCTATGGCAATGTAATTTTCTAAACTTATTCTCAACATGAACAATTGGGTTCACGATTAACTACCCTGCTCCTAAATAGTGTTTCCACCCGCTTCTTCCTCTTTTCCTCATATCCACACTCCCAAGTTCATCTTGTCATGAAATTTTCAAACTTTTCCTTCGATGCAATGTTATCCTCAACCATCCACCTCCTTCCCAAAACAACAAGAAAAATTTGCATCACAACCCAATACCCATAGAAAACAAAAACACACAACTCCTCTCCATTGTCTCCTAATCCTTCATTATGGACATCACCATCTTGGGAAAGAAAAAAACACTAGAAAAACAACTTTCCTCCTTGCAACATAAAGTTGACAACAACTTCTTTAAACCCTAAACTAGTCCCCATTTTACACACCTTTGCATTTGATCCATGTCATCCTTGAAATGTTCTTTTCACATTAACACCAAAATTCTGAATCGCCACATTATTTTGGGTCACATTGGGGTCACTAGAGAGCATGATTTAAAATTAAAGCTTTATCAAACAACACTTAGGCACCGTTGATCTTGCCAAAACATAGACTATCCGTTTAGATGGCTTGTTATCACTATCATTGGTTTATGTGATTGATGGGACGAAATGGAGAGATTTTCTTTGCTTGCAAATTATTTTAAAAAGTGGGTGACATCCAAAGATGGAATTTGTCTCCATGGGAACAAGAATTGAAGCTTTTTTGAAATACTTACAACTACAATTGCCTATCCCCCCAATTTCCAAAAAGGTTGTTGTTTGAATTTATTCAGAGTTATGGTTTCAAGTGTTCAATCCCCATATATATAATTTTAAAAAAACATGAAAACCTCCATCTCATTTACCATTATTCTTAGGTTTTTCCCCAGCCATGCGGTTCAAGATGTATAATCTCTAATTGAAAAGCACTATGGCCAAGTCATTCATCCCCATATATACACACACACACACACACACACACACACACAATTTTACCACATCTGGATTCTACACTACCCCAAAACATATTGGAACTATATTGGTCATTTTCCAAAAAAATGAAAAATGCCCTAATTCACACATCAAAACTTCCCTATATTTGTCATTGTTCAATATTGCAAACCCTAACTAACATCACCACCACCACCACCACCACAGACCTACCACAAGCTCATCACCCTCCAATTGATTTAAAAATAAAATAAAATCTTTTACACAAATAGAGAACCCCATTGCAAAGGGACCATAACAATGATTTCAATGCCTTACTTGTTGCTAGCAGATCTGCTGGTCCATATATTGTTGGTAGCTTCAAAGTCCCTGTTCTGAAGGAAATTGTTTGTCACCTTGTGGACACCTCCTACAATAGTGTCCTACTTTTGAGTACTAGCTCAAATCTCATGTTCCAATCCCCATGTTCCACCAACACTTTGCAAGCAAACACACTTGACTTCTTGGTGCTCCTAGTGGAGCTAGCTTACCACTTGTGGGTTTTGTGAAACATGCAAATTCCTTTGAACTCAATGCTCCATAATGCACTTTTGATGTCTATTATTGCACACTTCCACACACATGCATAAAACATTAGACCCCCCCCCACCACCCCCAACACCAAAAGTGAAAAATGATGTTTGGACTACAAATGTCTAGACTCCAAGCCAGGATTAATTTCCACAAAAGGTCAAAGAAGGCTTTAAGAAAAGCCTTTCAAAAAGCAAATAAGCCATATAATGGTTAGTGCCAAGGAATTTATTTTTTCGGTGGCAATTTTTTTATTATAAATTTTGTGAAATTTTGTTGAGAAAATTTTGGGAGAAACCTTGTTTTTCCAATGTAAAATGTGTTCATGTTTTAAGGAAGAATTTGTGACTTCTGTGAAATCAAAATTTGAAAATTCTGAAAACATTCAAAGAACAGAAAACCCAAAACAAAGTGCCAATTCTATTTGATTTTTTTTTCCAAGACATTTTTTTCCAACTATAAGCTTGCATAGAAACTTCTGAACAAACCCTTGACTATTATTCTACATCTAGTCATACCCATGGCATACATAACGTGCTAATATCCACCAAAAATCATAAAAACACATGTTATTTGCTTTAATATTTTAGAAAGAGAATGTTTGATCAAATATCTTTGGAAAATTATATTTTTTGAAATCCAAAATACACATGTGTTTTCCCCTTATGGTGATTGTCTTTTGGTTCCATTTACTTTCAATAATTTTGTATACAATGAAGTTTTAATTAATATGAATGAACAATGAAAATGCCATGTTACTAATTTGGAACAGATCCCCATAGACAAAATATATGTATAGGGTAAGGAATCCCTTTGAGCCTGTTCTTGGATTGTTGGGCAAAGTTGAGCCCTCCTTCAAATCCAGGAAGAGGGTTCAAAGGGGGTTTTCCTTCCACAACATAAGAACTTTTTCAATTTCAAGGGACCTTTTTTTCTCAAAGAAGTGCCTTAACACTTTTGTAAAATCCCTAAATCAAAACTTCTTTACATGACCCATCAATGCACCATACATTGAAAACCAGTTATGACTCAATTATGAGTGAACTCCAACTAAATTACTGAAGTTAGCTTTACATCTTCTGAAATTCTAGATTTTGGGTCAAAAAAAAGAACATGTAAGTTGGTGCTAGCAATGTTGAGAAAAAAAAAAAAAAAGAATCCAATCATCACAAGCGCCATTGCCATAGGAAACCATTACCCTATAAAGTCCCTCCCCACCATCACTGAAGTTCTTCTTCTCCTTATCATTGTTGTAGCTATGTCCATCATTAAACCACATTTGTAATAGAACCAACTTTATGTGACATAACTAAAAACATTTTTTGCATATCAAAGAAATGACATGAAAGCAATCCAAAAGAAAATCACAAGTCTTTTGAACAAGGATTTTCTTAGAACAATTTGCACCATGAATGGGATGAGGCATTGATGATGATACACATGGGAATATGTGCCCCAACCCCGCCCTCTAGTCCATAGGGGTTGAGGCACCATATGTGAAGACTCAAGGTGTTAGCCAAAAATTGCCCTTGGCTCATGTGGATCAGGTTGACTTGCATTCCCATTTTAAGTGCACATTGTTAGGTCAATTTTGACTATTGGTCCCATTGCCTTCTTTGGGTAAGTCTTTAGGAAACAATTATCCAAGTTACAGCCATGATGTCAACACTTGTGTTCGAAAATTTCATTCTCTTGGAAATCCACACCTATCCATATGAGTTCCAATTTGAATTGCACCTCCTTAGATGTATCCAAAATGTAGGCAACCATCAAATTGTAATATAGAGTCTCCATGCCCTTTAGCATCACATACATGCCTTTCAATTTTTGTTTGGATTCAAGTAAGGCTCATCGTGAAGATGTTCATTTCCTATGAATATGGAAATTCCTTCATCTCCTATGAATATGGAAATTCCTTTTCTAGACCCCGCAAGTTGTGTTCCACCCAAGGTCTAGACTGGGGCTTTCAATTGTTTCAACTTTTCCTACAATTCAATAGCTTCGTGTTCGGCCTTGTTAACCCTTGACTCCATATTGTGCAAATGTCCTCGCAACTCAACTTGTTATTCCATGCATTTTGCCATGGCCTTTAGTTCTACAACTTGTGATTTGTTTGGAATTTCGAGGTTGAAATGAACCTTGTAAATGAATGATTAAATCCACGATTGACCACATTTTGCATCTCCATTTCACCACCATCAAACATGCCATGAAAATTTCAATCAAGATCAATTTCATCATTGTGGCAATTCGCATCAAGAGATATGCTAAGGGGGATTAGCACCTCTAGGGGTAGTTGGGATTTTAAAGGCTTTAAATGGATCACCAAGGCAAGTTTCAAATGAGTTCATGATTGTTCACAAAAGGTTTGGTTGTTTTTGTGCTCATGAACTCCTAGGAATTGTTGTCCAATTCATATCAATGCCTAAAATTGCCTTAGCATAACCCATTTGTGCATAAATAAATGCACCATGTTGTCTATAAAAGTACCATCTCCCCCAAATAATTAAATTAACTTCCATTAATTGCAATGTCATATGCTGTTTTCAATAATTGTTGAAATGGGTCGCATTGTTTTTGACATGAATGTCATGTTATGCATTAGCAAAAAATTGTTGATGTGACCCTAATTAACATATTGACTTGTCACATTATGTGTCCAAGCGTTCGGTACATTTTGCCATCCATTGCATGCTTGGTAAATACTTTTTATTCTAAAATCTATATTAAAATTGCACTGCCAAAATCTATTTTACTTTTGAAATACATTATGAATTTGAATAAAAATATAGATTATAGTATTGAAGTATTGCAATTACAATTACATTCATACATTTGAATTCATACATAATTGGAGAACTAAATCAAATCTCCATAGCCATTTCTTACTATAGAAATCAAATTACTTAAAAAATAAAAAACAAATATACACAAAATCAAATTATCCAAAATCAAATGGAAGAAGAAGTTTAAAAATTTCCATCCAAGTAAGTGTTCAAAAAGTATGAAAAATTGTGTTCACAAAAACTTCATTACCCTACAACTAGAATTTTGAAACAATGAATTTGCAACTATGATGTGATTATCCCATGAAAATATGAATAATTAAAAACAATCCCACATAAAAAAATTGTGGAGTTTTATTGTAGTTTCATATTAGTCCCAAGATGGACCCTATATGTATGAATGTATGCATAGTATATACAATTTTGGTCAACCATGATTGATTTTGTTACCAAGTTGCACAATAGCCACACATGACAACTACAATATAATTGGAATAAATGAAACATTCATTAATAACTTTTTCACAACTATTTTACAACTATTATATTGGATCTTTGTGTAAGTACCCAACTATTAGTCACAATAATAACAATAACAATTAGTTTATCATATAATTAACTAGGAATACAGAAATAATTAAATAATAATATTTTTATTTTATTATTTAAAACTAGGCTACGTTATAAAAGTTAATAATAGTTAACCTATGGTATTATTTAATAATAATATAATTTTGATTCTTATTGACATACATTAGTATATAGATTCCAAATAATAATTAATATCATTACTTATTAATTATTATGAACTGTAATAGTTAGTATACCTAGTAAATAAAGTATGTTAAGGTAGAATCGCCCATCATTAATCATTGGCTATTAACTAAACAATTTTGAACATTTTTTTTTCTTATCTATTTTGTGTGATGCAAAGCATCATGGGAATGTCGAGGAAAACTTTTCAACTCCAACGGCAAAGGAACAACATAGAAAAAACACATTAAAATAACATAATTTTTTTCATAAAAAGACCATTTATTTTTAAACCTCATATATATATATATATAATTTGTTTTTAACAATTTAAATTGCCACAAGTGCACCAAATTAAGATATACATTGACTATTTAAGTTTTAAAGGTAAATGAACAATATAGAAAAGTTATGAAAAAGATGAATGTGTTGAATTTTAAAGTGTGAATTAAGTTGGTGATTGAACATTGACCTTACTTACTTTTGACAACCATATATTTTTCATATTGTGTCCTTTTTGAATAATCTAAATAGTTGTGGGTGTGCCAAATCAAGGTTTAAAAAGAAATTTTGCACTTGAGAAACAAATTTAGGATTTGAACCTCAATGTTCATTCACTAGCTTATTTTGTAGTACTTGTAAGTAAGTTGCAACTAAATTTTTTATCCCATATTATTTGTCCTACCTTTTGAATTCGTAAAATATGTAATTAAATGCATTATGAGTATTATATAAAAAATGACTCGTGAAATAAATTAACAAAAGAAGGTTTGTAATTAAAAGGTTAAACCCAAAATAAAATAGGATTAACCCATATTACCTACCTACCTACTTATCTATCTGTGCTTAATTATCTACCTATTTAGCATAGGAAATGTAGGTAGTAATGTTTACCTACCTATTGATCTAAGTGCCTTGTGTTAACATCTTGTCAATTTTTAATTGGATGATCTAAATTAAATTGATTAAAATATTAAATATCAAAATAAATTTAGAATTGCCATGTGTCCATTGATGATTTGTTACCACATCATTGCCACAATAGCACATTGTTGTTTATGTAGTTGCATATAGTTGTAATGTAATGACATAATAATTGCAATGTAGTTGTGTGAATTGTGTACATATACAACAAGTTGTGTCCATTACAACTCTTGCAACTTGCCAAATAACACTCACACTATAAAAATGCTTTGAATTGCAAGTGGTCATTGCAATTCAAAAACACAATTGCAAGCTTAGTTACAAAACACCTTATTTTTTCATAATGAAAAATTATAACTTGTAACTATTGGTTATTCATTATTAGCCTACTACAACCTATTAGCTTTTGACAATGCCAATTTATTGCAATCTTCCAAAATATCCTTATTTGCCTTCTTACCCTTTGTTTGTTTGTTTGGAAAAGGCCTCAATTTAGATGTTGGTGACATTGGGTCAATTCATTCATCTCCAAGTTTATCATATTGTCTTTAACACCTTAACATGATTAAAAGTTTAAAAGTTTAGGTATTAGATCTTTTTAGCTAATATAAAATTTACAATTTAAGTTTGAAGGGTTAAGTTTTGCCAAGCTTGGGAGTTATTGCATAAATGGTATGATAAACATCAAGGAGGTTGAGCCGATGAAATTCAACAACAATTATAAAATAATCAAAGAATTTGAACTTCATCAACCTTTAATAATTAATTATTTTCTTCCAAGTATAAGGTGGTGATTGGTCACATGATCACAATCCTCACATGTTGAAGAAGAAAATGAAGAATTTGGGGTGTAGAATGACACCCTCACAAGATCCCACATTTTCTTCCTTTTTATCTTTTCTTGAAGGCAATAAACACATGTGTTAAAATTGGATTGCCTTGTTCCATTAAAAAACTTTTTGTTGATTATGTGGATGTTGTTGGGAAAAAAATTCCTTCACTTGACTTCTATTGCATTGGATTACCTTGTTCGAAACTAAGCATGTTTGGTCACAAGCTAGAAAGGGGCGCTTTTAGTTTATGACCTTTCCAACTTATGATTGATAAGGCTTGAACTAGGGTTTGTTTTCAATTTTGTGATATTGAAAATTTGATGATTTTTTCCAAATTTTTTAAAAAAAAAGTTGAATATACACTTGGAAAAAAATTACAAATAATTGCCAATTTTTCTTTCAAATTATTGATAATATTTGATAAGAAAAGATGCTTGTTGAATAATTATTTTATTTTTTGGATTTTCTAAATGTAGTTAAGTGTCAATTATTTTTACAAGGTTGTATGAAAAATTACAATCCTGCCTAAAAACAAATATTTAAAATTCCTTGTGGATTAAACATCAAATACACAAAATTTTATCAATTTTTGCACAAAAAAATTCAAATATAAAAACATGACTATTGAACACCCTTGTGTGATAAGGGCTAAACAAAGGGTTCACAATCCAACTTGCAATTGAATTCAATTATTAGTTGGACCATGAAATGTTTTGTGCAAGAAGGGTTGGATAGGGTGGTCATAGTCTAGATTGTGACCAAAGTGTAGTCACACATTGGACATGGGCTTATTTCATGTGTTGGAAACCCTTGTCCAAATTGTGACTAAATTTGAAAAGGTTGGATGTTGAGTGACCTTGTATAAATAGTGCTTGGATAGGATGGTTGTAATTTAGATTGTGATCAAAATTTGGTTGCAAGTTGGATAGGGGACTTGGAAACCTAGTTGTGAAGTTTAGATATCCATTTTTTATTGTTTGGATTGTGATTAAAATTTGGTTGCAATTTAGACAATGGATGTAGTTTGAAATAATTACAAAATTACAATTATTATAATTGCATATTTATTGTCCATGTTGGAAGTGATGTTTGGTTTCAAATTTGTTGGCCCATAATTCAATGTGCATAATTTACAAGGTCATTGAATATTCATTCATTAAATATGAATAAACAAAATTATTACGAATTGTTTCAAATTTTTCTATTGTGCCAATGCTAACCAATGTTTGTTGAAATAGATGGACAAATTGACATTTTTGGATGGACATTAATGTGATAGTTAGTGCAACAATGATGTGCCATGCCACTAACACAACCTTCCTTGAAAATGGTGACTCAACCCAAGTGTGGGTTGTGGGGAGTCTTGCGAGTCATGTTAATTCATGATTTGTTTGTGCACCGTTTTGTATCTAAACAACATTAACTGTATTTTCTTCTTACTTTTGTAATTTGACATGGCTATCAATTCAACTTGGGAACTTTACTTGGGAAATTTACTTAATCTCATTGTAGAGCTCACACACTTCCTTGTCGAGAATTAGAGAATGCATTTTGAATTTGCATCCTAATGCAAAACTAAAAATCAACAAGATTCATCATTAGTAACCACTTGACAATCTAAGAATGTATCACAAGCTTTGCACCATGAAACAAATCTTAAAACAACAATTTTTAAAAAATGATTAAAATATTATGACTTGCAAATGAGTGGAATTCATGTTACTTATGACATACTACTCATATTAATGTGACTTGTGCCATTAGCCCAAGTGTGAACAAGGTTAGGTAATTGTTCAAATTGGGAACAAAAGCATGATGATATAGCTCAAATTGTGAAAAAAATAATTCAAGTTTTAAATGAATTTTCATTGACAAAAGTTATTCAAAATTCAATATCTCCCCTACCTTAGGTTTAAAACTTATGAATTAACTCCAAGAGATTAGGTCCATCAAAAGCTATCCAGCAATACCAAGAACTTGCCCCAATTTCCCTAAAATGTTTAGTTTTTATTTTAAAAAAATTTCTTTGAAAAAATTTCAAAAACTCTTGCATATTGTTCAATATTCAACAACTCTTGCATTATAAGTCTAAGCATTATGAAGCCACCTTGATGCACCTTACTCATCAAGGGCTTTCTAATGGTACCAATAGTATAGGGGGGGGGGGGGGGGGGGGTATGGTTTGGGCCCAACCCCCGGGGAAAAAAAAAAAAAAACAACAACTTTCCATAAAAAAAATATGAGAATAACAACAAAAAAAAAAAACCAATTCACCACC
>Ga0116231_10005912_pt1 | contig 23792 bp, 26 predicted proteins | sample S1TSphgellanicum_2_FD_89695 | JGI IMG/M metagenome (GOLD analysis project Ga0116231, IMG submission 89695) | Host-associated microbial communities from peat moss isolated from Minnesota, USA - S1T2_Fd - Sphagnum magellanicum MG | ecosystem: Host-associated > Plants > Peat moss > Unclassified...
AAAAAAAAAAAACTACAACAATTTTTTTTACGATAAAAAAATATGAGAAAACCCAAAGGGCAAAAAATGAAAAAAAAAAAAAAAAAAAACAGAATGCATATCACACAGAAGGCATTCTGTTTTTAATAAAAACAAACATAAAAAAATCTAAAATCATCAAAATTTTCACCATCTAATCCCAAGGCCACTGGCACTACCTAGTAAATCAGGCCAACCTTGGCTCCACCTGACGCAGGCCCTTATTTCGGTATTGCTGAGGTCTCGGGCATTACCCTACATACACCGCGTGAAGCACTCAGAGAAAATCTGTAGTATATTCGGAGGGCACCTTATATCCATCAATTTCCCTCCTAGCAAATGGGAGGGATATTATGCCTACTCCTCAATAGTGGGGATGGTTTTTAACACCTATAAGTAGCCATAATTTTCTCTTACTATTGAGGAAGTAGGCATAATATCCCTCTCACTCCTAAGCATCATGATCTACATAGGTTTGGTTCAAGATGGATTTTGCCTTGTGGTGGATTTTGCCTTGTGGCTTTACTTAAAGCCCATACATAGGTGGGGTATATTCTCAAAATGGGGGGCCAGAATTGGCTATTGCCTGGTCCCATACCCCTTCTTTTGAGAATGCCCTCACCCTAGGGCTTTACCCTACACGAAATGCTCTGCCAACAATATTGGAAGAAAAATTACGCTCTGTAGGCTGCTCTGCCATTATACTAGAAAATTTGACGTAGTTCTTTCGGCTTTAAGAGAGGGAAAACGAACAGACATGAGGTCCTCCTAAACCCTAAAATGGCAAATAGGTGGGTTTTGTGCTTTGTGCTGCTTTGGGGCCCCTCTGTTGTAGCCTCAGGGTTTCACCATCGTTGATCGAGAGACGGTTTGTTGAACGACTCCCTCACTGCGGAACTTTGTCGTAGTTTGCGTTGTCGATTGTCGCAATCGTTGAGATATCAAGAGACTGGGCTTACCTTGGAGAAGAAAATCATTGCTTGTGAGAGAGGCTTCGTACCTCGGGTTTGTGAAAGATTGGGCGAAGGACCGAGGACGAGGAGGAGCGAAGTTGCAGAGTTGTGATCGTCTTGTGCGGTTGTTGACGAGATGGGGGAGGAGAAGCGGCACGAGATGATGGAGACTCTTTTTGGTGTTGAGTCTGAGGATTCAGACGACGCGCCGGAGGCTGTGCGCCCGGCTGCTTCAGATCATGCGTCTGATCACTCTGTAAGTGCACCTTCGTACCCTTGTTCCTCTCGTACCTGACCATTGCTGTGCCAGTTCTCCGATCACGAAACCGCATCCTGTGTTTCCCGACTCCAGTGGCAGAGCGAGTATAGTGAGAAGTTCTTGTAGCTAGAATTGAGAATAGAGCAGCTTGTCGAAGAACTGCCCGTATGATAACCCGGGCATTTCTTTCGGTCATAGAGCTTTTATCTGCAAGCCTCAGTCTGCTCAGGATTAGGTCAGTTCCCTTAAGGCGGCCTCCTTTCTTCATCGCCATGCAACTAGCTTCAGGATGATCAGTATGGCTATGGAATTGGATGCTCAAACTATGCAGCTCTCTGGATTATTTGGCATTTGCATCAAAGTCTCATCTTGTGATCAAAAAGGTTTTAAGCTAGTCGGGGGTCTTCAGGCCCTAATCACTAGGCATTCACCTGAACTCCTTTAAGGGTGCAAGTGTTGTAGTCCGTCCTCAAGCAGTGATGTGTTCACTTAATGGATCTATACAACAGTGAGCTACACATGAGGAGATATGCAAAAAATTCTGTTGAGAAGTTTTTTTGTGGCACTTGAAATGTGCGTTGGGGCAGAACTTAGTGCTGTCATTGTATGTAATGTTTCTCATTAGTCTCTGGATTGGTAATTTTAGTCTACCTGTGTACTGCAGTGTGCCAATACTGATTGAGAGAGGGTAATGCGTTTGGTTATTGTGAGTTCTGTGAGATTGGAGAGCTCTGCTGGGCTTGGCTGCAATTTCTAAAATTGGATGACCAAACATCCCACAGGCAAGGGAGGTGGCCTCAGAAGAGGGAGATGCAGGGTCTGAAAGGGCAAAAGTAGAAGAAGAGAGCGAAGGTGAAAGAGGTGGGAGTGATGTGGATCGTGATGGAGAGGATCATGTGGAGAGTGAGAGTGAAAGGAAAGAGGTTGAGGAAAGTGCCAGTAGCTCAGAGCACTGGTATCAGGCTGCTACTCACAAGGAATACAAGGACAAGGATGCTGAGGAACTTGGGCAGGGCAGGTAAATTTTGCAACATCGATTCGAAGTCAAGCAGTTCATGTAAGGGGTCTCACTTATTTTTGTAATGGACATTCTAATTCAAGATTTTTTGGAGGCAGTGAGGGAGAGGAAGAACAACAACAAGATGAACCCAGGGAGGGAGTGGAGGGATCGGAGGCACATGATGTGTTTGGTGAATCTGATAAAGAGGGGGAATCTGAAGAGGTTGAGGAGCATCATAGGCACGAAGAAGGCTCTCGGGACAGTTCTGAGGCAATATCTTTACCCTAAAGTCTCTGGAGTGCTTTTTTTTTCCCATCGCTATTACAGTGCATTGGCTTCCTGTAGTGCTGTGGAAATTTTGAGCCTGCAATAACAATTAAGGGGTGCAATGAGGATCCAGCAGGATCGCTCAGAGGAGGAAAGAGAGGAAGTTGGAGTACAGCCCAGGGATATTGTGGGTGATGATGAGGCTGGAGATACAGGCTATGATTCTGAGGATGATCGACGGGTTGAGCAGAAGCATGAGAAGCCAATGGGGCCCCCACTGCATCTGGAAGTTCCATTGCAGTGCCCACCAGGGAGACCTGATCAGGCATGCTATGTTCTGTAGCTTTCATTACTGCATTGTTGTCATTACTAACTGGGGTTTGGTGTTCACATTTTGTGATGCCTTTTGAAACTTGTATCAAACTGCAAATGAAAAGGAAAGACTGTAACACCTACGCCATAATAGGCTTTGGAAATTTATTGTGAAGGAACACTGAGAAACCTCAAGAGTAGATAGAGGGCTATAACAAAGTGAGAATGTCAGTTCTATACAAAAATTCTCAAGGTAGAGTATGAGAAAGAGAGCAGAGAATATGGGGAAACTATAGGCTTGTTTTCCAGAGCACTAAATATGTCTAATGGTTGTGAAAATGCAGCTAAATGTTGTAAGATTGTCGAACATTATGGACATTGATGTGAAACCATTTGATCCCAATACCTACGTGGCTGAGGAGATGTTTGTGACTGATGATGTCACTGGTCGAAAGCAACGTCTGCGCCTTGAGGGCAATGTTGTACGTTGGCGTGCTTCACACAATGATGATGGCACCACCTCGGTCAGTGCCTCCATTTTCTCTAGAAGCTTGCAAGACAACACAAGACCAAGAAGAGAAGAACATGTCACAACTTTCACTAGGAGTGTGTAGAAGTAATTTTATTGCTAGGCCCACTGCACTATTTTGGTTTTGGGAGAGAAAGAAGAGGCTATGCTAATAGGAAGGCTGGAGGCCTTGGAAGCATGGACAGTGAGAGTTTGTTTGCAATTTCTTGCCAACAGTTGTGGTGATAGATTACAGAGTGTTTCACCTTTTTACTTCCTGGAGACCAATTGGAATTGGTTCTTATCCATCATGCTTTATTACCTGTATATGTGCATCTGATGTTTTGTATGTATTCTCAGCATAGACAACTATGCATAGGCATGGCATTGTGCACTTTTCCCATGTATATCTCCACTGCCTTGAATGACACTATGAGGTCTGTGGTGTAGTACGAGAGCAATGCACGGTTTGTGAAATGGAGCGATGGCACTATGCAACTGCTTCTTGGAAGTGAAGTCCTTGACCTCTCAGTTCAAGATGCCCACCAGGACCAGTCCCATCTCTTTCTCCGCCATCCCAAGGTCTTTTCATACTCTAAGGGAGGAGGGGTAATTTGTAAGGCATACTTAACAGCAGACAATGGAAGATTAGATGCTCTTCCTAAGCTTTGTTCTGCCCTTATTCCATGCATCTATGATGATGGCATTCAGGGTGCTCATGTGGTTTTGCAGAGTATATTGCAATCTCAAGGCCAGCTGTTGAGGAAGATGAAATTCATGCCATCATCATTGACATCCAAGTCACATCGTTTGCTCACTGCTCTGGTTGATTCACGACACAAGAAGGTCTACAAAGTCAAGAAGGTTGCCATTAGCACGGTTGACCCTGAGAAGGAGAAGGAGGCAAAGGAAAGGGTATGTAGACTTGTGTGGGTCTCATGTCCTTGAATTCTCAACCTTTTGCCTTCCTTGCTTGGGAAAGTCTATTCCACAACTAACATGGAAGATTTTCCAGGATTAGTCATAACCCATGTATGCTCCTGATTTTTAAATGTGGAGGTGCAAACCCACACACGTGAGTGGATGGTGCAGTGTTGAAGGTGAAAAAATGCAAAGTACCTTTTTTAGCAAAGGATGGGACATTGTTTTGCCAACATAGTCTTGTTGTAGGAAAGTCAAATCTCCAGCAAAAGTGTGATGGATCCCTATTTGACAGGAGAAGGGAGTTTTGATGGTGTTGGTGTGAGGTTTTTGTAGGCTGCTGAGCAACGAATCCGGAGCAAAGAGGATTTGCAACGTAAGCAAGAAAAGGTCTTACGGAGGTTTGCTCCACGGATCAGTGATTATGAGCATGAACAGGAGGCAAATCAACAGCTCTCTCCTGGTTATCTTGAGGGTGCTTTGGATGAGGTAGTGTATAAAATTGACTGAGCAAGACAATTTGCTTCTACCTTGCATTCCTGAGTTCATTTAGGGAGCTTTGAACATGAGTATGATCAGGCTGTACCTGGTATATCTGCTTGATTACTGCCAGTGTCTGTGTGGTCAATGTGCCTAATGGGGAGGAATTGATTGTGCGAGAGATACATATGAGGGAGAGAGATTGTTTTGACATATTCAGAACATGTCCAGGAGGATGAAGTGGACTACTCGGAGAGGAGAGACTCACGCAGGTTCCAGGAGCAATTAGAGGCTGAGGAGCGTGCAGAAAGGAAAATTCTCAGTGCAAAAAAGGTATTCCTGGTTGTTGCTTTTCATGTGCATCAACTCATGGCCCTGTTTTTGCTGTGATGGAGTTGCTGCTAAAATGCTTCTGTAACTATTTTCTACCAAGGTGAAACAATATATAGTTGTAACCATTGGGCATAGCTCAGAGTACATGGGTTCGTTGGCGATGCCATACTCGATAATGGACCTTCAGTGAGTAAACATTGCCTTTGTGTTCTCCAAAGACTTTGTTATAGACATTTTCAGCAATTGATAGTTGATGTTTTCTTGCAAGACTGAAGCTCAAGCAAAGTCTAGAACTTACATCATGATTATTTGAACATGGAAAGGGTCAAAATGCAAATAGATGAAGTGTTGCCTTATTATTTCAGTTTGTTTTTCTTGTTGCAGCAATTATCTTCAAGGGTGCCCTCTAGCAAACCAAAGGCAAGGCAACAACTCCCAAAAGAGGTCTCTCAATATGATGATGTTTCTGACGAGAGTGACAGAGAACCATCTGCACGTGCGAGTGATCCTCATGATGATCAAGATGAAGCAGAGATGGAAGATGTAGGTTGGGAGGCAGAGGAGACGGACAATGAGGATGAGAGGAGCTCAGCAGGACATGGCAAGCTAGTGGAACGTGAGGTAGGAATTGATGCCCACTTCCTTGCATTCTGTCAGAACCTTTACATGGTAAAACTTGTGTAAAAACCAACATCATGAGCAAAATGCAAGATCTATGTGCCCAAATTTTCCACTTGGTAGACAGTAGCACATATAGCTAGTGTTTTGATATTAGATGCCATGCTTACTTTGCAGAGAGACATAGATAAGCATAGGTTTCTGAGTATCTGCCCAGAGAAATACCAGGTGGTCGATGATTTGTCTTTTTTGCTGGCATTGATCTTGAATAATATGTTAATTTTGTAGGAAAAGAGGCATAATGATGACCGAAAGTCAAAACGAGATAGGGAGGAGGATGAACCCTGGCTAGCGAAGAAGCCAGTAGCACGCCGACGTGTTGTAGTCAGTGACAGTGATGAAGACTAGGTCTCTCTCATCTTTTGTTATCTGGTTTTTGTGGCATGTGTCTGTTTCAACAGCTTCATGACATACTTAACTTCTATCTCACATTGTGTAGCCAGAACCTATTTTAGGCAATGGTGGAAGATACAATAGTTAGACAAGGGAGTACAGCAGAAGCTCTCAGAATCTCAGTATAGGGGCCATCTTTGACTTGGCTGATGATAATCAAAAGCATGACATTGTCCACATCCACTCAGAGTGCATGAAGTCCTGTGGTCATACTGTTGGATATATGATTGAAGCTCCAGGAGAAGTCTTAAGCATGCTGAGACCAACCAGTGAAAGAGCACATTTAGAAAACTTCTGGGTGAAAATGATTGGAATTCTGCTTGTCACAATTCAATGGACAGACTACTTGTGTTGGGTGGTAAATATCTAGTTCTGCAACAGGTGGAGCTCCAAGATGCAACAGGATGCAAGTGTGGTATTGTAGCAAAGCAACTGGTAGCAGAAGCAGGCGAATGTATGATCTTGCTGCAGGGGATTGGTGCCTAAAGCTGGAGCATGGAATGGAACTGGAGCAGTGTGCGCCAACATGTTCCAACAAAAAAACCATTTGATGACTATGCATTTCTTTTACTATGAATTAGGTGAAGTTCTAATGCTAGTTGGTGATAGATAGGTCTACTTTTCCAAACATCCAAACGTCCAATCCTCCAAATTTTCAAGTTTCCTATCATATCATTATTTTACTCAAAATTATAACATTGAAATTTACTGCATCAACACTAACCTTGATAGTTGATCCAAAAACATATCTCCCTTTGTTCTTTCAATTTGCCTCATTTTTACATAATCTAACTTTTATCATTATCATTTTCGATGAAAGTCTCAACTTCAACTTTGAACCCCAAACACATTAGTCTTTAACCCTAAAGTTTGCCATGGAAAGTGGAGTTATGATATATGATTCTTTAAACAAGAATGAAAGAAGACCATGTACAACTAAAAGAACAGAAAATTTTCATTTTTCATGAATGCCTTGCCTCTAAACCCTAGACCCTAATCTCAATCCTCCCAGTTAGGTAATTTATCCCTTCCATTCCAAACATAAGTTTTATGATGTATGTTTTCAACTTGTTGAGTTTCTTTCATAGGCATATAAAATCCCTCCCACTCTCAAGGAGGAGGTGAAACAACCCTTCCCACACCACACATCTACATATGTTCATTATATTCTTCACCTCATGCCCACAAATGGTGACATTCCCAAAATGCAAGGCTGAACTCATTATCACCTTGTCCTAGGCCCCATAGTTTGGGAATGCCCTCACCTGAGGGCCTTACCTTACACTTATATAAAGCCTTCCTAGTGCATTTGGCAAGTACTTTATATCCATGAATATCCCTCTTTAAAAAAAAGAGCAAGGATTTTGCTTAGAAGGGGAAGGAAATTATGCCTACCTAACCTACTCCTAAGTAGTCATAGTTTCCCTTGCGCTCAAAGAATAGGTGTAAAAATCCTCACCTTCCATGCCTTGTGATCTTCTTATGTTTAGGTTTGTGATAACCTTAGTCTCATGTTTTATAAATTACATGGGTAAAGCTTAAGAGTGACATTGATTTCTCTTTTTCTCCCAAACCATGATTTTCTTTCAATTGAGTTTCCACAAAAACTTTGAAATTAAGAACACTTCCACATAAGACTCTAAATATCCTTTAACAAGCTCTATTTGGATGTCAATTAATTATAAGGTTATTAATGTAAAAGATTTTTTTTTCAATCCCCATAAATAAATAAATAATAATTATCTTCATTCTTTTTTGAGAGGCATTGGGTTCAAAATCGATGTGAGGCAATAAAACATGTAAACTAATAATAATAATTTTAAAAATCTTACCTTATATAGCACACAAAATCACATAAAATTGCATAGAACCACACAAGGTTGCAAAAATACAATCTTGAATAAGGTTTGTGAAAAGATATTTAATTTCTCCTCACTTTGACTTTAATAGCATTGGGTATAAAAGATGTTAAATACCCCTGAATGAACATTGTTTGGGTGTTCTTGCAACACATTATGTAAAGTTATTCATTATTTTGTGGTAAGGTTTGGTTGGCTTGACCTTAGTTTTGGGTTTTTTAAAAAACAACTTTGCAATTGCTCGATCTTGTAAAGTATGATGGTGGCAAGCATCTTTATTCTCTATTAAGAGATATTGTGAAACAATAAAACATGAACAACCCAAAAAAAATAAAAATTGTTCTACTTGACAAAATTAGTAAAACTATGTGATTTTATGCAAAACCATGCCAAGCACAAAAAAAACTGGATAAAATTCATTAGGCAATATTTAACATCTTAAATGGGTGACATTAAAGGAGGTTCAATATACTTGGGGCAAGTGAATGGGGAGTCCACAAGTTGTCAGAATGTGAGTTTGAGTAGGTTAAGGTTTAATATACTTGCACCAATGATACAAGGGTTCGGTAGCTCCCACAATGCATGCACCTCATCTTAAACCCCTTAATTTTTAAAATGCCACAACCTTGGTGCTTTACTTTGGACATGTAAAAAATTGACAGATTTTTTGTAATGTATTTTGCGGATGCTTATTGGTTTCAATCTTACCAAGATAATGGTTAAGATTCACTTGCTGGGATTGTGAAAAGTAGTTGCAAGACATTTTTTCTAGTGAACAAAAACAAAAAATAAGAACACTAAAAGTGAAGAATGAAGAAAGAACCTTTATTTTTTAAGATGTTTCATCAATCGATCAAACCATGACCTCAGTTATGTAAGAGGGCATAACAACTCAAAACTTCATTTTGATTTTTCCTTTCACACAACTCACCCTCTTCAATAGTGACAAAGGTAACAAAAATCCAACCCTTCACTACCACTTGTAGCATGAGTGGTTTGTCAGACAATCTACCAATCAATCTTTCATTCTCTCTCTATGTTTTATTTTTATAGTTTTTTTTCTCTTACTTCCCAACAACACTTGCATGAGCTTTTTTTTCATGAGCGATGTACCAATCTTTGCTTTTGTGTTTCCTTGTCTTTGCAACTCTCTTGATACAGGAAATTGCATCAATGGAACCACACACAAATAGAAACACTACCAATTTTGACTTACGAAGTTGTGAAAAATCTGAACAATAAGAAAAAAAAAAACACAAGAGTTTAAGAAAGATCAAAACATAAACCAAACACAACAAATGCATTGGAGTGAAAGGAACCCAAAAAAAAAGAAAAAAACAACAAATGCATTGAAACGCAAAACACAAAGATGACAACAAACTTCTAACTTGATCTACAACTATTGACACGAAGCATGTAAAAGACCCATAAACACAATCAGAAAATATGATTTCTGATTATTTTATGACAATCACTGTAAAGCTCATCAAATTGAGCAAAAACAAAGAGGAAAAATGATGAAAGCATTGTAATACTTATAACGTACAAGATTATATCAAAAAAAGCGTCAAAATAGTGCTGAAAAATGATTTAAAAATCTGTCATTTGTTGGTGTAGGTGAAGGCTCTAAACCTAAACCCTAGTCCCTTCTCCTATACCAAACACAAAACAAAAGGGCTGTGTCACACTCTGGCCTTGCCATTTACATGAAAAAGTATCTTAAGGCAAAAGAAGAATTATGAGAATTCAAATATTTCACCATGCAGAAATATAATCTTCAAAAAAATCCTCTAAAAGAAACCAAAATCCTTCAAGATATTATAACTCTGTAATTAATCTCAAGTTTCAACACAAGCCAAAATATCATCTTTCAATAATCCTCATATAAAAATAGACCTATTATTGTTACATAGGGGCCTATAAAAATCCCTTAAGCTACTATACTCTATAATGAATCTAAACACAATATCCTTGCCTTGGTAGGCTAGGCCAACAAAACCAAAACTCCAAATTCTTATGGTAACCAAAAAACCATTTGCTAAGAAAGTAAGTAGGTATTCTCTGAAGCCCAACCAAAAGGGTTATTCTGTTGGCCTACTCAAAACGCCAAAAAACAAAGAAAAAAGAAAAAGAAAAAGAAAAGTCAATTGCTAATCGCCTTTACACTTTGCAATACGGCCGTTTCCGTTGACCGGGTCGCAAACCGTTTCCCGGCCCGGCCCTTTCCGAACATTCCACCCCCTTCTTCTCTCTCGCGCTTTCTGTCTCCCTCTTTCTCTCTCCACCTCTACTCTCGCGCTCTCCACTCATCGAATCCATAAGCACCACAGAAAGCTCCGACGCCCTAAATTGAGTTTTGCGTCTTCGTCTTCTGCAGCGAGTGAGGAAGGAGAGAGTACGGCGAACAATAATATGCGAGGGAAAACGAAAAAAATCTATATATAGACAGGGCTAGGGTTTGAAACGCCAGTTTGTAGGGGTGGTTACTGCCTAGGGTTTGACAGTGGAGTGAGGGAAATGGTGATGTGAAGCCAGAGGTTGACTCTCGCAGGCCTTCTCTTCAAGGTTTGTTTTGTAGCAGGGTGAGGAAGAGAGAGAGAGAGAGAGAGAGAGAGAGAGAGAGAAAAGAGACGGACGAGGAGTTTTCTGGTAGTAGAGATGGCGTGTCATTCCAGGGGAGATATAGGGGGAAGTGTGATGTCCGAGGGACCCATGTCGTCAAAAATGAATTCTTCATCAGATTCTATTTCGGAATGGCGCTCACGTGAGCAGCTCGAGGCGTCGCCACCTTCGACTTCGCCTGCGTACTGGGACACAGATGAGGAGGATGACTTCAATTCGTCTTCTATGACTGGTAGGTAGCTCTTCTTGCAATCTTCTATATTTTTTCAGTGTCTTGTTCGAAATACTATTGTTTCCGTGCACCGCCATATTGTCGCGATGCCTGAACGTAGAGCTTTACTGATTCAGTTTAGGTTTCGGTTTTCTCATAGCCCTACTCGGTAATGCGTTCCCCGTTTGCCAAGGTTTATGGATGTGAAAACGTGCACACAGCATTACGGCAATTATTTTGGTGCTCCTAGCATCTATTGTGCCTTTCACCTAAAAAAACCCATCTTTCTGCACAAGAACATCTCATTTGTTGCTATGTTTTATGCCAGGGCCTTCTGTGGTTCAGCTTCGCGTCCTTGACTCTGCTCCTACCTTGTTTCTATAGTTCTCGATGATTTCTGTTTGTTGTTTACTGTAAACCTTTGTTTGGCCTCCTCAGTCCTTGTGATCAAGTCTGTTTCTCCAAAAGTGTTCTGGATTGCTATTGTTGTGAATTAGGGTTTGTGCTGGAGCATTGTTGATTTTGGGGTAGTGTAATTGGTTGGCAAGGTTCAAGGTTGTAGTTCCAACCTCCCAAAGCAAGTATGTTATTTCCTTCTGTTTACTCAACAACATATGATCAATCAATAGGTTTACACCAGTAGAGCAACTCATTGATGTCTACTAAGCTCAGGATCAGAACTAAAGGTAGTAGTCTGCCACTGATCACAACTTTACACCCTATCCTTTTATGTTAGGGTGGACACGGTTGCACCACATTGCACTTCCACTCTCATGGCCCAGACATAGGCACTTGAACTAGCACTTTGTTAAAACATCCAGAACCTCCTCCCCCTAGCTCTTCATAGCCATCAATTCAAAACCTTGTGATGTGGCTGTTTGCCACTACCCTAACTCCAGGACTTTGAAATATTGCTCTTGATTCTTTGCTGGTGTTGCATGGTGAGAGATGTTCAATTTAAATGTATTGTTGATCGATCTTGCTGGTTGGTTCTATTTGGTTTGCCTTTCACTTTGATTGGGTACATTTGATCTTGAACCAAGTTTTAGTCATTGATGACCTTCTATAGCTCATGTACTGAATGTACAGCTTTCATTCTGGATTGGAGCCTGATATTCTGGTACAGTCATAGGGTGCTGTTGATGATTTTACAAGGGCAGTGCTAATGCTGGGAGAAGGTATTGATGCAGGTCCAAAGCCAACTGATCTCTATGGGAAGTTCACATGGAAGATTGAGAACTTTTCAGAAATTAGCAAACGAGAGCTTCGCAGCAATGTCTTTGAAGTTGGTGGCTACAAGTGGTGAGATGTTTTTCCTGCAGAAAGTTTGTTGGAGCATGTTGAGATCTTCTGCTGCTTGCCTGATAGTTTCAATTTAAAGCAAGCAACATCTTAGCTGCATTGGTCTGGAACATTCACAGACTTCTGATGTTGGCCACAAGTGAGATCTACAGGAATCTCAAGCAGCCCTCGTCAGAGATTCATCTCAATATCTCTGCACCTTTGCTACCTTGGATGGTTCTTTCTTCATCAATATTGGGAGATGCTTGAAGTGTTTTGCTTTGTCTCCATGTTCTATGTAGCAGTGGGTATGTTTGACTTGTGAGGAGTAAGAGAAGTGTCTGGTAAGAGATTGTTACTGTTTTTGTCAGGTTGTTTGAGAAAGGTCTAAGTGTACCTGCTTGTTTTTTCCCTTTTTGCCAGGTACATCCTTGTTTATCCTCAAGGGTGTGATGTGTGCAACCATCTGTCACTGTTTCTGTGTGTTGCTGACTATGACAAGCTTTTACCTGGTAATAGATCAAACCAACTCTCTTGGTTATATGTTGTAGATTAACAACTGTTTCATCTCTTTTTCTTTGGTCAATTCCCTTTACACTTTGTCCTGAGTTTCCCTTTTGCAGGGAAACTGCCAGATGATGTTGGTGGATGTTGTTTATTTTTCATGGTGCTGCAGGTTGGAGCCACTTTGCTCAGTTCACTATTGCTGTTGTCAATAAGGATCAAAAAAAATCAAAGTACTCTGGTAATGTTGCCATAACTGAACCTTCTAAGATAATGGCTGTGGATGATTGTGGATGATTGTGGATGGTTGTGGATGTTGTGGAGAATGGCACCAGACTAGTTTTTAATGGTTGTGTTGGCCAGTGTGTCAAGTGAAAATTGTGACCCCTCTCCAGGAGTTGAGGTCATTTCAGGTCTTATCTTAAGGTTGCATGAGCTTTCATTGCTATTGAAGACATGAGGTTTTGTGGTCCTGTCCTAAGGTACTCTGCACTGGGTGCTTGTGTACATGAAGCCTCTCTAGCTAAGTTTATATAGGGTAGGGCAGCTGATGTTCTGTCAATTATTTTACCTGGTGACTTGATCGTAGGCAGTCTTTATAAATGTTCTTAACCTACAGAGAATCGAGATTAATCACTTGTCACCATTGCATCTGTAGGATTGGATGTTGTGGGTGAAATGACAGTTGGTATCTTTGTAATCCTGAGTGATCGGTGATGATTGCACGCATCTTAGAACCTCTCAGCTGCTTGTCTGCCTTCAATACTTCTACAGTTTAGATTACTGCCCAGGAATATCTCTAGTCTGTCTTAAGAGTCATGGCCCAGTGCTCTCATGATGCTGTCTGCAGTATCCTTTTTGTGGACTGTCAAGTTTCTTACAAGTTTTTTGGGGCTGCAGACACATTACATAGGTTTTGCAAAAAGGAGCATGATTGGGGCTGGAAGAAGTTCATGGAGCTATCAAAAATATTGGATGGTTTTACAGTGGCCAACACGCTTGTCATCAAAGCCCAAGTGCAGGTTATCAGGTATCTGCCTGTGCCTTTATCATGACTTACATAGTATAAACTGGTATTGAAGGAAGTTTTGCTAATTTTCTCAATATTCATCCATTGCAACAGGCAAGTGGAGGAGTATGAGTGATGTCCACTAGCTTTTTCACCAGTCCTTTTATTCTTCCCACAGGGAGAATCCCCACTGCCCATTTCGCTGCCTGGATTCCCAATATCGGAGGGAGCTTGTACGTGTCTACTTGACAAATGTTGAAGGCATCTGCCGACGATTTGTGGAAGAGAAGCGAGAGAAGTTGGGAAAGCTTGTGGAAGACACAGCTAGGTGGACCAGGTAGAACAAAACTGAATCTTTATATGATTGTTTGGCAAGAGAGAGGCTGCAGGTGTATGTAGTTGCTTGCTGTAACCAATAGCTTGCCTCCAGAAATGCAACAGAAACTCAGGATGCAGTTTTTTTGTATAATTGTTTGCCAAAAAATGTCAGCAGATTATATATGTCTATCTACACCCACTGTCAGAGCTGATGAAGTCAGTGGGGAGTAATGGGAGCTAGTCAGTGCTATTTGTGATGAAGGTGATGGTCTGATCTTTGTGAATGACATTCATAAGGTTATGATTGCACTCATTCTTGTCATGTTAGTTTTCAATTTGCTGGAACTGACAGAACAGTTACCTTCAAAATGCTATTGTGGACTTTTTTCTGCAATCTTGTAGATAAATATATGAACTTGCTGTTGTCATATCAGTTGCAGTTTGTTTTGGAGAAGAAAGTGAAGGGCAAGAGAAACAAACCAAATTATGGAGAGGGAGTTGCTTTATATGATGTGTATATGTGTGTATAGAAATAAATAGGAGAGAGTGAAATGTCCTGGATATTGACAACTTCTGGAACACATGCCTTTCCTGCAGCTTTCAAGCATTCTGGTCGGCAGTGGATGATGGCACTCGCTGGCAGTTAGCACATGAGAAGACTGATGTGATATTGAAGGCAATTGTGAAGCGATTTTTCAATGAGAAGGAAGTGACCTCAACTTTGGTTATGGATGCTCTCTACAGTGGGTGCAAGGCCCTTGCCTATAGGAGCCACAATAAGAAGGGAAAGGCAGATGGAGTGGATATGGAGAAGACCGTCAGTCTTGTGGTTTGGGTGGACAAGGATGCATTTGTGCTTGCTGGGGATGTGTTGTTGTTGCTTGAGCGTGTTGTATCTGAAACACTACCCCCATACAAGGATGACAAGGGTCCACAAAGTCGTACAAAGGTTATCCTTCTTTTCCATGCTTCTCTCAGTGCTTGATTGCACATGACCTTGATACCAACATGCATGTTTTGAACTTTTAGTTTTTTTACCTTATCACATGCCCTCTGCTAAGAGACAAATGTTTTCATTCATTAGTTTCCTTAGTTTATTCATTCAAATACAACCAAGATCTATATTGTCCTCTTTGTTAGAAACACAGTTACAGTAGCATTGGGAGCTTACAGTAGTTGGTGGGCTTCAGGATATTAGTGCTGCAGATGATATTGGGAAGGATTCTGTGGAACGTGATGAGCAGCGGCTAACAGAACTTGGCAGGCGCACCGTGGAAATGTTTGTGCTTGCCCATCTTTACACGTAGGTGGCAATGTGACAATACCTATGCCTCCATTGTGACAAGAAATACATACTTTTGGTCTCCTGTATTTCTTTTCATGTTTTGCAACCTCTCTCAACTATGTGGAGTTGCATGGTGCAGCAACCGTGTGGAAGTTGCATATCGGGAGGCAGTTGCATTGAAAAGGCAGGAAGAGCTAATCCGAGAGGAAGAAGCTGCAGGGCAAGCTGAGACTGAACTTCGAGCCAAGCGTGAGGCAGCTGAGAGAGAGAAGCGCTCCAGAAAGAAACAGGTTCAGTTCCTATGGAGGGATGAAGTGAGAAGTTCAGAAGTTTTCCAGATGAAGACCAGTTGTAATGTATTCTGAGATGAAATGTTGGTTGCCTGTTGTGGCCAGCTGAGCTTCACCATTTTGGTCTATTTTTTGATTATGGCAGTGTGTGTCCGCAGGCAAAACAAAGGAGGAAGGATCGCAAGGAGAAGGATAAAGAGCCTGAGGAGAAATGTTCTCAGTTGGAACAGGAAAGTTTTCAACAGCAATCTGCTGTTTTGAGACCAAAGGAAAGGCTACTGAAGGAATCTGAAATCCTGCTGCTTAGCCCTGCAGACACAGGAAAGGAAGAACATGATTTAAGTGGGATGGATACAGTAGTTGATGTGGTGGGCACATTGGGACTGGCAATGGAGGATGGAGATAATGACCACACTGGCTGGGAGAGAGGGGCTGCCTCATATGGTCAAAGTGGAATGGAAGTTGCAGGATTCAGTGGAGCAGTTTTGGAAGAGGGTTTGGCACAGAATGGGAAGGATGAACTGAAGCACCAAGCTTCAGCTTTAGATGATAGTTCCTCCACTTGCTCATCAGATTCCCTCCCATCGGTGCGGCCCTCTTTGAATGACTCATTTGACTCACAACCCAGCATGACAGACCAAAATCATACTTCTAGCAGGTTTGTTTCCTCTTCTCCTTGTGCTGTAGGGTATTTGTGAAATGTGATGCTTTGGCTGAACACTAGGTTCTGGAGAAGGCTCATCCTTCTCATTGTCCTACTTATGTTGTTCTTCTTTCTGTTATGTTTCTTACATCTTGGTTCTGCTCCAGGGATACTTCTTTTGTTGGTTTCTGTGACAAACCCAAAATGCTTACTGTGGATTTATTGCTGAATGGTGTAGAGGAAGAAGCAGAGCAGATAATGAGGTGTATGAGACTGTTGGGAACTTTATGGAGACTGAAGGCATTGCACAATTGACTGGAATGGATCTCAGTGGTCCTGTTAAGGCTAGCAGTAGCTGTAGCCTTGCAGGGGTTGATACCCAAACAGTCATCCTTTCTCTTAAGGAGCGGGTGCACTGGCTTGAGCAACGCCTCTTTGAAAAGGTAGATCCATGTGCCATATGTCATTTTGTTATCTGAAGGGGCAGACAATACTTTGTTTGGCAGATTTCATGGCTTACAGCTGTGCTAGTAACATTTGATGGGCTGTAGGTCTAGTTTTTGAGTTCCATTGAATGAAGTTGCATGCACGGTTGGTGTGCAGGAGGAGGAAGTGGTCCTTCTACAAGAGCGGCTGAGTCCATTTCAGCACCAGATGGGACTGGATGGACCATTGCAACACCACAGGTCACTGGAAAAAGTTTCTGATGCATCAGGGCTTGGTCTCCTTGGTAGCACAGGCTCTGTTCATGCAGATGAGAGCAGAAGTGAAGTTTCAACCTCTTCACTTCTTTCAGATGGTGCAGAGACTCCTGATGGTGAAAAGTTAACAAGATCTAGTAAGGAAATGCCAACCATGAATGGCCACTCTGTGACGTCCAATGGCCACCTATCACCTGTAGGTGATTTCTTTCCATTTCATGTAGGCAGCAATGGTGACAACACTAGAAGCAGTTTTGGTGTCAATACAGCAAAGCTGGATGTTGTTGCAGACAGGCATGCCCCAGGAAGAAGTCAAAAAAATGAACCATCTTCTCCATCACACATGGGCATTCCTTCATTTCCAGCAGGCATCTCATCTGTGCCTTTAATTCCAGCAGGGGTTGAGGATACTTCAAGCACTTCCCCAGCAGTAGGACCCGCCCAACCAACTAGTGTGCTGGGCTTGGGAGAAAAACCAGCTATTCCTTTTCCAGTCTCTCACTGCATTGGGGCCACAGGGCATGTAGGAAATGGGGTTGAAGCCAATGGGGGATCTCACAGCAATGAGTCAGTTACCCCTAATAGCCCTCCTGTTGATGCCTTGAATAGAAATGCTGCAACAGGCAAGCTGAAAGGTTCTCTTGGTGTCACTACATACCCTGTCACATTGGCACCTAGTGTAATGGGAGGGATTCTAGCACCCATACCAGGGGTGCAGAGATCAGCTTCATATATGGGCAGCTCAAATGGGCACTCTGTGCCAAATCAGGTCAGCACTCCAGCCACTTCCAGCATTTCTACACTGGTATCGTCACCCCCTTTGGCACCCTCAACTACAGCAGCAAGTACAAGTTCACCTATATCCTCCTCAAGAACTGAATATATAGGGCATAGTTTGGCTTCACAAGATGACTGTAGTGGGCAAGAGAGTGCAGGAGGCAGGTGCTCCCCAGTGGGCATTACATTTGGAACTGTCACTCCTGAGATGCTTCAGCACCAACAGCAGCAAGAGCGAGAGCAAGAGCAAGATCAGCTGCAAAAGAAACAGATACAGGAGAGTCTCTTAAAGTCAAAACAGCAGCCTCCAGTTCATCAGATATTTTCTCATGAGCAAGATGAGCTGGAGCAAGCAAGGCAACATTTGATGTATCCTCGAGTTGAGCATATGATTGTCTCTCAACATCACCACCAGCAGTCACATGAAAGGTTATTGCATGAAAATACAGGTTTGGGTGGGGTCAGGCATGCACCCAATCTGGTGACACTGAGGGAATCGATGAACAGTGGGACTGTAATGTCAGAAGAGTTTCCTCACCTTGACATTATTAATGACTTGTTAGAGGATGATCAAGGCTTAGGCATGGCTTTTAGTGCGATGCTGCAGCACCCTGGGGCAAGTCAAGGGTTGAACCACCATCTTTCAATTCTTGGGCAACACACTGGACTGCACACTCTCAACCACTATGGCCAGCATTGTGCAGTTGGAATGGGTGCTGTTAGCAGCCTTGAGGTGGATGGCACCAAGAGGGCTGCAGATGTGGATCTCTCATACTTGCACAGCATGGAAGGCAATTGCAACAGTGACAGTCTTGCAGATAGCAGGCAAATGACTATACCTTTTTCCCACCAGCCCTTAGTAAAACTGCACAATTCACAGCATGGCTTTCCTGATGGTGTTTTGTCACACTACTGGCCAGTAACAAACGCAGGGATGCAAGCAGGGAGCAACAATGTCAGGAATGGGCTGGGTGTGCATATGGGGTATCCATTAATGCAAACACATCAAACATCTGTGTCTGACCGTCCAAGCTTCTCTCTGGGTCACAACAGGTACTCGGTCTATGCTCCTGTACAGCAGCCCTAGAAGGTGGAAACTGGTTTCAGGCACAATTTTACGACATTGTAAAATGTGTCTGTAGAACTGACAATTTGGAACTTTAGGAGTAATGTTTCCAGTATGTGCTAGGACCTTGTTTCTCCTCTCACAGTAAGGTCCTTATATGATTCAGTGGTAAATTTACCATCTTGAGGTTATTTGCTATGGGCATATGTAGTTGACTTATTTTGAAGGGTTTATATGCTCAGAGTTCTCTGCATAGGGAGTTCCAGTCTGAGGATATGAAGTTACTGACCTAGATGGATCATGAGCCATGTGACACCATTTGATATTTGGTTGTATTATATTGATCTTTCAATACCACACCAGATGCAAAATTGGATTGTGATCAATGAATGTCACCCATGGTAGACAAAATACAGATGGTGATAGGTAATCTTTTCTGTACATCATGGTTATCCATAAAGTCAGGCAATTAAGGGGCGAGAATGGCCAATTTCAGCATAATAGGCCATCAAACGCGGAACTGGAAATGAAAATTTTATAGAAGGTAGTGACTGGGACCCAAACCTTTTTTCACCAGTTTTGGTGGGCAATTAAGGGAGGAGAACAGCCAATTTCAGCATAATAGGGCATCAAACGTGTAACTGGAAATGAAAATTTTATAGAAGGTAATGACTGGGACCCAAACGTTTTTTCACCAATTTTGGTGGTAAACTGAGTTTCATGGGGTCTTTTCTTTTTCCTGAGCGCTTCCATTGCTGCTACATATATTTTCACTGCTGCTACTTGGAAAACTACTATAATTACTCTTGAACCTTGTGCATTAGATGCTGAAACTCAGCGTTTCATCCTGAGATTTAATAAAATTTCCTTACTTTGCAGATACCACTGAAAGAGAGGATAGGGGGTGAAAGAAAGGGTGACTTTACGGATAACTTTATTGTTCTAATTATGAATTTCAACAAGATATAAAATGACAACAGACATGTTAATTGCAATATACCTCAGAATAAAGAACGCAGCATAATGTCAATGGCACACAAATACGATAATATTAAGGTCTTGGGTGCCAGATTATGTTGTTTTCTTGATCATGCTATATGATGTAATCTTCTGGTAATCATACACTTCAATAGTGACCAAATTCTCTTTAGATTTGTTTTTTCTTCAATTGTTGAATCTGCCACCCCAGACCTCTTAATGTCACAGAACGGTTGCACCCTTGCCCAGTATGTTGGGTGTGTCACCTGGCTTGCCCTAGTGGCCACACCAGGTACCTTACTGAAGGTAATGGGCAGGGGCTTATCACATAAGAGAATTTAGCCAAATATGGCTATAAACAAAATATGAAAGTAAGAAAATTTAAGCATCCCTCTATATTTCTGGCTAGTTACCTACTGGAACTTCATATAGAATTTGGCCATTTTTTTTAATTTCCAAAAATTCAAATTTGGCGACTAGAATATCCTTTGGTCATGAGATTAAAGGGTTTTCGATGTTACTGAAACAATATTTTGAACATGGCTATATGAAATCCTTATTCCAAACCAAAACTATAAACAAAAATTTAAAACAAATCCAATACATTCTATAGTCCACCTAAACATCAGTTACATGATTGCAGAAGCAATTTGTAGGGATGTGGCCCATGTGAACCAGCACTTCACCTTGAGGCTCCCTTATAGGTTATAATTAAGCTGGGAAATGTTGAAGGATCCTCATTTGGTTGAAGGGTTAAATAACCCAACAAACCCAAGAAAGATTATGGTTTTTATCATTATACCAATGTTGGTGGGTTTATGTACAAGTTGTGACATGCATTTGAACTCAAAAGTTCCATGAAAAAATGAATCTAGTCATTGAACTCAATTAGGCTATCATCAATATATCCAAACTACCATGTGGCATGTTGTTTGCATACATTGGAATTCATGGCTTTGGTGTGGTCTGCATTTGTGTTAGAACATTGATTTCCCAAAGTTAAGACTTTTGAAACATTTTTGTCAAACTCAATGTCACTTTTGGAAAGTGCGAGAGATATAATACACTTCAAGTTTCAACTAGTGTTATGAGAGATCTAGATCACAATGTTAAAACTGAAAGTTCAGGTTTTGGGTATCAAGGTTGAGATTTGGAATCTAGGTTAGACCCCAAAACTGCATTAGGAACCTTAACCAAGAACTCACTTGGAGGCAAAAACCTGGTTGGAACCAAAATGACCAACCTAGGGATCCATTGGAATGATCTAATCTAGGACTGCCTTGGGGTTGAAGTGTTTAAGCGAATTTGGTTTATTCTAGGGTTTAAGTTTTTTTCTACCCCCCATAGTTTTTTCCTCTAAGCTTTCTCCTCTAGAGCTTTTCTTTCCTCCTTCCTATTACTGGTCTTGCTCTTTGTTTCAATTGTCTTTTGGGGATGTGCTTCAGAGGCCACCATCACCTTCCTCATGTCCTTGAAACTATGTAAAATAATGTAACAAATTGAATGTCATTTGTTTCGAAACATGTATTTCAATTTGTTGTTCTTGTTGTGTTTTTTGGGATAGTTTGTGTGATGAATAGGAAAACTAATTTGACTACTCAACTTGAATAAAATATAACCTAAACCTTAACCACATTTGAAACTACATCCTTTTCAAAATAGCTTAGCCCTTATATTCAATAACCATCATGTACGTGAAAAGTAAAAGGGAACCATATTTAAAGGACTTAACACCATTATAAAAAAATTAAATCCTACCTAAAAGGGTTATCATATTTTTTTAAATATATAAAATTTAAGACTGCATATTCTCCTCAAAGGAAATCCCCACACTACATTGGTTTCAACATCAATTTTTTTGTTTCATGAACAAAGACAATGCCCAATGATTATCTATCTTATATAAATTAAATAATTAACATATGAAATATATTGGGATGAGGTTGCACTCAAAATCAATTCCAATTTGAATTGTATTGAATTGTATGTGATTTTATTTTTTTATTATGGATGAAAGTATGATTGGGTGGTATCACTAAGAACATCACATTTTCATTTTTAAACACACTTTTTTACACTTATTGAAATTTATAAAAGTATTTAAATTTATTTTTTTAACTCAATATATTAACTAGGTTGTATAGACTTTGAAACTTTAATAATGTAAAAATATATTTTGAATTTTGATGTTCATATTCAATGCATTTACAAAAATTTCAGGAATGTCACAATGGTTGTTTTTCTTTAACTTTTTTTTAATCAAAAACACTTTAGAAACAAGGTTTGATTTTAATTATGGATATTAAGATTATTTTAGATGATATTTAATTTAATTATTAAATAATAAATATAATAATAATTATTTAATTATGAATTTCCAAAGTTCAACAACATGAGCCCTTAAGGGTTTAAATCAATTATGAATATTAATTTATAATTATTCTCACCTTTTTTATTTCAATAAAAAAATTTAAGCTATAAAAATATTTTCACATGAAACGGATAAACAAGAGAAAAAGAGCCCAAAAATATTATTTGATCAATTTTAATTCTTTAATCATTTCTTGAGGTGGTTTTTAATGGTTCACCCAATCATATTATACCCATGTCATTGAATCAAATGATATTGCAAGGTAATCCATGTGATGATAAATTGGAATCAAATTAAAAATATACATAAAAACACCATTCACTAGCCAAAATGAAAAATGGGAAACAAAAGTTAACATATGATAAATATAAATTAAAAATATTATTGGTAGCCAAATCCATATATAAGATCCTTGGATATCCTAAGATATAGGAATATATATTAGTAGAAAGCATGACCGCAATAATAAGAAGGAACAAGTAGTGACAAGCAACATGCAACAACATGCAACTGGTGAACATGTAAAGGAAAATCGATAGAAAGGAAAAAAGAAAAACCATGCAAGAGAAAGGAAAAAGATAAATGTAAAACCCACTTCAAGCCAAGTTAGAAAAAATCTAAAAGCAAAGGAAAAGAAAGCAAAACAATGACAAGTACACCAAACCAAGTGAAACAAAAATAAATAAAAATTGAACTCCATAAAGATTTATAGAAAGAAGCAAATCCAATCAAACACAAGCCAAAGAATGAAAAAACAAAGTCAAGGAAAGACTTCATATAAGAAAGCTGAACAAATTGAATGGAAGGTGAACAAAATGAAGCAAAGTCAAATCAAGTAATAGCCAAGCATAGCAAAAAGCAAAGGCAAGACAAAGGCAAACTTAATGAAACCAAGAAAAATAAATGCATTGTCACAAGAGAAACAAGCCAAGTGAACAAAATATACCTCTTCCAAGCCTAAACTATTTCACTTTTTTCTTTACCCATCTACATGATTATATTAAAAAATAAATTAACATGTGCTTTTTTATGCCCATGTTATCTACATTGAAACAATTTAATGGTTCCATCTTCATTACACACAACTAAACCCAAATTTTTTTTTGTAAAATGCAATTAGTTTGTTCAACTAGCACACACACTCCAAAATAAAATAAAATAATGTAATATTAATTATATACAATCAATCAAATGTAATAACTTGTTTAAAAATGTAAGATCAAATTTATTTATTTTAATAGAATTATAATTTTGTGTGTACCTAAAGAACCTGAACCTTTTAAAAGAGGAGTTTAAAAACACACCAGTTCAAGGTTCTAATTCCACTTTTTTGAAAAGCCCTGACCTAATTTTTGCTTTTTGAATTTGAAGGTTCCTTACAAAGCACAATCTTCCTCGTAGTTTGCAATGCACACTTTACAAAGCATAATCTTCGCACTTTGCGAATCGGTGCCTGTCAGTTGTTGGATTCCAAATTAGGTCAAGTTTTTACACACACAAGGGAAGAGCAAGGCCAACTTACATTCCTTTGCTTTTCTTTTTTTTTGGGTCACATAAAACTCGGGCTACTGCCCTTGTTTTAGTGCCCGTAAACAAACAAAGGGATGCCCTCTAACTTTGCTATTGCCTATTCATCTCTTTTTTTTCATTTCTTTTTTCATTTTTTTCTTTGTTTTTTTTTTTTTTTTTTTTTTTTTTTTTTTTTTTTTTTTTTTTTTTTTTTTTTTTTTATTTTTTTTTTTATTTTTTTTTTTT
>Ga0116231_10005913_pt1 | contig 23791 bp, 17 predicted proteins | sample S1TSphgellanicum_2_FD_89695 | JGI IMG/M metagenome (GOLD analysis project Ga0116231, IMG submission 89695) | Host-associated microbial communities from peat moss isolated from Minnesota, USA - S1T2_Fd - Sphagnum magellanicum MG | ecosystem: Host-associated > Plants > Peat moss > Unclassified...
ATCCTCCCCCCCAATAAAAACCCCCCCACCCCCGAGGATGTTCAAAACCCCCCCCCCCCCCAAACACCCCCCCACCCCCCCCCCCCCCCCACAAATCCTTTTTGGGCATCCTTTGAAGTGTATAAATCCATTCCCAAAGGTACTTTTGTGATTGAGGAGAAAGGACAAAAGTCTTTCCACCTTTAAGTGACCTAACTTCTTCTTCCTTTTCAAAGTAGATAATAAGGGCAGATAATGTAAGGAGCTAGGGCCCTCCTATTCACCTCTCCATATTAATTAGATGAGATGCCTCCCAAATTCAATTTTTTTTTTTTTTTTGCCCTTTTTAGAACTAGGCAATTTGATTGGCCCATCACTCAAAAAAAGTGAAATTATGGTGGCTTCCCAAAATAGAAAGTTTTATTTTGAAATACAAAGTTCCTCCCCTTTGGCCCAGCTATGTAGGGGAAAGGAGGACAACAATTTGCCAAAGCATATATGGGATAAAAGTGAGGTGCTATGGAGAGAACATGTTGGGGAACATTTTGGGAACCCATTAAGAACTTAAAGGGAACATAGGGGGAACATATTGGGAACCAAGGGAAAATGGAAAAAAAATCCCTTCCCCCCTCCCATCCTTAAAAGGAAAAAGGGCAAGGCACCTTGAGTGCATGCTTGGGCCTTCCCATTGGCTACATGAAATTTGTCTTTCCAAAAGAGTTCATCACCATTTTTGGCATGGGCTAATTCCCCTTGCAAAAGAACACCCTACCTATTAACATGTTGCTACAAACACCCATTCTCTCCACAAGTTCTTGGTAGGGTAAAACCTAATGGTGGGGGGGCATTCCCAAAATAAGGGGCCAAAAGGAGGACAAGGTTGCAACCAAGTTTGGCCTTGTATATTGGGAATGTTCCCCCCACCTATGAGTTTACCCCATCATAGAGCATGGGGTGACTCTTATCATGCACTTGAACATACTTTTAGATTGAAAGGCAAAGGAGGCAAGGGTTCCTATATGTATCACTCCTTAAGAGTGGGAGTGATCTTCAACTATGCGGGCTCTTGTATTTGGGGAGCAAGATCTTATACTCTTATTACTCCCACTCCAAGTATAAGATCGATCGCTCTCTTGCTCTTAAGGAGAAGGTGTAATATTTGTCCTCTTTTTTAGCATATCAAATGTCGTGTATGTGGTTGACTTGAGATATACTTGTAAGAGATCTTGCTCTTACAAGTAGGCATAATTTCCCTCACACCCACTCTTAAGGAGTAACATAAGATCCCACCTCTTTTGTAGGAGGGATATTTGTAGATATAAAGTGCCCTTCAAAATACACCAATGTAAAAGTTGTGTGAGGGCTTTGTGGGAACACCCATTTCAACCTTTTGAGAGAGAGAGAAAGAGAGAGAGAACTTCTTGTTCAGAGCATTCCTCAAATCCAAGAGAGAGAGAGAGAGTATGCAGAGAAGCAAGTCAGGAGTCAATTGATTGATTGCCAACAACTACAACAATGGCAATAGTATTTACTATTTTCCAGATGTATTTTAAGCAACAAGAAGCACATGGAGTGCCAGTTGAGTCCAGATCTGAAAGCCTTGGCAAACTTTTGTGGCTCTCTCTCTCTGTCTCTCTGCACATGAGCCAATTCTACTGTTAGTTCCCAATTCCAGTGTTAGTTTGGGGACCACCACCTAGGCAAGATTTTGCAGAGAAACAATATCATGGACTGTGGGACATTCAGTCCAAGCCAGAGTTCTTTCTTCCCACTACAACAACCGACCAATGCTACAAGACATGCATAAAATTTGAGACATAATGTGTTGAAAAGAGAACACTTCCCTGTTGAAGAAGAAGAAGCTGAAACACCCACCACCTTGGACCCCATATCCGCCACCAGAGTTTCAAGCTTTTTGCAACTTCTAGAACAATGCTAACACTAACCTTGCTCATACAGACAATGTGTTTGTCAAACAATGGTAGTAATAATGTTAGTACACAGATCAATCCCATCAACACTGGCTCTAGACAAGCAGACTGGTGACACTAGTAATGAATCAGAGGTTGATCTGTGATTTATGAAAATCCCTTCATTTGCAGAAGGTCCAGAACTTTGTTGAAGAAGCATGCAAAAGCTGTGCATATTACAATGGTGAATCTTCCAGGGCCTCCCTCTCATGCAGGAGAACATTGAAGAATATGGCTCTCTGATTTCATGTCACTGGCTGTACTGCCTCAAGGAAGAAACTGTGATAAGCCTCATTGCAGCTATCTTTGTTCCCCACAAACAAAGATAGTGGTTACCCGTCTGCTTGAATTCTAGCAAAACATTCCAAAGAGAAACTGGAATTCTGCCTGTACTGCCCTGTCCTCCAGAAAAGAACTGCTCCAACTAAAGAATTTGCAGAAGAACCTCATTCAAGTTGAGGTAGACCAAGAGGACTTCACTCCCAAAAGATGTCCCAACTTACCAATATGTAATGGGGTACTACCAAAGCTTCTTGTGTTCAAAAGAGGTCTATTGATAGGAATGTTGACAAATGCAAAGGTCATAATTGTCCTAGCTACTACCCAACTGTTGCTTCCTCACATGGTACACCCGGTAGAGAGCTATCCCTGCAACTGCCACTGTCGCTCCCACTATGGACAACAACACAGAACCCGTATCAGAAAACTTGTTCAAACAAGCACTTTGCACATCAAGGAATAGTTGACATGTAGATGCAATAGCAGATGGTTATGAACAAAACACATGCAGCTCTGACTGTAGCTCTCTATCCTTGACCAGGTGGTAAGGAACTTCAAGTTTACCAGCAGCTATTGTGAGAGATCGCTGAATAAGACGATGATAGTTCTTGTTTGTTTTCCCAGCCTCTGTTTCAGGGATGCTCAAATGTGGTCGTTGGGCAGCATCCACAATTCGCCGAAACAAGTTGCCAATATCTCCGAGCTTCATGCTCACAGACATTGGAGCTTCCATCCCCATGTCAGTGCACACCTGTGCACATCAAAAGCATGCCATGAATTCAGACTAATAAAGAGAGCTCCAGGGTTGATATGGCAACTCCAGTCACAATGCATAGCAGAAAAAGGTTCAACATTCCAGAGAAGTGACAATTGGGTGTGCTTTCTGCAGCCCATACGTAGCAAGGAACCCTGAAGCTTCAGCAATGATGTTGAAACTGTGACTTATGAGCAACAATGGCACAATCCTGAGCTTGAAGTACTGTCTTAAAGGCTGTATCAATGCAATGCTAACTGTTGTTTACAGTAACAGATCAGGTTTCAAATGCCATCAAGGATGACATTGGTCTCTAAGTTTAGGAAATCCAGAGCTTCTGTACTGTTCTTACAGGGCATTGTAAACTTTTTCAAGGGAAGGAGCTTGAAGGACTAGAAAGATGAGAGTTGAAGAGAGTGATCCATACCCGAGTAGAACTCTTGATGCAAGTAGGATCAGGCTCAAGATCATCCTTCGCAGCTACAACTAGACAAGGCACCTCAAACCCACACCTCTCACCATGGGCTGCCACGTCCAGCAGTAAATCAACAGCACACTTCCATGATGTTGTATCGGAACTGTCATAACACGACAATCATTCAAAATGGCATCTCAGCACCTAAAACAGAGTCAGAATGAAGTTTGCATTCTGATGTATCTTCTAAACTATCTGCATCTAAGCTGAAGACAAATGAGCCTCCACAGTTAGTGCCTTTTAACATTTCCTCACCTATCATACACAAAGGCAGCCACGTCACAATCAGCCAATGCATCCCTCCTTCCCAAAAGGCTTGACACTGATTCTTCATTGATCTCTCGCATTATGAGTGTCTTCTTTGAGCCCTTCACATCCATTTTGTGCAATGTCAGCAAGACATCATATGAGATTTGTAACCAATTTCGAATCATGCCAGGAAGTCAAGCTACAAAAAGTACTATGCAAATCCAGCTCTTACAAATGAGCATACCCCAATCTGGTCAACAATATTGGTGGTGTAGTGATCTCCCTTAGTGTGTTCATATGCTTCATTGTAAGGCCTGCAGTTAAACCCATATCCAAGCTGATAAAGTTGCACGCACCAAACTTCACGTTGGTGGATAATTCAACTAGCATAGAAGGGGGGAAAAGTACCTTGAAAACAAGAAGAAGTCAGCTCATCTTACACTAATCTGTTGTAGGGAGCTAAGCACAAGAAACTGTCCATACTGAATTCAAGAATCTCCCACACTCACGGGGAGTCAAACTAAGAAGAAATATGGGCTGACTACAATATCTTTCATAAGAATAGAGAAATCTCCATTCTCACGATGAAGAAAAACAGCAAGGTTAACACTTCCTCAGGAAGCCACAGAAAGAACCAAACTAGGAAAGACAGAACAAACAAAAAACAAAAAACACACACCGGTATGAACAAAAGTGCCAGTCTCACACTTGTTCAGGGACCATCAACAGTAGTATGTATGATAGTGACTTAACTACCACAACTCCCCCACTGACTTCATCAGCTCCCTACAGTGGGTAAAGGCCAGTGACAAGCACCAACCTGCGAACTGAGTTTCTGCTGCAATTCCCAAAGCAATGGGAAGACTCAGCCATACTACTGGCTAGCAACAGACCACAACAACAACAACAAGACAAAAAACAGACTGACAGAAAGGGTAAAGAAAAATTGAAGGAAAGGACAACAGGGAAAAACTATGAACAAGTGGGCTTACAAGAAGCTCCCCACTCACAAGACCCGAAACAAAATCATTTTGAAAGCTCCAAAAGTGGAAATTCCAAAAAGGAATTTTTGTTTAATAAGCAACCCTCTAGTTCTCTTTAGAAGAATTTTTAAAGGGTAGTTATCTTCAGAAAGACAATAAGACTGACATCTGAAAGACAAAAACTTGTTACAACTACTAAGCTTCAAGAATCTGTAAAATTGACTATTGATAACCCCCAGCTCCGCAGTCATTGAGATATTAGAATGAACACAAGGCATTCTAATCATTTCAATACCTGAATACTCTGGTTGAGAGCGTTTGTCAAAAATGTCACAGGATAAACCTTGAGGACTTTGTCTCACAGCTAGATCCAAGAAATTACAAGAGAAGCCTGGGCTGACTACAATGTGCAGTAGCCAGAAACTATTTCAACCCCAGTGAAGGTGAGAGGGAGGGGGAGTGATGAGACTAATTATAACTGACTGCACATTGAGATGCTGCAATTGCTTTGATCAAGGCTACACACCTTCCGATGAGAGCATTCAACAATGCAGATTTTCCAACATTAGTTGGGCCAAAGACAAAGCACTGTAGGACAGCACGCTGGGAGCGCTGCCTATTTCGGTCTTGTCGTCGCTGCCGTGTAATTCGGAAAGCTGAAGCTGGATCACCTGGGTATCCAATATATATCAGGTGCGCCAAGCTCTTCTGTGGCTGTACACGTGTCATGAAGGCCCACTGCCACAGGTCCACACATTTCTGGATTGGTGAATTGTGAGCATAGAAGGGATTAACCTAACTATTTCTTCCAGGTTCATGAAGGAGGCATCTCTTATACAAAAACTCACAACACCCATCAATAGTGAACATTGACTATACTTTCGTGACAGATATTATGAGGGTAGGAGTGTGTTTGGGGCAAAACCTGAGATAAAAACCCATTCAAAGTAATCCCTCCAACAACATTGGTCTCCACTGAATTTCTGTATGTGGAATCCTCCCAGGGACTGCCACCACAATTTCAAAATTATGAACTTGCAGAGAGGAAGAGAACTCTTGGGAGATACCGAACATGGGCATCCCTAAGAGCTTCACACTTATATAGACATGGATTGACTAGAAGGCATGTAGGAAGCAAAATGCAAAAACAATGTCTGAGATAATAATGAAAGAAAACAAAGGCAGGAGCAAAAGTTTCTCCAGTTCACAATGCACTAGAGAACCTCACCTTGAGGGGGCTGTTGAGAATAGCTCATCCAATTCTTGAGTTCGCAGTGCACCATCCTAGATTGACAAAACACACTAACTGAAATATATTCAACTTTGAAACAAATGAGATTTAAAAGCAGTGTAGCATACATTGAATATGCGACACACCTGATAATTTGCAAAGTCATTAAGCAACTAAGAGGGGGACAGAACAGGGACATGTTCCTTGAAATCTGCACAGAATGATTACTGAGGTATAAGGTGCAACAAATAAGATGAGTGGAACCATAATATTTCCAGGGGTGATTCATCCATGTGTGAGCTCCACATGCTGCACTTACCCCATCCACATCAAAGGAGGTAAAAACTCTTTTCAAAAATTCAACTGCATTCTCTGTCAACTCAACGCTCTGCACACAACAGACACTCAGGTATAAGGTGGATGGAGCAAATACAAATAACTCAGAGAGGGGGCAGGGGCAGGAGGTGAAGGAAAGGGGGGACATGGTAGCGGAATGCTTATCAGGCAGTCTATCACAAGTTCCCTGTGCCCCATGATTTAGGACACACCAGATTTATGTCCATTTCCTGGAATTGTTCAATCATCAAAATTACAGCTGATCAAAGCACATCACTGTCATAGCGATACCTGGTCAGGTGTTCGCTTGAAAGGAGGATTCAGCAACAGGTCATCCCGCAGCTTGATTTCATCATCGTACCCAAATTTTCTAAGCACTGTCCATGTGGTTTCCAAGCGACCACGTTCAATGAACAAGGCATGCAGGAAGAGAAATCCAGTCAATGTCAATCCATTTTCATTCACACCTTCGGCCATCTTTTCAGACACTACCTTCTTCACACCCACTACTTCAGATGGCTGCAAAGGAGCATTGAAGCATTTGACCTGGCACCACACACAATTGCATTCTTAAAAGGGATCCAATAGACAACAATTACATGCCTTAAAACATATCTCCATTTCAAAGACAAGCTGAATAGTCCAAAACATGGAACCTAACAACCCTTCAGGTACTGTGAGGTCCCATATGTTCAGAGTTCTTGTACTTGAAAAACACTAGAAGCCAACACTGAGAACACAGGCTGCAGGATAATACCTGAAAGTTATTGAGCTCTGAGTCACTGAGAGCTCCATCTCTATCATGGTCACAAAGTATGAAGATTCTTTTGAGTGCTCGCACACAGCGAGGTCTTAAAGTCTGTGTTTCTTGGTCAAAGAGTGGTGCAGTAGGGTGAAGTATAGCTTTTTGCGCATAATAAAATACTTCAGCAATCTGCAGTCCCACACAACAGATTTCAACATAGTTTTGTATAATGAACTTACCAGAAACCCTGACTTACTTCCCTGCCTAGACCAAGCGTTGGAATTACTGTCGGAACATACTCCCATGAACAGCTGATCCTAAGAATATGCAATATCAGGATCTAATGCAACACCCAAGACTAATAAATGGCCACTTCAGTTCTGTTCCAGCCTTAGCAGATATGGAGCTAGGGCTACAACAGAACTCCAACTGAAAACTCCTTTCCCACTGCACATCTTCCTGTTAACAGTGCAATAAAACATCACTACAATCACAGCCTAATGAGTTGTGATAATACTGTGTACAATCACACCCCATTCGAGCTGCAATAAGACTGTGACTCTATCCAGAAAGCCATCAGAAAACAGCTGTTGGGCCTCACAAGGGAGTACCTGAATTTGCTTGATAGATGAGCATTCTATACACGTTTCAATCTCCCGAAACTCATGCATCAGAGGAGCCATTACTTGTTCTAGAGTTGGTTGTTGATCATCCCGCAGATCTAGCTTGCATCCAACAACAATGACTGGCACTTTAATCTGCATAAAAATAAAAAACCCTGCTCAATTCAATTGCATTCCCCCATCCATCCAGCATCAAGTGAACAGGGTGGGCCCAAAGAAATAAATTGAATCACACTCTGGGAATTTGTGTTCTGCTGTAAGTGCACACACAAAGGGTAAGCAATGGCATCATCAACCAGCTCAGAGAAGAGAAGAGAAACACACTTCTAATTGGCGAAGCTCAGGCAGCCAATGGCTAGAGAGCCGCTCAAGCGTTTGAGGCTGGTCACAGGCATATGTCAGAACTACAGCATCTGCCTTCTTCACCTCCGTCTCCAATTTCAATCTGTCCTCATGCCTGGACACCAAGCAAAAAAAAAACCATTTCTTCAGGAAGAAAGAACTCAAACAGTTGTGTGCATATTTTATTTCAGCATTTAGTGCCATTATGTTTTTCTTCCCCTTTGCACTCGGAAAATGCAGAGCACCAACACTTGAAGATGTCTGAACACATATATTCATAACCTTCTGTTGTTGAAACCCTAATTTCTGCAAGATATCTATCGCACTCATGGTGTTGTGAACTTAGAGTTTCACAGATGATCTTTGGGGAGACAAATTAGGTCAACCAAAGTGTTCCAGGCATTGTAACACATGCAAAGGACTTGAAAAAATCGCCTGCATTGATGGGAATGTGAATCCTGGAAAGATGAGACTGCCATTGTGATATCCAAGCCGGCGGGCGGGCGGGACGGGCGGGGCAGACACAGCGGTTACTTGAACACGAGGTCCTAAAGAAACCAACGGCAAGAGCGGGAACCCAACAGACCTGGAAGAAGTATCGACGATTGTGAGTGGTACACGATCGGGATAGAAGTCGTGGGGGAGACGAGTCGGCGGCAAAACAGGGGGCACCTTCTCTGGGAAAGAGTCAGTAGCAACTGCGACAATGAGACTGGATTTACCAGTTCCTGGGTCTCCGATTACCACCACTTGACACCGCGCTCGCATGCCCGTTGGACCATCACCTCCTGCCATCTCCTCCTCCCTCCTGCTTCCACTGTTCTCTACACTTCCACTTTCCACTGAAGAAAAAACCCAACAAAATCTCTAGGCCAGATCTTCTTCTTCGGGTGCAGAATTTTTCACAGGAACTGGACGCAGGAGGCGAGAGAGAGGGAGAGATCTCCCGAGGCAGCTTGCAGAAACTGATCGAGAGGATCTCGCTTCTCGCCTCTGCACTCGCGCGCGCCTGCCTTCTTCGGTCGCGGACACAACCCCAAACCCTAACGGGTCGACGGGTCGACGGGGGCGACCCGGTCCTCTACAGGGTCAAAAAGTAAAGGCCCATTTTTTTGCTCCCCATTTTTTTCCATAAAGTTAATACAGTTATCCGTAAAGTCGTCCCCTTTTTGGAGCCCAGTCTGGTCCCCACCTTGGGTTCCTGGTTTCTGGTTATATCTAAGAAGTTTAATACAATAATTTATCCCTAAAGTTATCCCCTGTTTCGAGCCCAGTCTGGTCCCCACATTGGGTTCCTGGTTTCTAGTTATCTATCAAGTTAATACAGTTAACTGTAAAGTCGTCCCCTGTTTGGAGTCCAGTCTGGTCCCCACAGTCTGGTCCCCTGGTTTCTGGTTATCCATAAAGCTTAATACAATAGAGTTTTCCTTAAAGTCATGGCCTGTTGGGCCTGAGTTTCACCTCTTATTTGGTGCCTCATCCCCTTTTGATTGTCGTCCGCAAAGTCCAGCAATAAGGGACCAAACTTTGGAAACTCAGCATGATAATCTCTCCAACAAATTTTTTTTTTTCACCTCACGGGGCTGCCCCTATAAACTATGTTATGTAGGGGTTTAGGGAGGTCCAAGGAGCCTATGGGAATTATAGACGAAGGGTTAGGGCTATAAAGGTTACATATGGCTATATGTGATTATATAGTCTTTATATACCTATATATGGCTATATGAAATTATATAAGAATTATATGGCTATATAGGGCTATATGAAGTTATATAAACTTTATAGACTATATGTGACTATATGTGGTTATATAAGCTTTATATGCTTATATATGGTTATATGTGACTATATAGACTTTATACAGGGCTTCATGAGATTACATAGGATTTAAAATTTGAGATTTTAGGGTTTTGTTACTAGGGTTTGTCTTTGGTTCTTTTAGGGTTTAGGTTTTGAGGTCAGCATTTGGGACTTGGGATTTGAGATTTTATGATTTAGTTTCTAAGGTTTGTCTTTGGTTGTTTTAAGGTTTAGGTTTTAGGGTTACCTTTTAGGACTTGAAATTTTAAGGTTTAATTTTTTAGGGTTTATCTTTGGTCTTTGTAGGGTTTAAGGTTTAAAGTTGGCCTTTTAAATTTGAGATTTGGGATTTCAAAATTTTAAGTTTATAATTAAATTAGGAGCTAAATTTTAGGATTTAAGGTTAGAATTTAGAGGTTTAGGGGTTTGATTTTTAAAGGTTGGATTAAAGGTGTATGCAAAGTTTGAAAATCATGGTGAAACTAAATGCTAAAGATGTTATTAAATAACATGATAAATTTAAGGGAAGACTCTAGGTCTATGACTTATGGGGATTATATAAAATATAGAAAGAGTTCAAAGCAAACTCTACTTTTTCATTTTCATTTCTACCAGGCCAAAATCTTTTTTCTCATTCTCATTCTAGCATATCAAAGTTTTTCTCTTTTCATTTTCACTTTAGCACATCAAAATTTATCTTTTCACCATTATTTTAACACACCAAAATATCTTATCTTTTCATTTTCATTCAAGTATGATAAAACCCCCCATCATTGAACATGTACCTACAAATGATAAACAAACACTTTCTAATATTTCCCTCCTTCTTTAACCAAGTTGAACAATTTTTTTTGTCATTGGATGTGTAGATTGAAAGGTTACAAATGTTCCTTTGAATGTCAGAAGTATAAAAGCAACACAAGAGGATGAATGATAATTTGCTTCAATTTAACTTAAACCCCTTTCTAGTTCCAACTTCATATTTTTCTCATTTTTACTTTGTTTTGAATGATTAAAAACCTGATGGGTGCACCAATTAAGGCTTTACAAAACTTCTTTGTATTCCAAAAACAAAGATGCAATGATCAAAAATTTTAAGCTCGAAATCTTAATTTATTTTAAATCGCCCATCACCAAACATTGAACCCCCTTACACTAAACACCCCATATCTTGCCCATTCGTTTAATGAATTGAGAGGATTTTCCAACATTGGAAGCATTAGGTGAAAGGATGTAAATGTTGTTGGAATTTCAGAATTAAAGGACTAATGTGTGAAAATTCAACCTCATCTGAATTCTTAAACATTTGTTCACCAACCTATATACCCTACACAATATGTCATCTTCAAGCTCAAGCCATGATTCTTCTTCAAGTGAATGAACTTCTTCAAGTGATGAAGAAATGTTGTTTGATGAAATGGACCAAAAAATTGTTATGAATTTCCAATGTGTTTTTAATGTTCTTAACTTCAAAAACCTTCTAAATGACCATGAGGATGAAGGGACCAAAAATTTTGTTGATCGGGCAATGTGGGTCCAAAATGTTTTGGCCATGATACAGGCCACATCCTCTTATCCAAGAACTTCACCAACTTCACATTGATAGAGTTTGAAGAACTAACAAGTCAAATAATGCCAATAATCTCCTCCCATGTTAGGTCCACAATGAAAGGGACCTTAATGGATGAAATTTGTTGACCATCATCTTTTGAAAGGGTTATCTTGGGTGGCCAATTACGTGAATTGCCAAGGTGCTTAGGATTCATTGACACGATGTTGATTGAGATCCAAAAGCTTTGGAAGGACCTAGAACATCAAACATGGTTTAATGGTCGCAAAAAATATATATACAATTAATAACACCGTGGTTTTGGACCACCATGCATTACTTATTTATATCAATTTAGGCTCCCTTGGGTCTTATCATGATGTAAGCATTTTTCGCCATTTAACCATCTATTAGGAATGGCATCAATACTTCACCCATTGGGATGAATATTTTGAATATCCTTCAGGGGATCTAAAATACTTGGGGGAAGAAATGTTCATTATGAAAAGGATGGGGAAGCAAAAGTTACCATTGGATGTGAACCATGGTGCCATCTAGGCTTACAACAAAATGCATGTAAGGTTTAAGGTCCAAGAGGAATGGGAAACTAGTGGACTTAAGTCAAAATGGAGATGCCTCATGAAAAGATTCGATTCCACAAAACCAAAAAAATTTAATCTTTTCCAAGCTAGTGTTATCCTCACTAATTACCTTCATTGTTGTCAAATCAACCTCACATACAAGGTCATTAGAGATCAAAACCTTGACCCTACTACACAAAGGTGGGTAGAAGATTATTAAGTGCAAGTTTAAACTTGTAAAAACTTATAATTTAGGATGTAGCATTTGAAGTAAAAATTTGGGGTTAGGTTAAGATTTAAATACAAAGCTAAGGTGTAAAGTTTCAAGGTTTGGTTTCAATGGTTCAAATCTAAAATTAGGGTTTAAGGTTCGAAAGTCTTTTCTTAAAGTTTAAGATTTAAAAAATTAGGATTGAAAATATGGTTTAACCCACAAAAAGGCCGCAAGTCTCTATTTTTTCTCTGGTGAGGAATGCAGTTCCGGCTTTTTCCTGGAAAAAAGAGCCAAAAATAAAAAATAAAAAAAATTAATGTTGCTTGCCCGACAAAAGAAAACAATCTTACGCATAGACTTAATGGGAAGTATAAGAACTTAATGGAGATAATATTAGACTTAAATGTACTGATAGCGGCTTAGAATAAGTTGAAGTCAAATCCGAGTAATATAATGGGGATGGGACCTGACAGTGTTTTCAAATTAAAGTTTGAATATTGGTTAAAGGTCTGAATTACGATTTTAGGGTACGTATTAAGGGTTTACAAGTCTATAATTAAGGTTTAAGGTTTAAAAACAAGGTTTGGATTTTAAGATCTAAAAGGGTGATAGATTTGAAACTAGGTTTTTGGGTTTAGGTTTTGAAATTAAGGTTACAAACCTGAGATTACATATTAGGGTTTTAATTCTGAAATTAGGTTTAGGTCTAAAATTAAAGTTTATAGACCTAAGATTAAGGATTAAGGTTTAGGTTCTAAAATTAGGGTTTGCAAACCCAGGTTTAGGGTTTAAGGTTTGAAATTAACATTCTAAAATTAAGGTTTGTAGACCTGGGTATACAGGTTTAGGTTTGAAATTAAGGTTCTAATATTAAATTTGCGGGGGTTTTAAATTAGGTTTTATTGGTTTGTAATTATTGTTTTAGGTTTAAATTTTGAAAAAAAATAGATTACTTAATTCCAATGTTTTTATATGAACATGTTAACTACAATTCCAAAATAGCCCTCACTTTTGCTTTAAACTCTTCTTTTAAATCACAAATATACCTTTACCCATTTTCAAATTATTAATTTTAATTTTGTTATTCCTTTCACAATTCACATTCATTTTCTTCAATAAAAAAGCATCACAAACATTAAACATAGAAGAGAATCAACTTGTGATGGTTGCCATGTTCTTAAGGTTCATGCTCGTAATTTCGCCCTTGTTTATTTTTATCTTAAAGCCTTGCATTTTGACAAGGGTGGTCAATGGGATAAGATTTGGGGAATCAACACAAATGGAAGGTCCATCTAATTCATTAAGGAGAGGGTTATGACTAAGGCTAGGGCTTCAAAATAAGGTTAAGGTTATGGGTGTGTGATTAATGAAACTTTGTCGCCTTTTCAAAACATTTTGGCTTACATGTCCATTAGTGGATTTCAGTCATTCCTGAACCATATCAGATTGCAATGTGACTTGTTTTGAATGTTTTTCATTGGAATTATGTAATTTCAATTCCTTCAATGTTTTTTATAAACAAATTTTTAATGTTTCTTCAACAAATTAAGAGTTTAAGTAAGTTTTTAGATAATATTAATAGACAAATTTTTTGACCACATTAGGGATCAATTGAATCCCATGTTTTTTTTATGTTGTTATACATGCAAAATGATGGTTATACGATGCTACAAATCTACTAACATCACAAATTTATCAAGTTTCATAAGTTGTATAAATTTCATGCAAAATCTAATTTTTATAAAATCATACAAAAATCACATCAATTTTTTGTTATAATTAATATGAACAATATTTGTACATATTCAATATCTTAAATATTCAAAAAAATGAAACATTGTTTTGAATGACATACGTGAATGTTCATGTTTAATACATAAAAATCGCATAATTTTATTCAAAATTACATCATGATAATTACATAAATTTAGTTTAAATGTAAATCGTACATACTTCACATCAAAACACCACAAGTAGATGCATCGTTTATATACAAATAATAATAATAATAATAATAATATTATTATTATTATTATTTTATGTGTCATTTTTACACTTTGAAGCCCACAAATTTTGCATGGACATATTGTTTTACAAATTTTGCACATATTTTATTGAAATTTCATGATATTGAAAATTTCAACAATTTACCAAAACAATTTTTTTCAACAAAATTGTTTAGCCTTGTGTAATGTCATTGATTCAAACATTTGAATTTTTAGCCATGAATTCATTGACATTTAAAAAGCTCCCCATTCCTAATAACAAACCCACACACCTAACACTCACATTCAAATGACTTTTAAAAACTTAGGAATGGTGATTAATAACTAATTGTTGGTTCCATTCAAGAATAATTTATATGAAACAATTTATTGTAATTTATACAATTAGGTTTTGATATGCAATATTTACAAGAAGGTTAAAAAGACCAAAAACAAAACCAATTGAAACATGGTGGTTGCATTCATGACAAATCTACTTTCACATGAAGCAATAACAAAAACCTAAAATGGTAGATGACAACCCTACCCATTTAAACGAATAGCATGAAAAAGGCTAATTAAACTTACCATTTGATTCAAATATGTCTTCAAATCTAGTCAAAAGTAATTTACATGAGGCAATTAACGTTTGGGTATGTAGTATTATCAAGAAGGTAAAAAAAACTATAAACAAAACTAATTGAAACATGAGATCTAGGGTTTCATGACCAATATGTTTTCAGGTGAAGTAATCACAAAAAACCAAAGCAACAAGAAGGCTAGCTACACTTACAAATTGATTTAGATATTTTTTTCAATTACATTCAATAATAATTTAGAAAATGTAATCAAGGTTTGGATATGCGATGTTACCAAGAAGGTCAAAAAGACCGTAAACATAACTAAGTGGAATAGGGTATCCAAGGTTTCATGACCAATTTTCTTTCACATGAGGCAATCATTAAAACCCAAATCAACATGATGGTAACCCTACCCACTTAAACCAACTTGAAAAAGGTTAATTACACCTACAAATCGAATCTAATCAATTGGTGGTTCCATTCAAAAATATGTATAAGGCAATTAAAGTTTGGGTATGTGACATTACCAAAAAAGTCAAAAAGATCAGAAACAAAAAACAATTGAAACATGGCAGTTGCATTTATGACTAAACAATATAGAACACCAACAAAAACATACACAAATTAAATTTTATGGTCTATTCCAAAAATCATAATAAAATCACCAAATGTCATATTAAAGTCATGTAGATGTACATATTTTGATTATACAAAATAAAAATAAAGAACATCCTTGTCTAACTTACTCTCTTAAACAAATGTTTCAAACATTATAGTTCAAATTATAGGTAGGTTTTAAGATAACACGTTGGAATTTCATAAGTTTGAATTGTCTCATAGCAAAATGCATTATCAATTTTCACAATCTAGAGCACATTCCAAGCCATGGTGTTATTCACAACATTGTAAAAAGACTTATTAATTTGATCAAGGTGCCACATCATCAATGGGTCCATGGGCAAATGAGTTAGATTTGTTCAATGTCAAAATTGTTTGTGAGAAAAGGGAGAAAATGGCACAAGTTTTTGTATGAAAGTTTCTATTCTATAGGTTTTGGGGTAAAAGGCCCTTCCAAATTTGGTTTTATTGTAGGTTTATGGTTTAAATTTCAAGGGATGGGGCTCTTGAAATTCTAGTGTGGTTGGAAGAAGATTTCAAAACTTCATGGATTTTGCAAGTCATGAAGCTATTAGGGTTTGTAGGATATCACAAAATTTGTAATCAAAGACACAATGTGACCACAATGAAAGTAAAAACCATTATCCAAGGACTAAATTCTTCAGCACAACAATCTTAAAAAAATTTCATCTTATTCATTTGAAGAAGTGGATATAAACACGTATCCAAGACCATGGGATAAACCTCATTTTAGAAAACAAGAAGTTGTGAGAGGATCATTGGTCTTAAGGTTCACAACAACCCTGGTCCCCACATTGGGTTTCAAATTTTCAATTATTTGTAAATTCACCAAATTTGATAAATAGTCCAAACAATTGGCAACCATGGAATTTTTTTTTGTGTGCATGTATGTACATGCATTAATTTTTTTTCAACTACCCGAATTTTTTGATATAAAATTAACAAATTCAATTTTCTAGTGTAGGGCACCTTAAAAACCCTTGGGGGGGGGGGGTGTTCATTACCTTTCAATGACTTGCATTCTTGTGTTGGTTGTCTACTTTTGGAACTAACATCTTGAAAAATGATTTTTTTCCTTTCGGGTTTAGATAACAATTTATCATGTAGTTGTATTTTTTTTTTGGTTTAATCACATGATGATTTAGGACATATTAATGAAATCACAATCTCTTATAAGCTTAACAAAATCAACTAAGTTTAACAGCTTCACAAAATTTGCAAAAAGTTGCATTAATTTAATTCCAATGACAAGAAATTTCAAGTAATTGATATATCGGTGATTTTTTGGAATCTTTCTTCGGAAGATTTCAAAAACATATGATCATCCTTGAATATATTAAAAACAATTTCAAAAACAACTACCTCATTTCCAAGTCTAATTATTTCAATTTTTTTTTCTAATAATTATCTTCTTTCTTATTAAATATACCTTCATCCTTATAATTACCTCACTTCTTTTTTCAAATAACTAACTCAATGTTTAGAACTACATTCTTTTTCGCTTCTCACCAACATGGATATGAAAAAACAAATTAACATATGTTTTTTCATGTCCAGGTTATTTATATTAATTCAAATCAAATTTGACATTAACAAAAATAATGATGAATTATTGAAAACCATATGAAAAATAAGAAATTGCAACAACTATAGACTTAGTTTGTTGCCAAAGATGTTGAATTTTTTTTAAAAATAAAATTTATGACCAAAAATAATGAATATTTGATATTCTTCAGATATTAAAACATGAAATCTTCAAAATTTGTCAATTATTCAAGACACATGTGTTGAAGGTGCCATTGTACCACAGTAGCCTTTATGTGTGTCCTTTTCTCCAAATAGTCCCTAAATTAAGGGACTCCTTTGTAGAAGAGAAGGGGACAAGGGACTTTGGAGGAAACCTGAAATTCCCATTCCAGGTCCTTCGGATCCCCTTTGTAGGGCTGTTGTAGAGGGATGGACGAAGTCTTTCAAACTCTCCGTAGGGCTGCTGCAGACAATGCATGGTTCCTTTGGATTACCTGAGGGGCAGCTGCAGTGGACAAGAGGGGTCCTTCGGATTCCCTTGTAGGCCTGTTTTACGGGACGGTTGGGTCCTTCGGGTACCTTTGTAGGGCTCCTGTAGAGGACGGTTGGGTCCTTCGGATTCCCTTGTAGGACTGCTGCAGAGAACGCAGACTCAGGAAGAAGAAGAAAGACGGAGGAGGATAGAGAGAGAGTGCGTGTGCGCTCTTGACTTTCTGGAGGATGTGGGGACCCACAACAAGCAGCAGCAACAACAACAACACGCAAATCATCGTGTGAGACCACAACTCTGAACCCATACTTCTTGTTCTTCAAAAGCTTGGTCACCTCTGGAGTGAGGTTGGGAGGAGATCTAAGGTTGTGGGTTGTGAGGAGCTTTAGTTGATTGCAAGCAAGCAATCATAAGATCCCATGACTAGCTATACATGTTGTTGTTGTTGCTGCTGAAACTTGAGGGAGATTCATCCAAGGATTGTCGTTGCAAGCTTCATCATAAGATCCAAGGGTTAGGTGTATTTACTGGTATTTGTTAAGGGAGATTCAGGGTTGTGGGTTTGTGAGCTTTTGTTGAGTGAAAAGCTTTTGTAATAAGAATCCAAGGACTTATATTGTTGTTGTTGGGTTTTGTTGTTTGTTTGTTCTCTAGGGTTACTACTACACCCTTAGCTCCATTGCAAAGTTTTGTAGTGATCCAGTTTTTAGAAACATAGTAAGGACACTACGAAACCTTGTCTTTTGAGCTCGGTGGATCCAGGGTTTTGGAGGGAGGATGATGATGGGGTGGTTGTGGGAGCCTCCATTGTTGTGACTCACATCCTGCATTCCAGTTCCACAAGCTGTTTCATAAGGTAACAAGTCTACTTTCTTCATCTTTTTTTGAATCTGTGAGCTGACTTGCTTTAGAGAAAAAACACCCAGGTGTTAGCAGATCCCTCTTCCTTGGAGATTTCCTGTTTTCTGTGGTTTTCTGGTGATGTGAAAGTTTTCTGGTTGCAGTGATTGTCACATATCAAATGATTGACGTTGCTCAATTTAGAAGGCTACTCGTTGAGCACGAGCAACAGCCTACCTTATGGCATTGAAGAAGATCCAGATGTTTTGTGTGGAGGAGAACAGCCTCTTTGAGAGGAGATCTGAATTATGGTTTTGAGATTTTGGCTGTGAGATTGATTTGAAGGGGGAGACATGGATTGAATGGTGTAGGAAAAGAGTGAGAAAAGCAACACATTCTAGGATTCACAGCAGCACATGGATGTTCCAGATCATGTAGTTCCAGATTTTGTGGCCTTGAGTCTGATGCAAGTCTGTGTTGATCATCAAAGGAACAACAGTTTGAGAATTCACTCTGTGTGGGATGTTCAACAGGGAGTGGATGTAGAGCAGGCAATGGGCCTGTGCTGGACTTGGAGCGACTCATTGTTGAAAGTGCTATGGGTGCAAGAGGTAGTAGCAGCAACAATGCTGCCTCAGTGTCAGCATCATCATCATCAGTGGGACCGGAAGTGTCAGAGTCTCTGCAGCCCACATCCCAGCTGACCAGCTTGCTTGCATTACCCCCAACAACAACTGGACGATACAGAGGTGAAATTAGTCTGCGGGGCTCAGTCTCAGTCCCAGCATTTGCTACATACTGGAAGGTTCCAGCTGCAGAAATCCCAGCTGCATTACCTGAAGATTCAACATTTCCAGAATCCAGGGAAGCATCTGCTAATCCCAGAGCTCCTAAACCTAGCAGGAGTGATGTAGGAGTGCTGAATGGAAGCCTTCCATTGAGCCCTTGGTATGGGTCAAAGCGGCTTATTACTGTTGGGCTGCTCTTGCTGGCTGCTGCCTTACTGTATCTGGGATTTCTTTTAGGCACACTGTATTTTCAGAAAGAGGTGCTGCAATTTGCCATTGTGATGGATGCTGGGAGTACAGGCACACGAGTGTATGTCTATGGGTGGGCACACCCTGCAAAGGAACCACTTCCTGTGATGGTGAAGCCAACCTACAACCAAAACTCTCTCGCACCTTCACCTGGAGTTCCTGGACAGGGGCGATTGTACAAGCGAATGGAGACAACACCAGGCCTGGACAAATTCATGAACAATTCAGCTAAAATCAAGGAGTCTCTTGATCCTCTGCTGGAGTGGGCAGAACGGCAGATACCTAAGCATGCACATGGTAGCACACAAGTTTTCCTTCTGGCAACTGCTGGACTCCGCAGGCTACCAAAGGATCAATCAGAGTGGATCCTTAGTGAGGCTTGGTCTGTGGTCAAGGCCTTCCCATTCGTCTGCAAGAGGTCTTCTGTGAAGGTTATACTAGGGGTGGAAGAAGCCTTCTATGGCTGGATTGCCTTGAATTACAATTTTGGTAGATTAGGACATGTCCCGAAGCTCCCCAACTTTGGGGCTCTAGACTTAGGAGGCTCATCTTTACAGGTCACATTTGAACCGCAGGAAGTACCTCATGGAGAATATGGTTTCAATCTGAGTGTCGGAGTGACACATCACCACCTTTATGCTGTGTCACATCCTGGGTTTGGTCTGAATGATGCATTTGAAAAGTCGGTTGCTCGGTTGCTGCGCAAAGAGCTCACCTCCAGGGACAGGAAGCCACCCAAGAATAACCGTGTGGAATTGAAGCATCCTTGTCTGCAAAAAGGCTACAAGCATCCTTACATGTGCTCGACACATTGCATGCTGCCACCTGTGGCTGCAGGTGGATCCAGGCGCACAGGTCCTGGTACTACGGATGCAGCCAGTGGTGGACAGGTAGATCTGATAGGAGCACCAAACTGGGAAGCTTGCCAAGCACTTGCTAAGGATGTTATCATCTCCTCTCAAACTAGTGGGTGCAAAGTTCAGCCTTGTGCACTTGGCAAGCATCAACCAATACCAGAGGGTAAGTTCTATGGGCTTGCAGGTTTCTTCATTGTCTACAAGTTTTTTGGACTCCCTGCAGATGCCCCACTTGACAATTTGCTGCAGAAAGGGCAGGAGTTTTGTAAGCTCCCATGGAAGAAGGCGGAATCAAGTGTGGAGCCACAACCCAGTATTGAGCACTACTGCTTCCGTGCTCCCTATGTGGTGTCACTACTCCGACAAGGCCTACATCTTCATGATGACCAAATTGCAATTGGGTCTGGCGATTTTGCCTGGACTTTGGGTGCTGCACTTTGGGAAGCAGGTGCCTTGAATCCAACTGCAAAGGGCTATGCCAAGGGTGGACTGACTTGGCTTGGCAAGCCTCCAATGGCTCTCACCATTGTGATACTTGTGTTGCTGTCATTCATTCTAGTGGGAGTAATATGCTACCAACGTGGGGTGCTGCAGCCAGGGCATCGTGCATATTTACCACTTGTCAACCCCTCTAATAGTGGATCCAGTGCATCCCCTTGGATACCATCATCACTGCGCGCACAAGGCCGCCTTGGGAGCATCACAGGGGGTGCCCTTGGTCGCCTTGGTAAGCTCTTTCTCCAACAATCAAATCTTTGGTGACTTTCATTAGAGGATTCTCTGTCATGATGGCCATGGGTACTACTACTACATCCTTCACAACTTTGTTTCATTGCCTGTCTCAATAAGCAGTTCTTGATTCGGATGTGTGAAAAGGTAGGGCAGCTGCAAGGGAGGGAACAGTGAAGACACCTCAGAGCCCGCAGCCAATGTACAACCCGATATTTGGTCCTGCATACCTTAATGGACCAGTTCCTGGTGATGGGCTACAAATGGTGGATTCTGGACAGTTCAAGGCACCTGATCGGAGAGTTCAACAGACCCTTATGGGACTGCAAAGTAGACGATTACAGTCAAGGGAAGAACTGACTGTCCAACAAGATTTAGAACCTCAACTTTTAAGAGGGTGATTTGAAGTTGCAGGGGTTTTCTCTTGCTCAGCTTCATTGCACTAAGGTCAGCCTTGTATATCATCATTCTTCACTCTCTCTGTGCTGTTGTATTCCATGACAAGCAAGCTGAGATACTAACTTGAATGGGTTCCATCAGCTACAACAGATTGCAGACCCATTTCTGTAAACACATTGCAAAGACCATTCTTACTACAAGGGAGCATCCCACTCGCTGTTCATGGAATGTCCTACCTTCCTATGATTCTGCTTTTCATTGATCCCCATATTTATATAACTAAAAGTTATATTTTTGATGTTATTTCACTCAACAAGCAAACCAACAAAAAAGAAAAGGCTTTAACTTCAACCAATATAAAAAGTGGGTTGAATGTCTTAAATTATTCGCCACGTTTGAAATTACTCTTCAAAAGTGTAAAATGGTCATGTTGAGTTTTAACTCAAATCCTGAAAGTCTCTTGGATGATTTGGACATACATGTTTAGGAAAAGTCATACAACTCTAAAGTTTAGTGCATTGATTTTGGAAATTAACAACTAATATTATAAGAATTTGTCATTTCAATGTAATCCCAATGGAATTTATACCATGTAAAGGAATGAATAATGCCTCCTATGAATGTTCCAATATTTTTTGAATATTTTGTGAATCCCTTGGGTTTTTAGTTTAGGCTCAAGTTCCAATTTTTTTTTTTGTCAATTCTAAACAAGTAAAGAGGCTAAGGTTCTACATAACAATATACGACTTAGTTGTTATAAAGTCTTCAACACTTTAGACCTAATTGCAAACAATAAACTTTTAGCACTTTGGACCTAGTTGTGAAGAGTTATGGAACATTTCCAACGTATCACGAAGTCTTGTTATAACCCAAATTAAAGTATTACCTTTTGAAGAAATAAAATAAAATAGAAGAAGGTTGAAACATACATGGGTACATGTTTTACCTTTGTTTAATCAACACCCAAATTCATGTCAAGGTGCTTATGTATAGCTTCACCTTTGCTAAACAAAAAATGATTAACCTTAGTTAAATTTTAAAATGTTTATTGCATTTTGGTTAAATTTTTAAAAAAGGCTAAACTTTGGCTAAACAAAAATTTGGATAAATTTTCATTAAACTAAATCTTGGCTAAATTAAACCTTGGTTAAGCTTTTGCTCAACCTTCATTAAAACTTCGCTAAACTAACCCTTGGCTAAACCTCAATTAAAAATCACATGTAGTTGCAAAAATATAATGATTGCATATAACAAGATTTCTTCTATTATTAAAGCATGTACCAATAGAAGTGTAAATCATTGAATATAGGAAAAAAGAAATATTAGAAAAAATTTAAATTCTAAAATTGTAAAATTTTCGAGATTTATAGCCCACCTTCACCTTTCAATTTTTTCTTAGAACCTTTGCACAATGGGGAAACAAATAATAAATTTGGTAAACAAATGGATTGGACCTCATGATTAATTACCTAAACCAAGTTTAACCCCTCTTCAACCACTTCGATATCTTTGCCAATAAACTTGATGTGTAGGACCAATATTCCCCTTTCCCATTATTTTTTTTCTTTTGAATTTCATTTCATCGTTTCATGGCTTCATTGAAAGCTTGGATAGATTATTTTGTGACATAAAATATTGCAACATTGTTAGGTTGCACATACACAATGCACATTCAAATTGTTGTCTCTAATCATGCACAACCATTGTATAATGATTTAATCAATGTGAACAAAAAAAACTATATAATGTCAAAGTTGAAAAAATAGATTGTAATTTGGATTTACAAACTCCCTTCCAATTTGAATTTCTCTTATCACAATCCACAATAGTTCATCATTAATATACGTAAAACAATTGGGAAATTTAGTTAACTTTAAAGTGCAATATAAAAATAAATGGTTAGAAAAAATGAATTGCCCATGATAAACTAAGATATCATTGAGTATAATTCATCGAGGTATGTATGTTCAATGGAAATATAATTCTTTATCACCCCATGCGATGAAATAACTCCTTTTGATGCATGTGATGGCAAAAGGTAGTTCTTTGAAGAGAATAACATTTACCTTTTGCAACTTAAAGTTCAAATGAAAGCACATGTTATTATTGTTCACCCAGACATTTGCAACAACTTCTAGCTTCTTCTAGTATGTCAATATCTGAAATTAACATATCAAATTCAAGGGTATTGAGAAATTCGAGGGTATTCAAGGGTCTAGTCATGAAACTTTGGAGAGCCCAAGAGCTAATTAAAGGTTATTAATAAAGGAGGGGGAGAGAAGGAAAGAAGGGATGTTGTGCAAGTTGTGTTCCTGATCATCCACATAAGCTTCTACTGGAGGAGATAAGCAAAGGAGCTCTAGAAACATGAGCTTCTTTGCCACAAAGCCTGATGAAGATGTGTGTTGAATATTTTGCTTTACAAGTTCTTTTGAGTTCTCTGCATCACATTGTGTTGTATACTCCCTCTGAATTTTCTTCAACAATTACATTCTCTAGGCTCCTGAACTTTGATCTGTGCATTCAGGTGGGTAATCCGGTGTAATTTGCCTGGCTTGCCGTTCACTTCACTTCTGTTTAATCAGTATTTTGGTCTG
>Ga0116231_10005914_pt1 | contig 23788 bp, 6 predicted proteins | sample S1TSphgellanicum_2_FD_89695 | JGI IMG/M metagenome (GOLD analysis project Ga0116231, IMG submission 89695) | Host-associated microbial communities from peat moss isolated from Minnesota, USA - S1T2_Fd - Sphagnum magellanicum MG | ecosystem: Host-associated > Plants > Peat moss > Unclassified...
ACCAAGACCAACAAACCAAAAAAAACCACTAAGACCAATAAAAAAATAATAAAAAAATTTTCCTCTAAAAGTTTTATAGGGTTGGTGTGTAAAAAAAAAAAAAAAAAAAAAAATTCTTCTACCTCGTGTGTTTTTTTTTATTATTCCCTTCTTCACTTCTTCAATAGATCTTACAACTTATTCCTTTGATCATTCGTGTAAAAAGCCGGTAGAGATGGAATTAAAGAAATGATCTTTGAAGAAATGAAAAAAATCAAATTTGCATGAAAAACTAGAGCAACAAAGAAGTTAAAGCACAAAAAAAGAAGAGAAGGAAGACTAATCTAGATGTAGATTAGTGCGTAGATGCTCGGTAGATACTCAGCAGGCGCATGAGTGAGATCGAAAGCTTAGGCTTACAAAAGCTCGCAGTAGTAGCCGCCATGGGCTTTCCTGGTGTCCCTTATCCCTTGCTTACGTTGTTGCTAATTATGATTATTGTTGTTCTTATTGTAGCTACAGTATAAGAGTAGAAAAAGAAGAAGAAATAGCAATAACTCAAGAACACAAGAAACCAACAAGCAAAAGAAACCCAAGAAACTCAAAGCCAAGAAAAATCTACCATTTTCAACATTAAGTGACAAATAGCAGTTTTTCTAGAATTAAATTGAATCGAAAAAAGGAAAGAAAACGTAGTGTATGTAAATGGTGGCTTTGTAATAATCGCCATGAGCATCTAGAAATCTAATCTGACTATGGAGGAAACTTTCCTTAACAAAGGAATTCTAGAAAAACTAACAAGAGAAGGGAAGAGCTTGGCCTTTTATATAACCATCAACAAAGCTGAATCCCTAAACAAGCCTTAACCCTAAAACACCTAAGAGCATACATTAACCCTAAAGGCATGATTGGCATGCCTATAACCGACTGTCATGTATGAGGCCATGCATACAAGCATGATAGAAACCTTTTGATGTCAATCGAATCACTAAATTATGGAGAACCCTTATTTTTAATCAAAATTTGGAAAGAATAATCCTAAAATATATCACATTGACTAAACTTGTTGTGCAAGTAATTGGTTTTATTAAAGATGAACATTGTTTTTTTACAATGAGCTTCAATAAAACAAAATTATGGAATTGATTAACCATGCATTTGGGAACTTGTCATTCATATGTTCAACTAAAAGTTTTTTCACTTTACAAAACTTTCTTTTTGGAATAGCTATTCAAAATTGGAAGGACAACAAAATTTGGTATGGTGCAGGAAGTTTAGGCTTGAATTGCTACCAACTTGTTAATTGTTTTTTCCTTTGTATCCTTCCAAATACATATCTTTTTTTTAATTTCTAAGATTTATTTGGCATTTGGATTTTTGGATAATGAACAGTAACAATGGCATTAGGTGTTGTTAAAATGATTTGCAATTTTAATTTGGTTTGAAAATAACAATATCCAACTTGTTGTATTTCGATCGGCAAAATGAAGGTATTGCCCTTTGTTTCCATGATCTATGGTTCTTTGGAATGTACATCCAACCCTCTTCATTAGGCTTACAAGAATTTTTCTTTGCATTTTATATAATTATCGACTAATGAGTTTTTTGCAAACTCAGCTTTATGCTACAGTGGGCAAGGCATTTTCTAGTTGGGGTTTGATTCAAGCCCCCTTATAACATATTGTTAAAATTAAATTTAAAATAAAACACATTAGCAAAAAACCAAATTGAGGATAAAATGTAGCAGCAAATTTGACTCAAAATAACTCTTAGTAACAAATCAAAATTGATCATTTTAATCCTTTTGTCTAAAAAAAACTACATATTTTCCCACCATGTCATTAGACAGATAGAGCCTCAATGTGCCCATGTGGCAATTCAAGTTCTAACACAAACTCCCATCTAACAAACTTAATTAAAAGTGAAAACTCAAAAAAAAACATTGATTTATACCCCTAACATGTTCAAACAATGCATAACATGGACCCAAAACATGCCTAAGCATGACAAGGGGGAAAAAAATAAGGCAAATGGGTAAAGTGGAAAGAAAAATCATCACATTCACTAATAGAAAACCCTTTCTTTTGCAACTATGTTTTCAACTAGTGTTTGACTATAAACCAAATTGAAAACTACACATATAATTGCAACTTATTTTTTGCAGCTGCTAACCAATAATGTCGATAAGTACAAGTCGAGAGTGAAATTATGATCAAAAGTGTATGCCACGTGTCAACACCATAGTGTTTAGCCACTACATGCCACTACTTGCCAATTTAGTTTTAAATTATTCTACCAATTTAATCAAGGGATGTTGTGAATTACATTCGACTAATGGATGAATTTCATCCACTGATTAGGCATGACGTCAACCAAAAATATAATTACAATTTCAACTAAATTACAACTATGTAAGTTGAACATTTTGATTATGTTGCAACTATGTAAATTAAACATTTGGCCAATGGTTTGGTGACATGTGGCACATTCATAAAATGTGGGGTCAAAGAATAATTAAATGACACATGACATGCTCACAAATTTTGGGGTCAACAAATAGTTAAATGACACATGGCACATCCAGATCAATAGGTTAGGCCACATGGTGCCTAAACATAGGTTAAATCTAAACCTAAGCACCTAGGTTAAACCTAAACATAGGTCATTTAACTTAGGTTTAAGTTAGGGTTAAACCTAGGCGCCTATGTTAGGCCTAGACTTAAACCACATGGCAATTAATAAATGAAATCCTATTTCATTTGGTTTAGCCTTTAAGGCTGAACCTTTTTTATTAGCTCTTCCCAAATGGCTATTACATTTTCATGTTTATTGTGACCTCCAACAATCCTAGTACACTCACTTATGTAGTTTGTGATTCATAGAATGGAAGCCAAACAATATGGGATAAAGATTTTGGGTATAACCTAGGGTAGACATGCCTAGTATTACACACTTGACAATGGATCATTATAACTTTCTTGTCCATGGTCTATTACTTTTGGAACTTAAAACAATTTTGTAGTCCTCCACCTAGTGCATCCAAATTTGTAAAAAAAATTCCAATCTAATGGAAAATGAGCAAGATATGTTCTTTCAAAGTGGAGGGGGCTTTGGTTTTTTTCATAAGTGTTTGGTGTTATTTTGAAGCTTAAGCTCTTCAACTATTGTTTTTTTTTCTTTTCACTTTAAACAAGTTTTTTAGATTTTGAAATAATGCATATGTAGCCTTTGAAATTGTGAAAAATGAACAAAATATAGTTGTTGAAAGTAAGGGGGGTCTAAAAACAAAATTTGAAACAAAATATCATTCTTTCTCTTCCTACATTTTCTACTTTGTTCCTTTGCTTTTGGGGTTCAAAGAACATTTGTAGCTCTCCATTTTGCATTTCCAATGACATTAAAAACATTCAATTTGGTTCCAAAATGAGGGAAAACTTGAAAATGTTCGGTGATAAAGTACCGTTTGGTGATAGGCGTGTCTACCCTAGTTGTAATCCAATTGCAACTGAATTGCAATTCAAATAGTTATAATCTAGTTGTACAAACTAATATAAGCTTAGTTAAGCCTGGATTTTAACTAATAATCTACCTAGCCTAGGTCTAACTACTTACTTTAATTACTTATAATGATTATTCATTAACTATTTTTAATTATATAGTTGTATAATTGAACAATTAAACATATTATCATCATTTATTAAATAATATGGTGATTATTATTATTTTTAAATTAGCAAATAAATGTAATCATGTATTCAATAATTAATTATCACTATATTTTTTTTTAATTCCAAATTCATTATAAATTTTTATTAACATTTCATAAAACAAAAAATTAACTCAACTATAAATATTCAATGATAATTTTTAAATTATATTTTAGTTACATTAATTATTATAATGTAATGATAATTGATAATTGACAACAATTACAACACCAACATTAATAATAATATTGTAGCTAGTAATTAAACTAGGCTAGTTATTTGACTATTTTTATTCATATTTCTATCTAATTTGTTGGAACTATTAAATGACTTAGTATAATAAATATTAAATAAGAAAAAATATTTTAAAGTATAAGAATGTTAAATAAAAATGAATTTTCAAATTATATGATAATTTATTGAATATCTTTACTAATCATTCTTATCATTATTATAATTTAATCATAAATATAAATAAAAAGTTCTATAAAAATGAAAAAGTATTGGAACTAATAACCAAAATTAGAATAAAAATTTTAATTCTAAAAAATATTAATTATGTATCATTACATGACATGTTGTAAACTAAAATTGAATCTACATGGAAATAATAAATTATACATCTACTGAACATAATCCAAAATAATATTAATTAAGTATCATTACTTGATATGTTGTAAACTAAAATTAAATTTATATAAAAATAATAAATTATGCATGTATTGAACAAACACATTACTAAATTGATTTATATTTCAGAATTTCCTTAAATTTTATTTTCAAATTAAAGTGTAATATTTATATGCATAAAACAATTCATCATACATAACCATTCATGTATAGAAAAAACATTCACATGAACCTTAATAATTAATGAATTTTTATTATAATTTTATAAATATGATAAGTCATCATATGTATAAAAATGAATAAACATTAAAGTTCCACAAAATTATTAATTATGTATCATTACTTGATTTGTTGTAAATTAACATTTGATTTGCAAAGAAATAATAAATTACATATATTGAACATACATTATTACAAACTCATACTTCAGAATTTCCTTCAATTTTATTTTGAAATTAAATTTTAATATTTACATGTGCAAAGAAAATTTAAATCATACATAAACATTCATTTACACAATTAAAATTTACATCTAGATTAATGTTTATTGAGTTTTTATTGCAATTTAAAACAAGTATTGAGATATCATGTCTATAAAAATGAATAAATATTAGAGTTCCACAAAAAAATTTAATTATGTATCATTATTTGATATGTTGTAAACTAAAATCCAATATGTATCTAAATATTAATTAGGTGTATTGAACATGCACATTATTACGAACTTATATTTCAAAATTTCCTTAAATTTCCTTAAATCAAAGTTTATTATCTATATGCACAAAAAATATTTGCATCATACATAACCTTCATTTTATACAAAAACATTTACACATAATTTAATTGAATGTAAATTTTTTTTTTGTTTTATTCTATCATGTTGAGATTTTTCAAACCAAATTGCTTCATATAATTCTATTGATATCTTTGAAAACCTAACAATGAATAAGGGTGCATTGACTTGGGTTGAAAAGTTTTGGAGCTACAATGCAAAGGTTATTGATTATTGAACCATTTTCTTAGTCAACATGAATAAAATCATAAATAAATTTTTTATTCAAATCCAAAGGTGTACTTGGAAACTTGGAAAATAGTCGTTAAGTTAGATTTAATAAAATTTACTTCATAATTTTCATACTTAAGGTGCAAAAGGTATTTAATTTTGAATGAGTTTTGTGTGTTGAAAATTCAAACAAATTACCAAAAAATGGGTTTCAAAGGGAAAATGAGTTGAATGCATTCACACTTGGGGCCAACAACACATTTTACCTTATCTATCCACAAAGGAAGGTAGTTTGTTTTGTTTTGTCAGAATGATATCTCCCAAACCATGACTTGGGTTATGCTATGGAACTTATCATCAAAAAGTTCAAAATGAATAAGGGTGCATCGACTTGGTGTAGAATGTTTGGAGCTACAGTGTGGAATCTATTGATTATTGAACCATTTTTTCATTGAATTTTTTGAAAAACCAAGATTGAAAACTATATTAGAATTTGGGGGCATTCTTGGTATTGTTGGAAAGCCTTCACCAAGTTTGACTTAATAAAGTTGATTTTGTAATTTTGAATCTAAAATGTGAACAATATTATTGAATTTTTTATGGGTATTGTTGTTTGAAATTCAAAAAAAAATGCAAAAAGGGTTTGGAAGTAAAATTCAATTGAATGCATTCAAATTTAAGCTAATGACATAGGTTACATTTGTGTTTAATGAGTTTTTATCATAATTTTAAATAAATATTAAGATCTCATGTGTATAAAAATGAATAAACATTAAAGTTTCACAAAATCATTAATTATGTATCATTACTTGATATGTTGTAATGATCTACATAGAAATAATAATTACATGTGTATTGAACATAAACATTAGTACTAACATATGTTTAGATTTTCCTTAAATTATATTTTGAAATTAAAGTTTAATATTTATATGCACAAAAAAATATTAATTTATACAAATAAAATTTACATGTAATTTAATGTTATCATAATTTTAAATAAATATTAAAATATTATATGTATAAAATTATAATTGCCTACTAGTTGTTTAACCTAGTTGAAAAAGATAGTTGCAAACAATAATGCATTTCATCCATCCTCTAGTACATTTTATCATCCAAAATAGTTGAACATTAGTCAATGTTTTGACTTTGTGCCAACTAAAGAACTTTAGATGTCAAGAATATTTCAAAAATGACCCCTTAGTTGAAACATGTTTCATATTGTTTATCAACATAGTTGGAAGTTCAAGTTGGAAACATTGTTGATGTCAAGAATATTCGGCAAATGACCACTTAGTTGAAAAATGCTTTCAACTATATACCAATATAGTAAACGAGTCAACTTAATTGGTATTTGCCATAATTTTATTTAAAAATTTAAAAATTCCTAGTTGAAACATAATTGTAAATGTCATGTAGTTGAAAACTTTTGGTTAAAAAAGGGAGGTTTTCTACTAGAGAGTAATTTTGTACTAATTGTTGTTTCCTTCGGTTAATTTAACATTTTTTGAAAAAGGTTGGCTAGCTATGAAAAGTTTGGGCACATGACATAAGCTTCCTAGTGTGTAGGGTGTCTAGGTTTTTTTCTTCTTTTTTTTTCCAAATGTTGGCTAGGCTTTTTTTAATGCATGTGAAAAGTTTTATATTCAAATTGGACATCTTATGTTAATTAATAAATCAAATTAACTAGCTATTACCTCTCCTACATAGGTAGCTTAAATCTATTTACATATCTAGGTTACATATTTTAACTATTACCTAAATTAAGAAGGTAGACCTAATTAGATATATTTTCTACTTACTTAGCCTTACCTACCTATCAATACTATAGAAACACATTTTTCCCATTGGATTTTATAATTGAAAAATACCCAAAATGACAAGTCTTAATAAGGCCACCATGTCAATCTAAACAAGTCCATTTGAACTTATTGTTATCATTGGGGTGGTTTCTTTACTAACAGAATAAAAAATTATTTGACTTATCATTTTGACTTACAAATAATGAACCAATTGATGGTCAAATTTTTACCTAATTTTAGTTAATAAATTGGTTTACGTACATTGTAAAACAACATGTAAGTAAATAGGTGGTAAGCCTAACTTAACCTATAAGCTATTACAAGTTATTTTTAACCTAATGTAAATTAGCTAACCTTTGATTATTATAAACTATTATACCCTAATCTATTTTTGGTTATTTTGGGCTATTTCACCCTAGTTTATTTTTAGTTATTATAAGTTATTCCACCTTAAGTTATTATGGACTATATTTAGTTATTACAAATTAATTCATTTTATATTATTTCACCTTATGTTATGTGAGATTAAACCAAGTCCTAAGTTTTTTTTAATTATTATAAGATATTTCACCTTAAGTCATTATTGGTTATTTCACCCTAAGTTATTTATGTTTATTCCACCATAAGTTATTTTTAAATGTTTAAACTTAAATTTTAGTCTATTCCACCTTAAACTATTTTAAATTATTTTACCCTAAGTTATTTTGGCAATTTTAAGTTATTCCATGCTACATTATTCTAAATTTTTTACTTTAAATTATTTTTGTTATTTTAAGTTAATACACCTATTATTATAGGTTGTGTAACAATAGGCTAGTGTGTAACCTAAGGTAGAATAACTTAAAACATGTTACAATAACCTAAAACACCTTAAGGCATAACCTATAAAGCTTAAAATAAAATAAAATACGATGGAATAACCTAAAATAACTTACAATATGTAAATATTCTCTAGGATTAAATAACTTAAAATAGCACAAAATAGTCTAAAATAACCTAAAATAAAATAATTTACAATATTAACCTATGGTGGAATAACCTAAAATAATTCAAAGCAACATAGAATAATTTAAAATAACCTAGGGTACAATTGCTTAAAGTAATTTAAAATACAATAGTTTTAAATAATTTAAGATATAATAGCCTAAAATAACCTAAAATCAAATAGTTCCAAATAACCAATATAACCTAGGGTGCAATCATTGGTAGAAAATCTTTTATTTCAACCATTAATTTTGTGATTACATGCAACTATGTCATTTGCTACTATTCATACAACTATCAATAATTTTTGATATATTTATACCTATTTTACAATTACATTATGACATATCATCTTTCCATGTGGATGATTTTAATGTGTATTTCCATCCAAACACATGGTACTAAATCCCCTTAATCACATTATTAACTAAAAAATAATTGAACCTAATTTGACATAATTGAATTAAGAGCATATTGGGGGTACAACTTTAAAGGACTATTGAAGTTATGGTTTATATACATTAATGGTACATTTCTGGATAAATTTTAGAATATTTCTAAAACTTAATATTAAAATTTTACTCAGGTTAATAATGTACATTAAAATTGTGTAAATGTACTAGGGTTATTAATGTAATTACTTTAATTATTTTATGAAATTAATTAATTGGTTATTATTTTAATTCTAAATTTAATCAATTATTTATTATTAAAAATAGTTAAGTTCTTTTACAAGTTGTAACCTTTCAAATATTAATTATCAACTAAATAAATAAATAAATGATTACTTGTGTGACTATATGTTTAATTAATTATTAAATAATAATAAATACCGAATATTCATTATTAACTATTAAATTATGAACTTATAGCTTATTGAGTTGATAAATATAATTTTAAAAGATAATTAATTTTAATTAATCAATAATAAAAATTAAATAATTTAGCTCATCAATATTTAATTATTTAACATTCAATAGTTCACTAATTATTTATTTAGTTTAATATTTACCATCCATAAGTTTTGATTAGTAAATATGAATTATTAGAGAATTAATTGAATATTAATTAAATTATTAATTTTCAATTTATGAATTATATAGGAAATCAATTTAATTAATTATTAATTTATCAACTAGATATTCAATTTTTCAAATTTTAATTAATAGTTATTATATTTTACCATAACTTTTTTTTAGTAAATATTAATGATCAGATAATTCAGTGAAAATTAATTTATTAATAATTGATTTATTCATTAATTATTTTGATTCATAGCTCGAAATGAAAAATTTATCAAATAAATCAGTAAATATGGAATATTAAATACTAAAATATGTGAGTGATTAAATAATCAGATTAAATTATCAATTAACAAAATTTTAGTTATTTCTTTATTATTCAGTATTAAATTATTTTTAAATTTTTATTTTTGATTAACTTATTAACTTATTAAATAAATTATAAATAATTTTAATTAATTATTATTTCATATTTTTCTTTCTGATCAATTAATTATTAGTAATAATTGACCAATAATTATTAATTAATTAATTAATTTTTAATAATTAAATGACATTATTAATTCATTAAAAATACTAAACAAGTTTCATTTAATTTATTACTATTTCACAATTTACATTATATAATCAATTAGTTGATAATATTATTTTATGAATAATTAATATTGGTTCAACATGAAAATTATGTCATTTTAATACGAGCTTACCACTATAATTTAATTATACATTAAAATACACATGGTATAATTGTTTATAAACCATAATATAAAATTAAAATGTAATTTTTTATTTTAATTTGTTCATAATATGAAATAATATGTGTTTAAGATGTGTTAAATATAGGCTAAAGATGGTTATTCGTTGTAAAAATAATAAAACATAATTACAAATGATGAATAGTTGTGTGTAATCACAAATTGGATGGTTACATAATACAAGTTTTCTTGTAATGCTAATAATTAATAGATAATTCCTAAGTTAGTAGGTATTAGTTGATAGGTAGGTAATACTTTAAATTAATTAAATTAATTACATATATATATGTATATGTTTATTAGGTTTAAGGTTTAGGTTAAAAAGGTAGGTCAACAGGTTAAGTTAAGCTAGGTGGGTAGGTTAATTAGATAGGTAGGTAGGTAAACAATGAATTTCATGGAATTTGGGAATTTGAATTAAAAGCCACAATGTTGATTTGTTTCATAATGGTGAATGGACCAAATCTCTAATAGTTTAATTTCTTCAAAGGCTAAATTGTTTTGATGTTTTGCTATCAAAACTAGATTTGGTTTTTGACATTGAAGTTTGGTTAGTCTTCACAATGTTCATTAGCATTTTCCTTGTAACATCTTTTTGTTTCCCCAAGGTTGGATACAAGTTATGGTTTAATGTCTTCCAACCACAAGGCTCAATCTTCAACTAAATGATTCACAATGTTATTTACACCTTGGATGTCAAACTTAAAATTCAAATAATGATTTGCAAATAAAGGTGTTTGTTATGTTGAAAAATTGATTGTGTTGTTTTAGACAAACTCTGCCATGGACAAAATGTTTGATTAGTTATCTTTATGATAATTGGTTGTGTGATGCAAATACTTTTCCAAACTTGACTGAGTTGCTCTATTTGTCCATTTATTTAAGGTTAAAAAATTGATGACAATTTCACTTTCACACCTAGTAGCTTAAAGGACCTCTTTCAAAATTTAGATGCAAGCTTGGGTCCACAATCAAAAGTGATATCTTTAAAAAGGCCATAATATCATAAAAATACCACCATTTATTGTTTTCTTGCAAAGAATAAAATAAACCATATTTGTCAAACAATCAACCACTACCAAAATGGAGTCATATGATTTAAAAAGTGGAAGTACCATTATAAAATCCATGGAGATTGAAAACCATGGTGATGCAAGGATTGGTGATAGTTGGAAGAGTCCATGTGGGTAATGACTATTGATCATTTGCTCACACACATACATCACATGACCCCACAAACTCTTTTTCACATTTCCAAAATTATGGCCACCAATAATCTTGAAAAATTAATTCCATGGACTTGTTCAATCCAAAGTGGCCTGCAAATAAAACATCATGCCTAGTTTGAATATTTGGAGTCAAGTAAGGCCATAAGTACACTACAAGGAATCATGTCCATTCCAATCCATGCATTTGTGACTTATGTCCAAATCAACCATTTTTGTGATTATAGATGCAACTATCCTTTGTGGCACTTAGTAAAAACAACTTGTCATCACATAAATGACTACAAAGTGGTTTGTAGTTGCATATGTAATTTAAACTTGCAAATAATGTTGATTTTGATGAAAATGAAAATGAAAAATATTTTATATCATGCATTTTTGGTGGCATCCCAAAATAGATGAAAATGTGGTTATTTTTATGATTTAAAAAGTGGTTCATAGGCCATTGGACATCACGTGACATCTTTTCAACTTGATTTGTGACTATAATACTAGTTGCAAATGTACATGTAATTAAAATGTGAAAAAGGATGAGTTCACCAATGAAATTGCCATATTTAATGGTCTGTTTTCTTTCCCTTATTTTTTTCCAATGAACTAATTGTTAAATGTGTAATATGGTTTGGTGGGTTTGTGAAAATTTTAAAAGACCCATGGCAATTAATGATAGAATTGGATCATTTTGAAATTTTGAACATTATAAAGTTTTTCATAATTTGTAGGTAGGAGCAAAAAATACACATTTATGATCCATTTTAGTAAGGCGTCCATTGATGGATGAAAACATAGTTGTTTTTGCAATTGGTCATGTAAATAAATGGTAATATGTAATATGTATGTGGTAAGTAATAAATATTTTATCATGTTGACATGTCATAGTGTTATTTATTTATTTAATTAATTATGTAATGACACATGTCAACATGGTATAAGTCAAAATTAATGAATTACCAATATTATAAAGATATAAATATTAGAATGATGTAAAAATAATCATTCTATTTTAATATTTAAATATAAATAAATAATGCAACTACATTGTTTAGTCGTAAAATTAGTCACAAAAGGACAATGCCACATAAATTGGTTTAAATGGATGCACTAATAGAAAATGGTCATTTTACAATTAGTCCATGTGATTAATTTTTAGTTGTAAACAACATTTACAACTAAAATTTTAATAGTCACGTTGGACAAGTCGCATTGACATTAGTTGCAAACGACAACAAATTTTGGATGAAAGAAAAAGTCAACAAAATACATCTTCATCCTTTGACTAGTCATATACATATTGTCGCTTGCAACTAAGATGTGACTTTTTGGTGAACAATGGGAACAAGTTATATGTTGCCATGTGTTCGAACTCTTAATAATTAAAAATATTTTAAAAATATTTTGAAATAATCTAAGATGTTTAATTTTTATATTTGGATGGTTTAGATTATGACATGTGGTGCAATAGAAATTTTCCATGTGGCATATTAATGTGGAAATTATATAAGAAAGGTGCATTCTTTTATATTTTCACGTTAAAAAACATGAGCCATTGAGGATGAGCTCAAAGAAACTTAACCTTAAAAATAAAACATAAAATGAAATAACAATGTTTACATGGCTATTTTTTTGCCCACCTACCTTCCTACTTACCTACCTACCTACCTATCAAGGTGAGTAGGTAGGTACATAAATTTTAATTACTTATTTATGAAAATAGGTAAGTAGGTATGTAGTCTAGGTAGGTAGGTATGTCTTACCTACCTAATTTTACATACCTACCTATTTACTTACATAGGCCTATGTACCTACCTACCTACTCAAATAAATATTCATTTGATTTTTTCCCAAATTATAGTTAACATGCCATGTGGTAAATTTCGATTATGCCACATGTCACAATTAAAAACCATCTAAAATGAATGTTCATATTGGATGGCTAAGATCAATGTTTAAATAATTTTTTAAATTCACCAAAATTTTCTCATAGTGCCACATGGTGGATTTTGGTATTGCCAAGTGGTACCATCATAAATCATTGGAATTCAATGGCATGTATTTTTCCAACATTTAAAATCATTGTTTTAAAACTAACCTAATTTAAAACATGTGGTAAATAATGTGTGGATATTTGATAGTTGTAAAAATAGTTGCAAAAACAAGATTTAATTGCAAATGTTATACAAATGGTCAAATAATGAACATGTATACATTGACCGTAAATATCATCCATGGTCCATTTGGTAAAGTCATGTTGAGTCATGATTTATGATTAGATGTTGGGTCCAACTTCATTTATGCAACTAAGGCAATTTTAATTGTAAATGTTAGTTGCAAGTGTTTTATAATTGCAAATTGACATTTTTCTTCTAGTGGTTGGACTTTATGCAAAGTTGAAAAATGCGGATTCCATCAAACTGAAACGAAATTCTTCAAGTATATTATTTTTGGAAATTGCATTTACATGGATCTTTGTAAGGCCTAAACCCTTATGGATTACGTTATTATAGGTTTTGTTCATGATGTTCAAAGTTTTTTTAGATTTGTTAATTTCTATTGGCATTTCATTGCACATTATTCCATGATAATGGTCCCTCTCATTTGTTGAATTTGAAAGGATCAAACTTTTATTTGGGGTCCTAAGGCAAAGTGTGCCTTCTAATCTTTGAAGGCTTCTTTCACAACTACCCCACTTCATGTAGACCCTTCTAGACCATTTATTTTGAAGATGGACATTTTTGGCTTCATAATAGGTGTTGCACTTTCACAATTTGGAAATGATAACCTTCTTCATCCTATTGATTTCCATTCTCATAAGTTTTTTCTATTGAAATAAACTATGAGATTCATGACAATGAACTTTTGACTATCGTGGATGCCTTTGACAAATGGTGTCATTTATTCAAAAAAATTCAACATAAAATCATGGTGTATTATTATCATAAGAATCTTTACTATTTCATGATTGTTCATGTTTTGAATCGATGCCAAGCTTAATGGTCATTATCTTTGTTTCGATTCTGATTTGTCATCATAGATAGTTTTGGGCACTAGCAAAGGTAACCAAATGCATTATCCTATTATTTGTACTTCTCACCTAAAGAGGGAGATGAAGCCTATGACCAACAACATGATGTCATCTTCAAGTTTAAACATCTTCAACTTCAAACATTATGAATAATTCTTGATGACAAACCTTTTTTTTGTCAATTTGTGAAGATTTGGAGAAAAATCCTTTTGTTATTGACATCAAAAGAATCAAAATCAAGGTTAAGATTTCTTTAGTAATCACAATAAGTTTCAATTTCAAGATGGTTTATTATATCATGATGGATTTTTGTATCATTATAAGGAATTTGCAAATCAATAATTAATTTTTTGGTATAATTACCACATGTGATTGTTGGAAGGTTTAGTTGCTTTGGACAAATCCCATACAATGTTTTTTAACGTGAAAATATATAAGAATGCACCTTTCTTATATAATTTCCAAGATGACATTGGAGAACAAAACATATGGATTAAAAAAATTTAATTACACGTTAATTACAAATTGAGTTGCAACTATGTATATATTCCCATATTTTTTGTGCTGGTTTTTTTATTTTGTAAACTATATAAGTAAATAGGTAAATAAGAAACTAAATAATTAACTAGTTAACTAGCTAATTGATTAATTAGCCACTAGTTAATTACCTACCTACCCACTTACAAACCTACCTACAATTACCTACCATTTTTAAATTATTTAATTCTAAAATTAATATTCATTTTTACTTCACAACTTCTACTAACTAAACAATTAATTCATGATCATAATTCATCAACAATATGTAACTATTTAATGAAATTAATTAATTGATTATTAATTTTCATTCTAATTTTAATAAATTATTTATTATGATAAATTATTATTTTTTGACACTTAACCTTTTAAATATTAATTATCAACTAAATAAATAAATAAATAATTTACTATCTTATTTATTTATAATAAATACGGAATATTCGATATTAACTATTAAATTATGAACTTATTAAGTTATTTAGTCAATCAATATCATTTGAAAAGATAATTATTTTTAATTATCATTAATATTAAGTAAATAATTTAGTTGGTGAATATTTAACCATTGATTAACTATTAGTTAATTTAATATCTATTAACCATAACTTTTGATTAATAAATTTGAACTTATGAACTAAATAGGAAATCAATTTAATTGATAATTAATAATAACTAAATTAATATTATTAACTTATTAACTTATTCATTAATTATTTATATTTTTTAGGTTGATTAATAGCTTGAAATTTAAAAATTAACAAATAAATCAGTAAATACTAAATATTACATATTATAATATTTAATTGATTAAATAGTCAGATTAAAATATTAATTAACAGATTTTTAATTATTTATTGATTATTTAGTATTAAATCATAAATAAATCATAAATAAATTTAACTAATTAATTATTATTTCATATTTTCATTTTCATCAATTATTTATCACTATTTATTGATCAAAATTGTTAATTGATTGATCAATAATAAAATATTAATTCATCAAAAAATATTTATGTAATTGATTAATATTCCATAGTTTACATTATTAAACCAATTTGTTGATAATACTAATGTTGATTAATTGTGTTGATAATTAGTGTGATTGTCATATTAGGCAAGGTCAAACTAAAATGACACAATCTATATGTGTTGATCATAATACAATGTGTGTCAATTATAATAAGACTATTTTATGAATAATCAATTAAAAAGATGGGTAGTAGTTGTAAAATTATAAAACATAGTTGCATGTTGTTTCACCTTAAGGTCTTATGTTGGAAGAACATATATCAAGAATGTATGAAGGAATTGTTTTTAGAATGAACTAGTACATGAGCTTGAGATAATCTTTTTTTAAATATTATTGCCACATGGAAAAAATATTCTTGTTGACTCATGAAATTCCTATTACCACATAAAAAAAAATATTCTTGCCATGTGGAGGGATATTTTTATGGTGTGGCAATGATAATTCACCACATCACCTATTTGGTCACCAAAAGGTTGGTTTGGTCATGTCATGATATCGTCTCATCTTATTGTATATAATGAATATGTTTATGGACCTTGTTTGGTCAATACTATAACTAAAGTACGAAACAAAAAGTTTAACATTGTTTATAAAGACTTAAAGGTAAAATAATATTATATCAAATATTGAACATGTTTTCAATATATAAAAAACAAAGAGCTTAAATCCCAATTCATGGCAATTATACCTCCATAATGAAGGTTGAGATCATTTATATTGTTTCATATAATACACCTTCACACATTTTTCATAAATATTTGGATGTCATTTCCAAGCATGAATCACTATTCATGTTATCATGTTATATTAGGATCCAACAAATGATGAACTTCATCAAAACTCCAACTGGGGAAATGAATGAAAATTTCAAACTCTTCACAAAACATAACATGTTGCAAGACATAATACAATATTTGCAAGGCACCCACTTCCCTCGCTGACCCAATGAACTTGCAACCATACCCACAAAATCCAAATAAGTACAAGTTGGGAAGTTCCCAATTGTAACTTCATATTGCTTCATGTTCATTGGAGCAATGGATAAAATGTTGTAGATTCATCCATACTAAACACAAGAACCTCTAATGGTGCATTAGTGGGTTAGCAACCACTTCTAGAAAACAACTAGCTTCCCACCAATTGTAATGTTATTTAAACATCTTAAATGGGATTCTCCTTCAAATAATCTTACCATGCATGTTATAGGCCATGACATTACATCTAACACTTGATGTATTGGAATAGAACTTTCTTCACCAAATAGACTTTGAAGCTAGATAGATTGAAAACAAAACATGTTTCTTCAAGAAATCTTACCTCATCTTGTGTAAGGTTGGTACCCTTTTGCTCAAACCAAATTTTTGGTACAATTGGTATGTCCACTTCATACCTATGTTTGGTACCCCCCCCATGCAACGATTCATGTCATCAACACAAAACTAGAACTTGTGGAGCTTGAGAGGTGCACTTGAAAATTGAAACAACATACCAAAATAAACTTAAGTAAGATCACCAATTATAATCCTCTTGAAAATTATTCTTGAAGTGCAATATTATTAAGTGGATTTTTGTAATGCAAAAGATTGAAATGTATGCAAGGTAGGTGAACATCATTTTATATGCCATACACCATCCCCACATGTAGCTTTGAGGACCTCAACACCTCCAATAGTGAAAACCCAATCGTGCCTATGTGAATCACCTTCTCAACCTAAATGCAAGTTTGCTTTCCATTTGCAAGAACCAAATATCTTCACTTCCCGAGTGTGGGATTTTTGTTGTGAAAGAAGAGTTAGGGGCATAGTTGTGAATTGCATTTACAAGTTGTTTGAGGTCACTAAATTGGGACCAACTTGTTCAATGTAAGAGAAGTTCATTCTTGTTAGGTCCTTGTTTGGAATAACTACCTTTATTAAATTCATGGTAAAATGTTGATTGCTTGAAAGTTTGAACATAATCATTAGATGAACTATAGCATACAAATAAGCTCCACAATTCCCAAATTGTTGAAGCCAAATGTTGTGCATTGTTTTTAACATGTTACAAGTAGGCATGTCCACAATATGTTCTAATGTGAATTTTTGCAAACAACAATAGATGTAGGTCCACTTCCATTTCATATATTTACTACCAATATGCAACTTTGGAGTGTGAAAGGGATGTCAAACTTACATGTGTCATAAATCCTCCCCATAGTTTAGCATGAAAATGTTGGAAATTAAGCCAATTCTCCAACTCTTGAACTCTAGTTCCATTAGCAACCCCTGACAAATACCATTAGGTCCATTCACAATGGGGGTACCAAAAATGAGTCTCTAACTAAAAAAGGACTACAAAGGACAACTTTGCATTTTTGTTTATCTTACATTATTATAATTATAGTGGATTGTTGTATGACAATAGATAAAATGATGTCTTCTTAAACTAATAAAAATATTTTTAAATAATTTGGATACTATGTAAATGTCATTTTGAATCCTATAAACTAAAGGAATCAAGTGTTTAAAAACTTTTTTTTTAAACAATAATCAAAAGGAAAACATAAAATCATACAATTGATTTCAATTTTTTTGCACAACAAAACCATGTCCCCTTCTATGAAAGTACATGTTCATTGGATGAACTTGATGAAAAACCAAATCATAAAAAAATTTCAAAGTCTTGAAATTTTGAGAGAAAGGGCTAGAAAGCAAAGAACTCATTTTAAAAACCATTTGATAAAAAAATTATGTTCAATGGGTTCAAAATGTCTAGCTTTAGATGCATGTCACATGCGCAGGAAATAATCTTACCAAAAAACATGTTTGGTTGTCCATCGAAACTCATTTTGGGTTTTTTTGGGATTTTCTGCATTTTTGGCATTAAACTAAAATAATCATACACAATAATGTATGAATGTGAAAAATCACCATTAACACATGAATTATCTTATATTGGATATTCAATTTTTCTCACTTATGTTTGTTTCATGTAAATGTTATGTGTAGAAAGTAATTATAAAAAGTCCTTAAGTCTTTTTTTCCTTTTTTGGCACCCCAACTGTGAATGGACCCCACCAACATTTGATGGATGCATACCACACATAAATATTTTTTCCAAAGATGTGTCGTTTTTGTATTCATACCACAATGCCTTGTGCTGCTCTTATATCTTTGGTTCGATATGTTTCTTTGTGTGTTTGTCCATCAATGGACTCTAATGAAAATAATAGGTTTGCTCTTTGTCAACCATATGTTCACTTGGATCACCAAAACCATACACAATTTGCACTGTGTTCCAATTTCCTTAGGCACTATTTGCCATGAACCCTTGAAGTTTGGATTAGGAACAACTTTTTTTTGCCATTACCCTAGTTTTCGCCACATAACACTTTGAAAGTCTATGTCTTTTGATTACATGTCACACATTACAATTGTCATCATGCTTTACAATAAACTAGATCATACATGTGGCAAGGCAAGTTCATCCATCTTGCAATTCAATTCACATGATCGAACATGAATTAACATGATTCAAGATCATCCCAAAGCTACATCCTTTTCACCAAATCACAACCATTATCATTGCTTTCTACAAACATCTTGAAAAAAAACATGCATTTTTCCTCCAAACATTCGTCTAGGTTAACTATTATCCTAAATGTAATCATAAACATTTTTGAACTTTAGAGTTAGAATGTTGTCAATTTCTTCTTTGTTACTTGGATGATGCTTAAACAATGCCACCCAGTTTTTGATGTTGGGAGAACACAATGTCATGAACTTGTCCATCACTTGGTGCAATTTGTCGCCTTTTAGAAATTCCATTAGACCTTCACCATCTTCATTCAACAATTGTTTAGTCAAGAAGGTCTTGCTTCTTGCCATTGTAATTGTTGATGTTTTGGTTGATGGGGTGTGAAAAACCTCCACCTTGAACAAAACTTTTACTTGCTCAATAGCCACTTTACACCTTTATTTTAAAACATGATGCTCATGTGTACCAAGATGAATTACATTTCGACTCAAATTATCTTGCTTGTGGATGACATAATACATGCGAACTTTACATGTGTTGACAGAAAACAATGGATTTAATTAGACTTTGCAATGCGGTGGACCAAGAGTAAAACAATTTTTGCTATGAACATCAAGACTATCACCACTCCAAGTGATTTTGTTCCTACAACCATTAACCTAGAGATAATTATTGGTCATTTTGACGTTGCAAATACTTCAAACATTTCACCACATGGAAAGTAAAATTAGAATCATTCTTAATGTTGGTCATGAAGACCTTGCACCATGAATGAATGTCATACTTCCTATATTCCATTCTTTACATTTGGCAAGAATGCCTTTCTAGATTGAGAATTGGGGAAAGTTTGAAGAGAACATTATCATCAATTTTCATTAAAATGCAAGACACTTTAATCCGAATTCTATCATAATTCAAATTGTGCAACTTGGATGAAGCATGTGAAGCAAAAAACCTTGATTTAAGATAATCAACAACACTAAGTACAGTAAATGAATCCTTTGATGGAGAATATTGCATGGATGTGGGGAAGTAAAAAAAATGATAATATGATGCAAATGGCCCATTATAAGGTTGGAAGAGTTGGGGCAAGGTTCACACAAATATGGGGCCAATATTTTCAATTACAATCGGTCCACACCTTGATTGTAATTTAATGACCTAAATCTAGTTGTGAAATGAATAATTATGTCTATTTTTGTGGTCTATGGATCAATTTGAGTCAATGTAGAACATGAAATTAAATAAGCTTTTCATAACAAACATTAAATGTATGAATGGGTGACGTTATAAAGGTCCCACAAAAGAGTTGAGTTGACATAGGATAATGATGAAAAGGCCATGAACTATATGTTGTAATATCCTAGCAAGGAAATAATTTGGGGAAAAGGAATTGAAGAAATAGAGTGAAGAGTATTTTACTTTGCTAGAGATCCTTAACAAAAGTGAGGTGGTCATGAATGATAGGATAGATGGTTAATGGATTACACGTTTGTCATCATGTAGTCATTCAAATGTAGTGAAAGAATTGATGAAACATTTTGTAGACAATTTTAATCTTCATACCTCGAGAAAAAACATGAAAAGAAAATCAATAACAAACAACAATAAAGATTTTTTGGTAAAAGGTTTCTTGAATATTCTTACAAGCAACAAGGAAGGAAAGGATACAACAAGTTCCAAGGAAACCAATGAGTTAGAGACATTGATCATGATAGAAACTAACATCAAAAAGTTCAAAGCTAAAAACACAATGTATTAAAGTTTCACCATGCAAAATGTTGACCTTAATGTAAGGGACAAATTAAGGTTGAAAGGATTAGCATCAGGATAGTAAGAAATCAATATGTATAAAATTATTTGTGAGGTTTTGAGGTTAATGTAACCATGGTCTTCATTGTTGGGATCTCTTTTTGGAAATTTTGATATTTTGTCAATGCAAACATTTTTAAAAGAAACATTAAATGAAATGACAATGGTTGAAAACAACACATTTTAGATTTCTATGTTTATAATTCAAAAGAAAACTTATTGATTTATGATAGGAGTAATTTAAATGGTAGACAATGACAAAATGGCAATTTTTTGTGAGTTTTTAAAATGAGTTTAAGGGTATACCCTACTACTTCCAATGTTGTCATGTTTTTTTCTTGTGTATCAAAAATGTGGTCAAATCATCTTCATAGATAGATAATATTTGGAGATAATTTTAGTTATGAATTATGCCTTGTGGCCATCCATTCTCTTCTTTTTTAGTGGCATTTATATTTGTTTGGCCAATCTCACAATATAATTGACATGTATTCCCACACTATGTAACTAAAACCTATTTGAGTAAAGTTGAAAATGCAACCATAAGACAAGGCAAAACATCATAAGCCCAAAAAATTTCAATGCAAAGAGGCCATTTTGACTTGGTTGATGTTAAACAACTTGACCTTGTGCATATCCTATGAAAGCTAAAAAAATTTGGTTTGGTTTTTAAAAGTAAAATGATATGTTTGGATCTTTTGAATAGCTCTCATTTTGACCAAATTGTCCAACATAACAATTCCCCCATTTTATTAAAATAGGTACAACTCCAAGGATGTTATTGGGGCCTTGATTCTAACTTTTGTTCTAGCAACCATAATGTTACCCATTACTACATTATAAAGAAGGGTGAAAATCCTTTAAAGTGTACCACATAGGACAAAAAGGTTTAGTTTTTTTTACCCTATATTTTGATCCCCATAAAAAATGATGAATCAAAAGTTGTCAAAAATTTCAGAAGGATTATATTTTAGACTATTACAATTTTAGATTCTATCATAATCATCCATAAATGTGTCTTTACATAGTAAAAAAGGACTAGGTAAAAAAGACAAAAAAGGGTGACGTTATGATAACATTTTGGTACACCTTAAAAAATTAACACCAAAAGAAAAAAGGTTTTGTTTTTCGACACCAAATTTCCTAAATGTTTGGCATGTAGTTGATACCACTTATAGATGCAATAACTATAAGCAATGTAAAAGCACATAAGAAGGAGAGCCAAAAATAATGGCATTATGGCATGAACTACAATGAATATAGGAACTATTTAAGGCTTATTATTGAGGCTTTTGATTTAACATTGCACAATCACATATTAAACATTACTTGAGATGCTTTTAGGGGTATCATGACCTCCACATGACTCTGCTGCAAATAATAAAAATGTGGAATGAAAAATGTCAAATGGATAAAAATAAAACCTAGAGGTTTACCATTATGGAAAAATGGGGTGATTTGCAACTAGCCTTACAACTAGGTTTTTGAGTTGCAATGACCATTTATAATTCATTTGCAACTCATTGCAACCCAACGTATTTTTACAAGCATGAGTGTTATTAAACAAATTGCATGAATTACAATGAATGCAACTCATTATATGTGAAACCATATACATATGCAATTCATGAAATTTAACTACGATTATGAAGGAACGATTATTTTGTAACTTTAATGCAATTAGTTTGCAACTACCATGGTAAAATCATGTTGACATCATTTTTCATTGATCCATCAAAATCTAACACATGGCACTATGGTGAATTTTGTTTTTTTGAAATATTGATCTCCACCATCCATATGATTATTCATTAATATGGTCTTAGATTGTGACACATGGCATAGTCAAAAGCTACCTCATGACATATTAATTGAATTTTTTTAAAATAAAAATAAAAATATATTTAAATAGCTAAGTAGGTGAATACATAAGCATAGGTAGCTAAAAAATAAAACTAGCTATTTATTTACTTAATTAGGCAAGTAGCTAAGGTGGAAAAGTAGGTGAATTAAAGAATAACCATGTAAATATTTTCATTTTTATTTTGTCTTTAGGGTTAAGTTTTTTTGAGTTCATTCCAAATTCATGTATTTTATTATGAGCACATAAGAAGAAAAAAATTATATAATTTTTGAGATGAGATTCAAGGACAAAATTATGGGTTAATCTTTTAGTTGACCATTAGTTGTAAATTGGGTTACAACCAAAAAAAAATTAAAAAATCCTTCATTTTTGGTTTTTATTATTTATTTATAATATTAAATTAAATAATTAATTATTTGATAATTACATATGTGAATTAATTATCTAAAATAATCATATAATTTTTTTGAATCAATCAGTCTAATTTAGATCATTAATTAATGATTTGAATGTAGATAAAATTTCAATAATTAATCATATGGATTCGTAAGATGGATTATTTGGATTATCTGAAAATTAATTATTTTAATTCAGATAATTAACTTAGATAATTAATTCAATGCGTTTATTGTGAATTGAATGAAATTTCCTTTTGATTCGCATACTCCCAACTTGACATAAAGGTTGCCCAATAGCATTATTTGCACCATTAAGTTTCCATGGTAAGGGAATATTTTGACTTTTTTTTCTTGGAGTTAAAGATGGTTGTGTAGTTTGTTGAAAAATGGGTATGTTGTTGCTTGCCTTGTATTTGTACTTGAAATGTTGGGTTGTTAGATGTAATAGTTGGTGATTGGGTTTTTTGTCCACTTGGGGGGGGGGGGGGGGGGG